>MWVY01000353.1_pt1 | contig 11064 bp, 8 predicted proteins | sample 1047251 | NCBI WGS metagenome assembly MWVY01 (sample SAMN06349983, study PRJNA376086) | soil metagenome | isolation source: MS7-5 sample Antarctic (ecotone) soil | place: Antarctica | collected 2015-01-13
TTGATATGCTTTTTGAAAACCTTTTTCCGTTTGAAATTAGCGAATGACTTTTTCAACTTCACCAAACCGCCGTCGAGCGTCGCCGCGTTCTTCATCGTCAAAGTGAGAAGACACAGCCGCCCTTTATTAGTTTTCATCACTTCCCGAATTTTAGCTTCGGTCTGGTTGCCGAGCCGCGTCGCTCGCTCTGCCGCGCAATCAGGGCAGAACAGCTTTTTGCAACGAAAGGTAGGATAAGAACGAAGCGTGTGTGTTCCGCACGTTAAAACCCGGAACGCTGAACAACATTGTTTGAGGCGTGAAGCGTCTTCTACGCTCACTCTTTCGAGCCGGGCAACGATGTCTCGCTTAGTCGGCGTTCGCAGCGTCCAACGTTCGCTTTTGCTCTGCGATGCGCGTCTAAACTCGCGCTCGTTGATGTCAACTTGTTGGACAGTATGAACTGAAGGTATAAATGGCGTATTACAAGCATTATTTAATGGTTCTGAATTAGGATTTAATTGGGTGCTAGGTGTTTTCATCATCAAAATAAAAAGGACAGTCCCCACCTAGAAGGGACTGCCCGTTTTTTGCCAAGATTGAAAATAATCGTCTTGGCTAACCAAATCTTCTTGAGAAACTCAAGAGAATCTGCTAGAAATAGTCAAAGCACGTTACTTCTAGGTGGGGTGCTATTTTTGACTAAGGCAATGTCAAATTATCAAATGGCTCGGTGGATCAGACCGAGCCTTTTTCTATTGAAAATAGTAACAAACAATTTCGGAATTACAAAGCAAAATTGTGTTTTTCCCCTGTAATTACAACGATAAGTTTAATTTCCACCGGAACGCCATTTTAAGCGATTACAGGCAATTTCAGTGGAAATTCTTGCTTTTTCTTTAGATAAATTTATTTAAAAACCTTATTTCGGCTGATAAACGAGCGTCAGCAACCAGCCGGAACATTGAGAGCAAAAGCTAATCATTTAATCCCAATCCAACAAAAGCGAGGGAGAATCATAATCACTCTTAACCGCTTGAACTTTCGGCAGACAAAACGGCATTAATTTAATCAGAACGTCGAGGCGTTCCTTCGCGGTCAATACCTCAAGCGTTTTCGGCAGCGCGTCCAGCTCGGCGGCAATCATATCCCTCAACACCGTTCGCAATTCTTTCGTCAATCGGTTCGGCGTTCCGGCAACGCGCCCGCCTGTTTTCTTTCCCTGCATCTATTTCCCTCTACTTTTGACGTGTCCAATTTTTCCAATTTAATACATTCACTTGCGACGTTTCGCCGCTTTTATACCGTGCCAATGCCGCCGCCGCCATCCTATATCCAATGGATTGCCAGTCCGATGAGTACCTAGTGAAACAGCTATTCGCAACTTCACATAATAAAACCAAAAACTAATCTCTTCTCTCATAAAAAATTCTCCTAGACCCTCTTAGGAATTTTTTCTTACCAACCCTAAATCCATCGCAATTTTACTGCAATCGGCAATCGGACAAACAAACCGCCGACGCGCCAAACGTCTGAAACTTTCCGCGAATTGAAACAAACGAACCTTCGCGAATTTTCCGACTGATAACGGCTTTTTCGTCGGTCCGACAATCAGCAAAAACGATGAAGCCGGGAACGTCGCCCGGCTCAACCACCAATCTACATTTTCCTTCCCTTTCTACTCGCTTCTGAACTTTTCCCGAAACGCCCACGACCGCGCCGACGAACTGCGACAAAGCAACACGCGCCGTCAGCACGTCCGAACCTCTCACAGCGTCGGCAATCGCCTTTAAGCCAAACTTCTCAATTTTCCCTCTGCCCACTTTTCCCTTTTTTAGCGTTCCAACTTGTTCCAACTCGCGCACAATACAAGACAAATTAAATCCGTTGATAAGGCTAAGTTTTCATTATCGGACGTTGAATGTTTGAAATTAACTTGAATTGTTTTTAACGACGATCGGCATCGCGTTCAATTCGTGAAGTCCGATGTGCTGCCGACGGTCAACCAGCACGTCGAATAATTCCTGTTTGCAGAACGGGCAAGCGTCGCCTTCGGTCAAATCCGCAAATTGAGTGAAAACATTATCGTCGGCGGCATCGTCGTCGTCGAGCTTCACGTTGAAGAAGCAACCGCCCGAAACAAACATTCGCGTTCCCTTTTTCATCTTCACCACTTCCAAAAATTTATCGTCCGGCATCGTCATCAAATCCGCTGGTTTCATAGGATATTTACAAACTTCCTTCACGCCCTTGTGAGTGTTTTTGATTTCCCGAATGTCCACAATAAACGAATCGCCGGTTACGTCGCGCCAAGCGTCCGAAATGTCCGATTGATTCCAAAACTTCCCGCGCAGAACAATCAAATGCAGATGAATGTGAAAATCATTTGTTTTCGGGTTGAACGTATATTCAAACGCGCCGAAATAGCCTTTGATATGCTTTTTGAAAACCTTTTTCCGTTTGAAATTAGCGAATGACTTTTTCAACTTCGCCAAGCCGCCGTCGAGCGTCGCCGCGTTCTTCGTCGTCAAGGTGAGAAGACACAGCCGCCCTTTAGTTGTTTTCATCACTTCCCGAATTTTAGCTTCGGTCTGGTTGCCGAGCCGCGTCGCTCGCTCTGCCGCGCAATCAGGACAGAACAGTTTTTTACAGCGAAAGGTTGGATATGAGCGAAGCGGATGTATTCCGCACGTTAAAACCCGAAACGCAGAACAACATTGTTTGAGCCGCAGACCGTCATCTGCGCCCACTCTTTCGAGCCGATCAACGATGTCTCGTTTAGTCGGCGTTCGCAGCGTCCAGCGTTCGCTCTTGCTCTGCGATGCGCGTCTAAACTCTCTCTCGTTGATGTCAACTTGTTGGACAGTATCAAGTGAAGGTGCGAACGCGGGTTTGCCGTTGGTTTTTAACGAGTCCGATGTGTTGCGAGAAAGGGATAATTGATTCATCGCGCACCTCTCAAACTTCGGACGAATTGACGAATGCGAGCCGATGCAAGCGCGTGAACGACGCACAGCCACCGGCGGGAATGAATGACTAAGGCTTGCTGGTTACAGCGTTTTGAGCAGCATTTTAGTTGGCTATCAGGTGTTTTCATAAGCAAAAATAAAAAGGACAATTCCCACCTGATAAGGAACTGTCCATTTTTGTCGAGGTTAAAATACTTAACCTGACCAAGCGAAACCTCTTGCTAAAACACAAGAGAAAATGCTAAAAATAGTCAAAGCACGTTACTTATCAGGTGGGTGCTTTTTTTGACTCAACCGTGTCAAATAATCGAAAAGGTTCGGTGCTGTTACACCGAGCCTTTTTCTATTGCCTGATTTTAACAAAATTTGCGCTAATAACAAGCAAAAAAACTATTAGTCCTGTTAGTCCTGTGGAAATCTTTACCGAAAACTGAAATCGTTTGTTTAATCAGCCTGAGTTTGGGCGTTTTGTTTTTTTAACTCCAATCCAACTCAAGCATATCCGCATCATAACGCGCACCAATCGCCTGAACTTTCGGTAGGCAAAACGGCAGTAATTTAATCACCAAGTCGAGCCGTTCTTTCGGCGGCAATCCCTCAAGCGTTTTCGGCAGCGCGTCCAGTTCGACGGCGATCATATCCCTCAACACCGTTCGCAGTTCTTTCGTCAATCGGTTCGGCGTTCCGGCAACGCGCCCGCCTGTTTTCTTTCCCTGCATCTATTTTCCTCTACTTTAGATTCTCGTTCGCCCTCGTGCGCGTGGGAATTTCAACTTTTCTCAACTTCCTAAGTTTTACTAAGTTTTAAAACTTCCCCTTTTTTTAGGTGTCCAATTTGTCGAATGTTTCGTTGTTCTTTCTCTGTTCTTTCTTTGTTATCGAGCCAAAATCCGACCAGCCCAAAATTGATTTATTTATCTAAATATCTAAATTGCCTCAAGTCCGATTCTTCGACGAATTAAAACATTCCGTCCGCGTCCGCGTGGAACAAGTCCATTTTTCCTTGCGGTTTCCTTGCGTTTGGTTATTCCGTCTTATCAAAATGTCAGGTTTTGTCAGGTTTTCCATTTTCTTTTTTTAGTTGCAAATTGTTGCAACTTCGCCTGCGCTTTCTCTGCCTTCCAACTTCAAAGTTTCAGGTTTTCTTTGTTCTTTCTCTGTTTTGTCTTTTTTTGTTCCAATAGACACAGCGTAGTTCGACTGTTACTATGAATGAAATAGCGAGGTTCGTATTTTCCTTTTTAAAGAGTCTAGTTTAATGAACTGGACTCTTTTTTTGTGTTCCAAGTTGTTCCAAGTTTCCCTCTGGCATCAATCGGCAATCAATCAGACAAACCGCTTTTGAGCCATAGGACGCAAACTTTCCGCGAATCAACACCGACGTTCCTTTGCGAATCTTCCGCGCTCTGACCGTTTCCACGTCGGCAGAACAGTTTGCAAAAACGATGAACTCCGGCGCGTTCTCCGGCTGAATCACCAATTTGCAAAGTCCGTCGCGTTTGACGACTTTCTGACATTTCCCGCCGATGTCCAAAACCGCGCCGATCTTAAACGGCAGCGGCGATTTACTCAACTCTGGTTTACTCGACATATTTTCCCCTTTTTTTACGTGTCTGATTTGTCTCATTTCCCTGGCGATTCGCTCGCGCTTTCCGTCGCTAAAATCAAATCCGTTTATAAAGGGGATTTTCATTATCGGACGTTGAATGTTTGAAACTAACTCGAATTGTTTTTAACGACGTTCGGCATCGCGTTTAGATTTTGAAGTCCGATGTGCGTTTCCCGATCCACCAAGACATCAAACAGCGTTTCTTTGCAGAACGGGCAAGCGTCGCCGGCTTGAAGATGCCGAAATTCGCTCAAAATGTCGCCGTCCGCGTCGTCCGCGTCGTCGAGCTTCACGTTGTAAAAACAGCCGCCCGAAATAAACATTCTCGTGCCTTTTTTCATTTCTACCACTTCCCGAAAACTGTCATCCGGCATCGTCCGCAAATCAAGCGGTTTGACGATGTATTTACACAATTCCTTCACACTTTTGTGAATGTCTTTGGCTTCCCGAATGTCCACAATAAACGAATCGCCCGTTACCTCTAGCCAAGCGTCCGAAATGTCCGATTGATTCCAAAATTTCCCGCGATAAATTATCAAATGCAGATGAACGTGAAAGTCATTTGTTCTGCGGTTGAAAGTGTAATCAAATGCACCGAAATAACCTTTGATTCGTTCCTTGAAAACCTTTTTGCGTTTGAATTTAGTGAAGGCTTTTTTCAGTTTCGACAAACCGCCGTCGAGCGTCGGCGCGTTCTTCATCGTCAAAGTGAGAAAACATAATCGCCCGTTGATTGTTTTCATCACTTCGGCAATTCGCGCTTCGGTTTGTCTGGATAATCGCGCTGCTCTCTCTGCCGAACAATCAGGACAAAACAGCCGCTTACATCGGAACGTCGGATAATAGTTGATTGTGTGTTGTCCGCACGTCGTCGTTTTGAACAAAGAACAGCATTGCTTCATTCGCAGAGCGTCCCTGTGATTGATTTGTTCGAGCCGTCCGATAATCTCGCGCTTCGTCGTCGTCCGCGTCGTCCACCGCTCACCGTTGCGCTGCGATGAGCGTCTGAACTCGCGTTCTTTGATGTCAACTTGTTGGACAGTATCAAGTGAAGGTGCGAACGCGGGTTTGCCGTTGGTTTTTAACGAGTCCGATGTGTTGCGAGAAAGGGATAATTGATTCATCGCGCACCTCTCAAACTTCGGACGAATTGACGAATGCGAGCCGATGCAAGCGCGTGAACGACGCACAGCCACCGGCGGGAATGAATGACTAAGGCTTGCTGGTTACAGCGTTTTGAGCAGCATTTTAGTTGGCTATCAGGTGTTTTCATAAGCAAAAATAAAAAGGACAATTCCCACCTGATAAGGAACTGTCCATTTTTGTCGAGGTTAAAATACTTAACCTGACCAAGCGAAACCTCTTGCTAAAACACAAGAGAAAATGCTAAAAATAGTCAAAGCACGTTACTTATCAGGTGGGTGCTTTTTTTGACTCAACCGTGTCAAATAATCGAAAAGGTTCGGTGCTGTTACACCGAGCCTTTTTCTATTGCCTGATTTTAACAAAATTTGCGCTAATAACAAGCAAAAAAACTATTAGTCCTGTTAGTCCTGTGGAAATCTTTACCGAAAACTGAAATCGTTTGTTTAATCAGCCTGAGTTTGGGCGTTTTGTTTTTTTAACTCCAATCCAACTCAAGCATATCCGCATCATAACGCGCACCAATCGCCTGAACTTTCGGTAGGCAAAACGGCAGTAATTTAATCACCAAGTCGAGCCGTTCTTTCGGCGGCAATCCCTCAAGCGTTTTCGGCAGCGCGTCCAGTTCGACGGCGATCATATCCCTCAACACCGTTCGCAGTTCTTTCGTCAATCGGTTCGGCGTTCCGGCAACGCGCCCGCCTGTTTTCTTTCCGACCATAATCTATTTCACTCTACTTTTGATTCTCGCTTTTCTTTTTTTTAGGTTTCCGATTCTTCCGATTCTCTACGTCACTTTCACGTCACTTTTGTTTTTTAGAGTATCGAGTTTGTCGAATGTTTCGTTGCTCTTTCACTGCTCTTCAACAAAACAACACGCCGAATCTTAGGAAATCTTAGTAGCTGAAAATTGATTTATTTTTCAAAATATCAAGTTTTCTCAAGTCCGACATTTCGCCACGTTTCCTGTCTCTTTCCTGTTAATTGTGAAGTTTCGTGAGGTTTTCTCTGTTCTGTCTTTTTTTCCCAATAGACACAGCGTAGTTTGACTGTTAGTATGCTGAATGAAACAGCGAGGTTCGTATTTTCATTTTTAAAGAGTCTAGTTTAATGAACTGGACTCTTTTTTTGTGTTCCAAGTTGTTCCAAGTTTCCCTCTGGCATCAATCGGCAATCAATCAGACAAACCGCTTTTGAGCCATAGGACGCAAACCGCCCTCGGACCAACACCGACGTTCCTTTGCGAATCTTCCGCGCTCTGACCGTTTCCACGTCGGCAGAACAGTTTGCAAAAACGATGAACTCCGGCGCGTTCTCCGGCTCAATCACCAATTTGCAAAGTCCGGCGCGTTTGACGACTTTCTGACATTTCCCGCCGATGTCCAAAACCGCGCCGATCTTAAACGGCAACGGCGATTTACTCAACTCTGGTTTACTCGACATATTTTCCCCTTTTTTTACGTGTCTGATTTGTCTCATTTCCCTGGCGATTCGCTCGCGTTTTCCGTCGCTAAAATTAAATCCGTGGATAGGGAAAGCATCTGCATTATCGGACGTCGAATGTTTGAAACTAACTTGAATTGTTTTTAACGATGTTCGGCATCGCGTTCAATTCGTGAAGTCCAATGTGTTGCTGGCGATTAACGAGGACATCAAACAACTCATCACCGCACAACGGGCAAGCGTCGCCTTCGGTCAATTCCGCAAATTGAGTGAAAACATTATCGTCGGCGGCATCGCCATCGTCGAGCTTCACGTTGTAGAAGCAACCGCCCGAAACAAACATTCGCGTTCCCTTTTTCATCTTCACCACTTCCAAAAATTTATCGTCCGGCATCGTCATCAAATCCGCTGGTTTCATCGGATATTTACAAATTTCCTTCACGCCCTTGTGAGTGTTTTTGATTTCCCGAATGTCCACAATAAACGAATCGCCGGTTACGTCGCGCCAAGCGTCCGAAATGTCCGATTGATTCCAAAACTTCCCGCGCAGAACAATCAAATGCAGATGAATGTGAAAATCATTTGTTTTCGGGTTGAACGTATATTCAAACGCGCCGAAATAGCCTTTGATATGCTTTTTGAAAACCTTTTTCCGTTTGAAATTAGCGAATGACTTTTTCAACTTCGCCAAGCCGCCGTCGAGCGTCGCCGCGTTCTTCGTCGTCAAGGTGAGAAGACACAGCCGCCCTTTAGTTGTTTTCATCACTTCCCGAATTTTAGCTTCGGTCTGGTTGCCGAGCCGCGTCGCTCGCTCTGCCGCGCAATCAGGACAGAACAGTTTTTTACAGCGAAAGGTTGGATATGAGCGAAGCGGATGTATTCCGCACGTTAAAACCCGAAACGCAGAACAACATTGTTTGAGCCGCAGACCGTCATCTGCGCCCACTCTTTCGAGCCGATCAACGATGTCTCGTTTAGTCGGCGTTCGCAGCGTCCAGCGTTCGCTCTTGCTCTGCGATGCGCGTCTAAACTCTCTCTCGTTGATGTCAACTTGTTGGACAGTATCAAGTGAAGGTGCGAACGCGGGTTTGCCGTTGGTTTTTAACGAGTCCGATGTGTTGCGAGAAAGGGATAATTGATTCATCGCGCACCTCTCAAACTTCGGACGAATTGACGAATGCGAGCCGATGCAAGCGCGTGAACGACGCACAGCCACCGGCGGGAATGAATGACTAAGGCTTGCTGGTTACAGCGTTTTGAGCAGCATTTTAGTTGGCTATCAGGTGTTTTCATAAGCAAAAATAAAAAGGACAATTCCCACCTGATAAGGAACTGTCCATTTTTGTCGAGGTTAAAATACTTAACCTGACCAAGCGAAACCTCTTGCTAAAACACAAGAGAAAATGCTAAAAATAGTCAAAGCACGTTACTTATCAGGTGGGTGCTTTTTTTGACTCAACCGTGTCAAATAATCGAAAAGGTTCGGTGCTGTTACACCGAGCCTTTTTCTATTGCCTGATTTTAACAAAATTTGCGCTAATAACAAGCAAAAAAACTATTAGTCCTGTTAGTCCTGTGGAAATCTTTACCGAAAACTGAAATCGTTTGTTTAATCAGCCTGAGTTTGGGCGTTTTGTTTTTTTAACTCCAATCCAACTCAAGCATATCCGCATCATAACGCGCACCAATCGCCTGAACTTTCGGTAGGCAAAACGGCAGTAATTTAATCACCAAGTCGAGCCGTTCTTTCGGCGGCAATCCCTCAAGCGTTTTCGGCAGCGCGTCCAGTTCGACGGCGATCATATCCCTCAACACCGTTCGCAGTTCTTTCGTCAATCGGTTCGGCGTTCCGGCAACGCGCCCGCCTGTTTTCTTTCCCTGCATCTATTTTCCTCTACTTTAGATTCTCGTTCGCCCTCGTGCGCGTGGGAATTTCAACTTTTCTCAACTTCCTAAGTTTTACTAAGTTTTAAAACTTCCCCTTTTTTTAGGTGTCCAATTTGTCGAATGTTTCGTTGTTCTTTCTCTGTTCTTTCTTTGTTATCGAGCCAAAATCCGACCAGCCCAAAATTGATTTATTTATCTAAATATCTAAATTGCCTCAAGTCCGATTCTTCGACGAATTAAAACATTCCGTCCGCGTCCGCGTGGAACAAGTCCATTTTTCCTTGCGGTTTCCTTGCGTTTGGTTATTCCGTCTTATCAAAATGTCAGGTTTTGTCAGGTTTTCCATTTTCTTTTTTTAGTTGCAAATTGTTGCAACTTCGCCTGCGCTTTCTCTGCCTTCCAACTTCAAAGTTTCAGGTTTTCTTTGTTCTTTCTCTGTTTTGTCTTTTTTTGTTCCAATAGACACAGCGTAGTTCGACTGTTACTATGAATGAAATAGCGAGGTTCGTATTTTCCTTTTTAAAGAGTCTAGTTTAATGAACTGGACTCTTTTTTTGTGTTCCAAGTTGTTCCAAGTTTCCCTCTGGCATCAATCGGCAATCAATCAGACAAACCGCTTTTGAGCCATAGGACGCAAACTTTCCGCGAATCAACACCGACGTTCCTTTGCGAATCTTCCGCGCTCTGACCGTTTCCACGTCGGCAGAACAGTTTGCAAAAACGATGAACTCCGGCGCGTTCTCCGGCTGAATCACCAATTTGCAAAGTCCGTCGCGTTTGACGACTTTCTGACATTTCCCGCCGATGTCCAAAACCGCGCCGATCTTAAACGGCAGCGGCGATTTACTCAACTCTGGTTTACTCGACATATTTTCCCCTTTTTTTACGTGTCTGATTTGTCTCATTTCCCTGGCGATTCGCTCGCGCTTTCCGTCGCTAAAATCAAATCCGTTTATAAAGGGGATTTTCATTATCGGACGTTGAATGTTTGAAACTAACTCGAATTGTTTTTAACGACGTTCGGCATCGCGTTTAGATTTTGAAGTCCGATGTGCGTTTCCCGATCCACCAAGACATCAAACAGCGTTTCTTTGCAGAACGGGCAAGCGTCGCCGGCTTGAAGATGCCGAAATTCGCTCAAAATGTCGCCGTCCGCGTCGTCCGCGTCGTCGAGCTTCACGTTGTAAAAACAGCCGCCCGAAATAAACATTCTCGTGCCTTTTTTCATTTCTACCACTTCCCGAAAACTGTCATCCGGCATCGTCCGCAAATCAAGCGGTTTGACGATGTATTTACACAATTCCTTCACACTTTTGTGAATGTCTTTGGCTTCCCGAATGTCCACAATAAACGAATCGCCCGTTACCTCTAGCCAAGCGTCCGAAATGTCCGATTGATTCCAAAATTTCCCGCGATAAATTATCAAATGCAGATGAACGTGAAAGTCATTTGTTCTGCGGTTGAAAGTGTAATCAAATGCACCGAAATAACCTTTGATTCGTTCCTTGAAAACCTTTTTGCGTTTGAATTTAGTGAAGGCTTTTTTCAGTTTCGACAAACCGCCGTCGAGCGTCGGCGCGTTCTTCATCGTCAAAGTGAGAAAACATAATCGCCCGTTGATTGTTTTCATCACTTCGGCAATTCGCGCTTCGGTTTGTCTGGATAATCGCGCTGCTCTCTCTGCCGAACAATCAGGACAAAACAGCCGCTTACATCGGAACGTCGGATAATAGTTGATTGTGTGTTGTCCGCACGTCGTCGTTTTGAACAAAGAACAGCATTGCTTCATTCGCAGAGCGTCCCTGTGATTGATTTGTTCGAGCCGTCCGATAATCTCGCGCTTCGTCGTCGTCCGCGTCGTCCACCGCTCACCGTTGCGCTGCGATGAGCGTCTGAACTCGCGTTCTTTGATGTCAACTTGTTGGACAGTATCAAGTGAAGGTGCGAACGCGGGTTTGCCGTTGGTTTTTAACGAGTCCGATGTGTTGCGAGAAAGGGATAATTGATTCATCGCGCACCTCTCAAACTTCGGAC
>MWVY01000354.1_pt1 | contig 11063 bp, 9 predicted proteins | sample 1047251 | NCBI WGS metagenome assembly MWVY01 (sample SAMN06349983, study PRJNA376086) | soil metagenome | isolation source: MS7-5 sample Antarctic (ecotone) soil | place: Antarctica | collected 2015-01-13
GTCGCAACTATTTGTTTACCATAAGAAGCTTCTGCTGTTTTTATAAATAATAGCCGCCCGATATTCCAGTTCAATAAGGTTAATTCTACATTGCCGGCGCTATCATGAAAGGATTAAAAAAACCTTTGGACTGCTCCAACTTTGGAACTGCCTGTAAACCATCTCACCCACTTGGTGCTCCTATGGTTTCATCGGAGGGTTCTTGTGCCACTTATTATCATTTTTATTCGGCATTGAATGAAGTGAAAAAGGTGGAAGCTTAAGTTTAAAAATATTTCTCTGCGCTTTTTTAAATTCTCATCATTCAAAATCAATAAATCCTTATAAAAGCAATTGGTTATTTAATGAAAAGTATTAAAGCGCCTACTAGAAATGTTCATCTTGCGAGCACTAAACTGTACAAAGATGTTGCGCAACTTCTTGCTGAAGGCAAAAGCAGGATTGCTGTTTCCGTCAATGTAGAATTAACCTTATTGAACTGGAATATCGGGCGGCTATTATTTATAAAAACAGCAGAAGCTTCTTATGGTAAACAAATAGTTGCGACAGTGTCGCAACTATTGATGCAGGAGTTTGGCAAAGGGTTTACCATTTCAGGTTTAAGCAGGATGATTAATTTATATAAATTATTCCCAGACAAAAAGATTGTTGCGACACTGTCGCAACAATTGAGCTGGAGTCATTTTGCAGAACTAATAGCAATAAAGACCGACATGCAAAGAGAGTTTTATACGCAGCTATGTATCAAGGAACGTTGGAGCGTAAGGATGCTCAGAGATAGAATTGACAGTATGCTTTACGAACGGACCGCACTTTCAAAAAAGCCAAAAAAACTAATTAAGCTGGAATTGCAAAATCTGAAATCCGGAGGACTAGCCACAACCGATCTTGTTTTTCGTGACCCGTATGTTTTAGATTTTCTCGGACTTAAGGATACCTACAGTGAAAATGATCTTGAAGCAGCTATCTTAAGAGAACTGCAGTTATTCATTATTGAGTTGGGAAGCGACTTTGCTTTTATTGCCAGGCAAAAAAGAATTATCATCGATAATGAAGACCACAAAATTGACTTACTTTTTTATCACAGAACCTTAAAGCGATTAGTAGCAATAGATTTAAAGCTGGGTAAGTTTAAAGCCGCTTATAAAGGACAGATGGAACTTTATTTGAAGTGGCTTGAAAAATATGAACGAAAGAAAGATGAAGAAAGCCCCGTTGGTTTAATCCTATGTTCCGAAAAACAGCAGGAACAAATTGAGTTGCTTGAATTGAATAAAGGCAACATAAAAGTAGCCGAATATTTTACACAACTACCTCCTAAAAAATTATTGGCAAAAAAACTTAACCTGGCAATAAAAATTGCAAATAATCATAATAAGAAACCAAACAAGGCAGACTAAAAATTTTCCAGTAAAACATGCAGGGACTACAACAACTTGATAAAAAAATAAAAATGCAGCTTCAATGTCCAATGCCGCAATTAGACTTTGACATTATAACATTGGGACATGGAAGCGGTGGAGTATTAACGCATAACCTGCTTAACAGTGGTGTGTTCGATGTTTTAAAAAACGATTACCTCGACCAGCATCATGATGGCGCTTTTCTTCAATTGAAAAATCCTGTGGCTTTTACAACCGATAGTTTTGTGATCACACCTGTATTCTTCCCCGGAGGAAACATTGGTGAATTAGCGGTGAATGGGACGGTGAACGACCTTGCCATGTGTGGTGCTACGCCACGCTATCTTTCTTTAAGTTTTATTATTGAAGAAGGCTTGCCGGTAAAAGAGTTTTGGGAGATTTTGGTGTCTATCAAATATGCCTGCGAGGAAGCCGGTGTAAAGGTGGTGACTGGCGATACCAAAGTAGTGGAAAGAGGAAAAGGTGATAAGATTTTTGTGAACACAAGCGGTATCGGTGAGGTACATCCGAAAGCAAAAATTGCAGCAACAAATGTAAGAGCCGGTGATAAAATAATTGTGAGTGGCAATGTGGCTACGCATGGCGTAGCGATCATGTCAGTAAGGGAAGGATTGGTTTTTGAAACACATCTTGAAAGTGATACCTGCAATCTTGCGCCTGCAGTAAATAATTTATTAGATCTGTTTGGAGAAGACATTCATTTTTTGCGTGACCCTACAAGAGGCGGTGTAGCCACAGTGCTAAATGAGTTGGCAAAAGATTGTGGTTTCGGAATTGATCTTTTACAAAATGCTATTCCTTTGAGTGAACAGGTGGAAGGCGCCTGTGAAATGTTGGGATTAGACCCTTTATATGTTGCCAATGAAGGAATCTTCATAACGGTGATAAAAGCTAACATTGCTGATGAAGTAGTTAGTACCTTAAAAAAAACAGATACTGGAAGAAATGCGGCTATCGTGGGTACTGTGACAAATGATCATCCAAATCAAGTGATCTTAACAAGCAGTATCGGAGGCAGACGCATGCTGAATATGCTGACTGGAGAACAGTTACCCAGGATCTGCTAAATCTTAAAAAAAATTAAGCATTGTTCTATATCCTTAAACATTATGTGATTTCCTGTCTGTTTATAGTTATAAGTGGCTGTTCTGATGGAGATACTACACCTTCCAATAATAATTTATCAACTTCCGGCTTTGCTATAAAAGGAATAAGCATGGTAGCACCTGTAACTGTTGTCGATGCCAATATATTACAGCCAATATTGAGTATAAATGCCAATAGTATTTCAATAATGCCTTATGCATTTTTATCCGTTGATCACCCTGAAGTCCGTTATAATCAGCACAGGCAACATTGGGGAGAAAATTCAGAAGGCGTAATTGCTAGTATTGAAATGGCGCATAAAAACAATTTGTCTGTAATGCTGAAACCGCATTTGTGGATTGGACGTGGTGTGTACACGGGCGGGTTCACATTACCAACTGAAAATGATTGGTTGTTATGGGAAGAGAGTTATCGCAGGTACATTTTACATTTCGCATCAATTGCGGACAGCATGAAGGCAGAAATTTTTTGCATTGGTACTGAATTAGAAGCCACAATAAAAGAAAGACCACAGTTTTGGAATTTGCTGATAGATACGCTAAAACTAACTTATCATGGCAAACTAACTTATGCTGCTAATTGGGATGAATATAAAAAATTTCCCTTTTGGGAAAAGCTGAATTACATTGGCGTGGATGCTTACTTTCCTTTAACCGAGGATAAAACACCATCAATAAATTCTTTTAAGAAAGGTTGGAAGAGATACAGAGATGAACTTGAAAAAATAAGTAAGGCGCACAATCGCCCTATTTTATTTACAGAGTATGGATATCGCAATGTGGATTATACTGGTAAAGAACCATGGAAAGAAAATGAAGCCCGCCCGGATGACCCGTTCGGACGGGGAAACCAAAATAACCAGGCACAGGTAAATGCCCTGGAAGCTCTTTACCAAAGCTTTGCCGGAAAGAAATGGTTTGCCGGCGGATTTATATGGAAATGGTATGTGGAGGAGAGACGACGCCGCTCCGATATTGATTATTCGCCACAAAATAAACCAGCAGCAAAAGTGATTGAAAACTGGTATAGTAACTAATGTTCAATGCTTAGCTTTTCCAGTTTTTCCAAAGCAGTCTGGATGTTTTTGATTTCATTTTTTTCATCGAGCTTTTCCCATATCTCCAGGGCATGTCGATAATAATGTTTAGCCGTTTGCTGATTATTGTTTTTACCGAAATGAGCTGCAAGCAAAACAGCAGTCCTAGCTTCTTCAGGCTTATTAGCTGTTGCCTGCCATTGTTTTAATGATTTTTCATAAAGCTTAATCGCGTTTTCTTCTTCACCCAATCTCATTAGACTATTGGCATAATCACGTTGTATTACAGATTTTACAGATGGTCGTTCTGAGAGTTCATTCTTTTTTAATGCTTGTTCAAAATATTCAACTGCTTTTTGTTTATTACCTAAATAAGAATACAGGTTTCCGATGTTCATGAGCGTAAATGATTCCTGATCGGTGTCATTTGCTTTTACCCAGTAAGGCAAAGAATTTAGGTTATACTCCAATGATTTTTTATAATCCTTTTGTAAATCATATATGCGTCCAATAATTAGTTGCGTAAATCCTTCGGCACGAGAATCACCCAACTGATTCCAAACCGGTAACAATTGCGTGAAGACTTCCACTGCCTTATCATAATTTCTAAGCCTGATATAAACAAAACCCATGGACCTCATTGCCCGTGCATATTGTAAATTATCTTTTAACGCCAGCCATTCAGTCATCGCTACTTTATATTGCTGAATGCTTTGCTCTCTGGTTTCAGATTTTGCTCTCAACTTATCGGCTTTCTGAGTTGCTGTTAATGCAGCTATCCATTTCTTGTCTAGTTCTGATGCTTTACCTGAACGAATTAGTTTTATAACATACTCACCCGGGTCGGCATATTTTTGAGCAGGATAAATTTGAATATCATACTTCCTGTTACTATCGCTTAATATGAAAATATCTTCCACATCTAACTCACCGTTTGGGGAATCAAACTGTTCAGCAAACTGACTGTCAACAGTATAAACTTTTGCAATTAGGTCAATTCCATATTGTTCTGCTTTAATATGAAGAAAATCACCTGCTGATAAATTAATACTGTAATGGTGAATTTCTCCGCCTTTTAATTTTCTTTTCAAACTCGTTTCTACTATGCCGCTGTTTTCAGAAATATTTCCTGCTTTATTCAAACTGCTGCAGCCAAAAGAAAAAAACAAGAGGATCAGGCAGATGACGGCAAAATGTTTATATGTAATTATACTATTCATAAAACAGAATGTACTTCTATTAAACTATGTATTATTTTTTTTTAATGCAGTGAGATTATGGTTTTTTTTCAATTCCCACCAGGCATAACCTATCATAAAAATATAACCTGCCCCTATAAACCACAAATTTTCCTGTACAGGATTGAATTGGTAAGCCGCATAGCTCAGAGTAGCAGTAAATGACCAGATGATTGCATAACGATATGGAGTAAAAACTGCAAGGGCAACCGGTAAGCAAATGTACCAGGGGTGCACTGTAGTAGAAAAAAGATACCAGGTGGTAATGATGAATAGTGCTTTGACAAAAAAGACTTGATTTGAATTTTTTTTATTACGAAATGAGAATAATAAAATGATACCTGTTGCCAATAAATAAAGTACTGGTCCGGCAATAGCAATGATATTATATCCTTTGATCAATGTTCCAATCCAACGAACAACATAATAAACACTTGCATTGAATTCAAAACGCCGGATAAATAAATCAACACTTGCGAGCAGGTTCTGTATGGTTGCAATATCAAATACTAAAGCAAATAAAATAACTGTGGTAAGTCCTGCTATAATTGAATAAATCAAGCCTTTTTTCCAACCCAATCTATTTACTATCAGTGGGAGAAAAAGAACCGGTACGAATTTCGTAGCAACACCTAACCCAAGAAAAATAGCAGAGCCTTGCCAATTACTTTTAAGTAAGAGTAAAAAACTAAGTAATACAAAAAATATCATCACACCTTCAAAATGCACATTGCCTGTTAGTTCAGTAATTACCAATGGATTTAAAATATAGAGCAAAGACAAATCCTTTGGTAATGAAAGCTTTTTTAATAATTGCAGAATTAAAAAAAATGTAATCAGTTCTACCAAAAAAATAAGGCATTTTAGAAATACAATAGCAGCAAATACATTTATCGGAAATAGTTTTGCTGCCAGCCAAAAAACACTTTGTAAATCCGGCGGATAAACCGAATAATAATGTGGAGAATTCAACTGCACGTATAGTTCTTTTGTAATGCCGGTAACGGGTGGCATTTGCATGATTTCTATAGGCAAATGACTGAACGGATTGATGCCATTTGCGGCAAGCCTTCCATCCCAGATAAAGCGATATACATCATCCGAAAGATTGGGAACTGAAAACAGCAAGATGATACGAAACAGGATGCCGGCAATCAGTAAATAATTAAAATGGGTTTTAGAATAATATTTGTATGTAACAAAGTAGGCAGCAAACAAAAAGATAAATAGTAGAAGTAGCTGAAAGAAATATTCTCTTGGCGTTTGATAAGCCAGAATAGAATAACCAACACCGCACAATACCAATAAAAAATAAAGAAAAAATGATTTTTGAAAAAGCGCTTTATTCATTGCCTCAGTTGCAAGGTATCACGATAACTGCTGTCGGCAAGGGCATTGTGTTTCCAGTAGTCAAGCCAAATCTTTTTTTTCAAAACCGCTTTTGTTGTGAGCATTTTCTTACTGCTGCCGAAACCATCAGGATAAGTTTCGTGCCATCCTGCTATTTCGTGCGGAAAAGTTGATTGGAAATAGATCTGCAAAGTTCTTTGTGCGAGAGGATAATGTATGGTGTACATCTGAATTTCCCCGGCATTGATAAAAAACCTATCAGCTTTTGATATTGTTAATACTGCTTCTTCTGCTTTAAATTCAACATGGGATATACGTTGCCACAATAAGCCAGGGATTATTGAAATTTTACCTTGTGGTAAATTTGAGGGATTGATGCGGATGCGGCTCCACAGTTCATCTTCCAGCAAAACAGCATCAATCTTTTTATCCTGTTCGCCTTCTTTTTCAAAATACGAATGAAGCTGCCAGTTATAATTATTCCCTTTCAACTGCAATTGTGAAAAGGTTTGTCCGCACCATTCCTGCGAAGAACAGTCAGCTTTTACCGTTCTTTCTTTTCCGTCTTTTGAAGCTGGTGTAAAAACTGACAGCATCATGGAATATGGATAAATCCCGGTATTGAAATTTTTTGTCATGTTCATTTTCAATACCCGAATTTTATGATTTGCGTTTTCAGGCTCATCCAGCTTTACTAACTTATCAATAGAAAAATCTTCGGTCACAAAAATGAGCACTGCTTCTCCACTTCTTATTTCGCCATACCGGGCTTGCTCTAAAGTATAGCTGCTTAATTCTGCTTTCCCGGCATACCATGTTTTTTTGAATTCTTCAGATGGTTGTTCTGTTTCTTCTTTACAGGAATACATACTGAATGCAACAAAGGATAGCAGGAGTAAATATTTTAACTTCATTTCACCTGTATTTAAATATCGTAGTAATGATCTTATAGCCTGCCATTAGCGTGCCTTTTACGGTTCCACTGATCTTAGAAAAACCAATACGTTTTCGATACCTTACCGGTACTTCAATGATTTTCATTTTCAATTTAGCTGCTTTTAATTGCATCTCCACCGTCCATCCATAAGTCGTGTCCTGCATATTTATTTCCAGTAGCTTATCGTAGCGAATAGCTCTGAAAGGCCCAAGATCAGTATACCGGAAACCGTAAATGATCTTTAATAATCCTGTTGCCAGCCAGTTACCAAATACCTGTTGAACCGTCATAGATCCTTTTTCTTTCTTTCCCAATGCTCTTGATCCAATCACCATGTCGATTCCCTCATTTACAATGGGCTGCACCAGCAAAGGCATTTCTTCAGGATGATCGGAATAATCTGCATCAATAAAAACAACAATATCTGGTTCAGGTTGCAACTGTTTTATATATGCTATTCCTTTCAGGCAGGCAAATCCATAACCGGGTCTTTTTTCGTGAAGAACAGTTGCGCCGGCATTTTTGGCATTTAAATCTGTGGCATCGTTTGAATTATTATTGACAACAATCACCTCATGCACCAATCCGGCTGGAATATCATTGACCACTTTTGCTATTGAATTCTCTTCGTTGTATGCCGGAATTATGACAACTATTCTTGAGGTTTTAATCATTTAATGGGACAAGAGATTTTTTTCTGCTTTCATCTATACTTAGCCAAAAGATCATGGTAAATCCGGTGAATGCCATTAGCAACATCGGCAGACTTCCATAGTTTTTAAAATAAAAAGCCTGAATTAATCCAAACAAAAAATAAAAAATAAGCAAGGCCTCAATAAACGTCAGCCAGTTAATATTTGTATTAGCATATTTGCTTTTCATCAGTCCATTTTTATTATGTATCGAATTGAATTTAGGTGTTCGCACAAAACCAGACTTTATACCCAGGTATCCCTGTATAATACCAATAGCATTACTCAAGGAAAGCCCTATGAAGAGTGATACAAAAAGTGGAAAATGAAAAAGAAAACTGTACAATTTTTTTCCAACGCTCCCCTTAGTATTGTGGAAATAAGAAATAAAATAATGAAGGATATAAATGCAAAAGCTGATGCCTACAAAACCAGACATTTTAAATAATAAATTGTATTCCGGATAAAATTCTTTTACAAATAACAACGGCACAGTCAGCAATGCATACGTGATGATGCTTACAAAACCAAGACTGTAAATTAAATGAAACGCACCGTGTAGCTTAACTGATAAGGAAAGAGGTGATGAAAATAATGTTCTTAAATTTTTGCGGGCAGTTTCGGCACCACCTTTTGTCCAACGGAATTGCTGCGATTTTAAAGCGCTTACCAATGGTGGCAATTCCGCAGGTGTGGAAAAATCTTCAAGATATTTAAATTGCCATCCTTTCATTTGTGCTCTATAACTCAAATCAAAATCCTCTGTGAGGGTATCAGCCTGCCAGTTACCTGCATCCAATATTGTTTGCTTGCGCCACACGCCTGCTGTGCCATTGAAGTTGATGAAGTAACCTCCTGCATTTCGGCCTTGCTGCTCTACACTGAAGTGTCCATCCAGCGCTATTGCCTGTAACCTTGCTAACAATGACGATTCTTTATTAATGTGACCCCATTTTGTTTGCACCATACCAATTAAAGGATCAATAAAAAAAGGAATGGTTTGTTTCAAAAAATCTTTTGACGGAAGAAAATCAGCATCAAAAACTACTAAAAATTCACCTTTTGATAAATTTATTGCATGCTTTAATGCGCCAGCTTTATAGCCTTCCCGGCTTTGTCTTTGAATGTGCTCAATAGAAATATTCTGTTGCTCTAACAAAGAAATTTTACGTGCAATAATCCCGGATGTTTCATCTGTACTGTCATCAAGCACCTGTATCTCTATTTTGTTTTTAGGGTAATCTATTGCGGCAACAGCATCAAGCAATCTTTCCACAACATGCACCTCATTGTAAACAGGAAGCTGAATGGTGACGAAGGGAAAAAAATTTTCATTATGAACCGTCTTTGTTTTTTTACCTGAAGAACGGAGGTAATGAAAGATCAAATGCGCATCAAAAAGAGAATGGAACAATACAAACAGGATAGCTAAGGCATACAACAACACAATTATATTTACCAATACATCAAGCATCTAAATATTATCTGTAAAAGTATTTATAAATGAACAGTGATATTGTTATTACCAATGGTAATAGGTTGATTGTCGATCCTTCCTTCTTCTTTTCCATTCTCTAATTTCAATACACCTCTGGGGCAAACAGACGCACAAATACCACAGCCTACACAGGAAGCTCTTGCAATATTTTGTCCCCGTTGTGCATACCAACGAACGTCAATTCCCATCTCGCAAAAGGTTGAGCAGTTGCCACAGGAAATGCATTGACCGCCATTGGTTGTAATTCTAAACTTTGATTTATATTTTTGAAAGATTCCTAAAACAGCCGCCATTGGGCAACCAAAGCGGCACCACACTCTTGATCCCATTATCGGGTAAAATCCCACGCCAATTACTCCGGAAAACACAGCGCCAATAAAGAAACCATACCATTGTGCAAAAGTTCCGGATACAGATCCGAGTACTCCCCCTTTATAATAAGAATTTAGCCAAAGCAAAATGGTAGTGACCGTAATAAACACCAAAACACTGTGCACCATCCATCGCTCAATTTTCCATGCTTTTAAACTTTTATCGGATAGATGCCGGTAAGGATCACCAGCCGTTTCGGCTAAACCGCCACAACCACAAACCCAGGAGCAGTACCAGCGCTTACCATATTTATAAGTAAGGATTGGTGTGGCAATAAAAATCATTACCGCTCCCCAAAAAACCATGAACACACCAAGATTGCCGGAGTTACTCAAAGAAGAAACATCTGAAGGGAAAAGGTAATTGTATTTAAGCGGCCAGAAGTAAGAAAAATAAAATTCAGGCTCGTTTAATTTTTTTAGAAACATTGGAAGTAGAAAAGCAAAACCCAATTGAAAGAACATTACAGAAAAGGTGCGGATAATGTGATACCGGCTGTGACGATGCCGCCCGATAAATCGTATACCCATTGTTAATATTGCCAGCGTGTAAAACGCACCATACATAAACCACTGGTTGGCGGGTTGGTTAGTCAGTAGTTTACTCAGCGGATCAAATATTCTTATCAGTCCTTCAAACATCCAGGGAAACCAATAAATGATGATATAAAAACCGGTAAGCACAATGGCAAAAATCCATGCAATAGTTCCCCGGTTGGTCATGTTTTTAAACATGATGCCATTGTTGCGAATACCAGCCGGACCTCTATAATAAGGCAATGCATAAGAGACAGCGCCCAATGTGAACATGCCTAAAATAATCGTTAGCAATAAGAATGAATAAGCTCTGCCAGCTCCGGATATAGCAACAACTAATGACAGTACAGCGATAGCTATGCAGATGCCTCCTATTTTCTGATATATGGTTTGCTCTTTACTTTCTTCTGTTAGTGAAAGTGAAGGGTTGATAGTAGCAGATCGAGCCATAAATTATTTTTGAATAAAGTTGTTACCAATTAAAAAGAGTCATTTTTTTCTTTTTGCGATTTATATTTTTGCCCGTCTGCTTATTATAGGCCGAAAGAATATCTTTTTCATGTTGATCACAAAACTCAGGATCAAAATTTAATTGATCAAGATTTGACATCACATCATCAATCTTCCTTTTCTCTTGTAACCATTTATCGCAAACAGCATGACGCAGCCTTATGCCTAAAGCATTAAAGCCAATGATCGCTTCATTATCTTTTCTATAGACAGCACGGAAACAAATCCTGCCATTTTTATGTTCCCAATAAAAGGAAGTTTCATTTTCACCCGGCTGCGGATTTACCTTTCCGTAAGTTTGATATTCTATATCAAAGAATTTAGCGGAGTTGAAAAAAGGACCGGGATTGTAGGCTGTTCTTT
>MWVY01000355.1_pt1 | contig 11056 bp, 17 predicted proteins | sample 1047251 | NCBI WGS metagenome assembly MWVY01 (sample SAMN06349983, study PRJNA376086) | soil metagenome | isolation source: MS7-5 sample Antarctic (ecotone) soil | place: Antarctica | collected 2015-01-13
GTGTATGGATATGCGCGTTCGTGGTTTCAGGAAGAGTTCCTGATTTGTGTGCTGCACACAACACGTCGCGCTGTCCTCCGAACATCCTGCGCCACCAGGACCGGGCGCCCTGTGGCCCCGTGAGCGTCTCCGGAGGCCTCGGTGGGGCCGGGGCTCGCGGGGGCTAGTTGCGGAACCGGGCTTGTGTGGCCCGCGGCGAGCCGAGCGGCGTCTCCACAACCCGGAATCTCATCTCGGGCACCGTGTCCGGGTCGAACGGCACGCGCCTGCCGTCGCGGAACTCCGCGTGCACCTCCTCGCAGCGGTATTCGCCGGGGGCAGCCTTCACGGAGACGCGTCCTTCGAGCAGGAGGGTGCTGAAGACCCACAGGGGCGGGGACTTCCTCTGGTGCTCGTCGATGCCGCTCTGCCGAAGGACCACGGCGTACTCCCGCGAAATGTCGAAATTATCGGAGGTCACGTCCTGTCTTTGGAACGTCGCCACCGCTTTAGGCTCACGGTCATGCAACTCGAACCCGTGCTCTACCTCCAAGTTAATGCTCACGGTCGACCCTGCGGCGTATTCCCGCAGCTCTGCGCCTTGTTCCATGCGTCCTCCTTATCCACTATCGGGCACGTTGATTATCCCCCGAATACCCTGCGCCACCAGGGCCTCCGTGTGGCCTCCTGAGCGCCCCCCGTGGCGGGCCGGGGCTCCGCGCCTTCCGGCTCCTCGACGAGCGTCTCCGCGTCTTGTGTGGACTCCTCGGACGCCGGCGCCTCGATAGCCCGGATGGTGCGGGCCTGCTCCGCGTTCGCCTGAGATAGCTGTCCGAGTATCAGGTCCGCGCGCCGCCGCGCCTCCCGCTCCTCGTCGAGTTGGCGGCGGAGGTAGGCGACCTGCTCTTTGAGGTCCTCGACGCGCTCCGACTGGTCGTGCGACGGTCGTTGACTAGCCTCCGACGGTCCGCGGCGGTCTGTTTCTCCAGGGACTTCCACCCAGACGTAGACCGTTCCGTCCTCGTGCTCGGAGCGGAGTTTTTCCCGACGAACCCGCCCCCGCACCGCGTCCACCGTTATGCCCAAGGTCTCGGCCGCCTCCGGGACGGTTAGTCGCCGCCGGTCGCCGCCGGTCGGTCCTGTGCGCCCCTCTCCCATGCGGGCATATTAGACTTTTACCGAGACCCGCGCAGGATCAAAGCTCTACTACTCTCACGGGTGGGGTGGACGCAACAGGAGATTGCGGGTTTTCTGGACGTAAGTCAACCAACAATTATCAGCGATGTTAACTTTAACATTTCTGATAATTTGTCGGAAGACCTTCTGCGGGACGCCCTCGAAGGGGTGCCGCGTTCGCGCGGGAGGCGGGCGAACGCCCTTGGCGAACCTTGGGCCCCCTCCGGCTACCCCGCGCCCGTCACGCTATAAGCCGCGAGGCTTTGCAATGGGACGAAGGTCCCTGCCCTTGCGCCGTGTCCACCAGCAGGCGAGCGCCACGGCGAGCACGAGGTCGTCGTGGTCCGAATCCCTCCAATGCTCGTAGGAGTCGTGGGCCGTTTTGAGGTTGATCTTGCGCCGGAACGCCAGGAGTTCTTTGCGGAGCGCGGGCCACAGCTCCAGGCCCTCCGCCACCTTGAGGGCGCCGGTGTGAAACGGCACCTCAAGCGCCGCCACGAGGTCCCGTTTGGGAACGTGGTAGCCACCCGCAACCGCGGTGGCCTTGTCGCCGCCGGTTATCGTGACGGCCCTGAATTCGAGGCCCTTCGTCTTGAGGATATCCGTCACCGCCCGGCCCACACCAGTTGCGTCCACCACGAGCTCCGGGCGCTCTAGGCGGGGCGTGGGGTCCCAGGGGTCGCGGTGCTCCACCACGAGGCGTTCGTCGCGCATCAGGGCGGCCACGGCGTCTGCCTGGTCCGGGTAGGGTGTATGCAACCTGTACCGCTCGAGGTGGCGCAGGAGGAGATCTCCGCCCTCGCCCTCCTGGACCACAGCGAGGGCCGTGTAGTCCGCACTCTGGCCCAAATCAAGGCCCACACAAAACGGCATCCTACCCTCCTCCGAAGAGCGGCGTTACGTCGGGCGTTACCGCGGCCTGGATCATCTCGTGGGTGAATATTTGATCCTCCGTGTCCTCGAAACTGCACTCGTACTCTTGCCTGTAGACGTAGGTCGGCAGCGCCGCCCGCTCCTCTTCGAGAAACTCCTCCGATATGCGCGGGCACTCCGCCGCCGAAACCTCGTAGCGGTCCCACTCCCGCCCGCTAGTCCACTCCTCGAAGAACACCCCGCGCTTGCCGTAGGGTGTCGTGAGCATCATCAGGGCCCCGCCACTGACGGCGAGCATGGGTCTGACGCTGTGGTACAGACTGTCCTCTACCCGGGACGCCTCGTCGAGGATGAGGAGGTCGACGCCCGAGTAGCCTCTCACCGTCCGCTCCGACCCCGGCAAAGCTTCGATCCTGGAGCCGTTCGGGAGGTGCATTCCGAGCTTTCTGTCCGAGGCCGGCATAGGACCACGTAGTCGCCGGTAGGAGTCCGATATCTTGGCGAAGAGTTCCTTGCTTTGGCGCTCGGAAGGTGCTAGACAGAGCACGAGGGAGCCCGGGAAGTAGAGGGCGCGGTGGAGAGCTATCACGCCGCTCATGGTGGACTTGCCCGATTGGCGGGAGCAGTTCAAAAGCACCCGCGGCGACGTGGAGCGGAGCAGTCTCTCTTGCCAGGGGTCCGGGTCCAGGCCGAGCGAGGCGGCGAAGCCCACGCGGTCCAGGGCGAGGCGGAGATCGGCGGCGAGGCTAGGCACCTTCAGCCGCCTCTAAGGCCCCCACGACGGCCCCTAGAGCCTCCGGGTGCGGTTCCAGGGCGCCGACTATCACGGCGCGCAGTTGGAGCCATTCGGGACTGATGTTGAGGTTCACCACGGGGCGTTCGTCGAGCTCTCCCAAGAGCTTCGCCAGTAACTCCAGGTTGCCCCTCGCCTCCCTGATGGCGGACAGCGCGGTCTTCAGCTCGCCGGCCTCCTCCGCCCGGCCCAGGATGCCGAGTGCCCTCCGCTGGAGATCTCCAACCTGGTCGAGCAGGTTGTCGGCCTCGACCAGCTCCGCGGCCTTCTCTGCCATGACCATTCGCGCGGGCAGGTGATTCGACCGGTGCCGACGCACCGCGCGCTCCCCAAGCGTCCGGTAACGTCCGGCTATCTCGGCGGCCGAAACGCTTTCCACGAGGGCGAGGTCTATCTGCTCTCGCTTCGGGTGGGTGCATACCGTACAGGACCGTGGCACGGGCTAACTCGCCGCCTTCGGGACGCCCAGCCCCCCGGCCGGGACGCTCTCCTCTTTTCGCAGGAACCTCTCCGCGGCCCACACGCTCGCCGCGATGGCGAGCACGAGGTCGTCGTTCCTCCCCAGGCGCCAACCCTCTAGCTCCTCTTTGGGTGCCTTAGGCTTGAAGTCCTGAAACTCACCCGAGAGCGTCGCGGCGAGGTCCAGCCCTTCGGCTATCTTGAGCTGCTCTTGCTCGAAGAGGAGCAGGGCGGAGGAGACGAGATCCCGCCGCGGCACGAGCCAGCCCACGTCCGGGCTGTGGGAGACCGCGCCGAACTCACCCGTGACCGTTAGAGGGCAGTACTTGACCGAAACTCCGGCGTCTTTGGTGGCCTCGTGTATGGCCCTCATTATGAGGCTGTGAACCGGCCGGCCCGTTCGGGTGAGGTCCATCGCCACCACGCAATCGCCCACGACCCCGACCAGCTCCGCCACGCGCTCGGCGACCCCCTTGTATCGGACCGGGGGGATGCGCCTTTCCAGGTGGCGCACCCTGTACTCTATGGCAACCTTCTCGCGGGATTCGAGCCTACGGCGGCCGGCGCGGTGGTCGTATTGCATGGCGTTGAACCGCTCCCCGGTGGGAACGTAGACCCGCTCGGTTACAGAGAGGGCCGTGTTCTCCATGCGGGCGCCGAGCTCCACGCCGACTATGGGTAAGGGTTCGGTCCTCAAGCCGCCGCCCGAGGGGCCTTGCCCGCCTTCAGGCATTCGTCCCGATGCCGGGCTATGCTCCGGCGGGTGAGGTCGGCGTAGCGGCGGGCTATGGACCGGGGCGCCTGGCCGATGGTGAGGGAGGAATCTATCCCGGCCCGCTCCGGGTGCGAGCACACTGCGCAAGGCTTGGATTGCGTCATAGCGTCGCTCAATCCTCCTCTGTCGTGTACCCGCTGAAGTCCTGTAGATATTTGCGGGCGAGTGAGCGCGGGACGCCCTCCGCCCTGCCGTCCACGAACGTAACCCCGCCTGCGTCTACGAGGTTGGCGTGCGGGTTGGGGCACACTAGCGTCACTTTCTCCTCGCCGCGCCCCGTGCGCGTCAACTCGTCCAGGCGGTAGAGTTCGTCCATCGCCGCGACCGCCTCGGCCTTCGCCCGGTCCGCTCCGGCCTGGTCGTGGGCCTCTGTGGCCCGCTGCTCGCCCGCTTGGGCGTTGGAGTAACGGGCCTCCAAAGCCACCCGTGCCTCTCTGTGCACCTTCGTCATGCGTTGTTCCTTTCCTTGTCGCGGACGCGGCGGTTGAGCGCCGTCCCGAGTTCGTGTGTGAACCTCTGCCCCTCTACCTTGGCGAGCGTCTCCTTTGCCTTCCTGACCTCGTCGGGCTCGTTCTCCGAGACGAGCTGGCGGAGCCTCTGGCGGCGGGCCGGCTCTTCGAGGTACTTCAAGCCCACACCTCCGATAACTTCGGCCCGCTCATCGTCGCCGGCGCGGACAGCTCGCTCGTAAGCCTGGAGCGGGTCGTCTACCTTCCCGTCGAAGGCGTCGGTTACTTCGGCCCTTAGCCGGGACAGGCGCAGCTCGCGGGCCGTCTCCTGGTCGGCGGATAGGTTGCTCGGAGCCGGCCCGAACGCCTTGCGGTATGCGGTTTCCTGCTGGGCCCAGAGCCGGTCCTCTATGGCCTTCTCCGCCTCTTTGCGCTTCTCGGCGTGCTCCCGGCCCAGCGCCCTGACCTTTCGCTCTTTGGCCTCGTCCGTGAGGTCCTCGAAGGCGCGGATCTTCGCCTTGCCCTCCCGGTATTCGGCGTCCATTTCCGCGTACGGGTGCTGCTGTTCGCTCATGCTCTATTCCTTTCGTCGGTTGTTTTCAGCTTCTCAGCTTCCCGCTCGTGGCGGGCGATCAGGGCCTCCAAGACAGCCCTGTGGCGGGCCGCGGCGTCCCGGTGGTACTCGCACCACGCCTCGCGATTCTCGGCCCGTACGCGGGCGTTGAACCGCCGTACGCTCTCGACGTAGCCGGGCTCCAGCTCGTCGGGGTCCGGACGCCTATCCTGCGAAGCCCTGCGCGAAATCAACCGGTCCAACTCGAGGTCTACCGTGTCCACACTTCGCTCCCTTCTCTCGCTTACAAACATTTGTTTGCACACTGTAGTTTGCAGTAGCGGGTAAAAAAGAGAGGGCCCGTCCCTGGCGTGTAGGACCGGGGGCATCAGTTATGCCTCCCCTGCTGCCTCATGTGGTCCTCGAAGGCGACGCCCTCGTAGTGTTTCGTGAGGCCGGCGGACTCGATGCGCTCCAGCATGCTGAGGGCCGCCCTCATGGCCTCAGCCCCCGGGATCCCCGCCCGGGCCCTGATACCGCATGAGCGGCAGTAGATGTCCGGGGGGTGGACCTCGCCGGTCTCAAGCGCCCTCTTCGCGGCCCGCCAGTTGAGGGGCTCGGAGCACAGGCCACAGGCGGCGAGGATCTTGGCCTGGCGGTCGGTAAGCCGGAGGGTCATGCTGCCCCCTCTCGCCTCTCGCGGAGCTTCTGGCGCAGCTCGCGGGCCCGCTCCTCTCGCGGTCTGTGCAGGTACTCGCGCTCTTGAATCTCCCGACTCTTGCGCGGCGGGGGCCACGTACCGTCGTGGTGATCCTCAAGGAAGGCGACCAGCTCGTCGTGGCGGGCCTTGATGCTGGCGGGTAGCGGTCCGGCGAGCGGTTGCGGGCCCTCCGTCTCTAGCCGGCCTTCCACCACGCGGGTGGTGTACCTGCCGAGGGTGAGACAACGGAGGATCTGTATCGTGGTCTGCGGCTTCACCAGGACTCCCTAACCGACTTGCGGCGGGCTTCGGACTCCTCGTCCGGTGACGGCCTGACAGCAATGTCAGCAATGACAGCGTTTTCTAGGGTTAGACGGAAAGCCCGGCGGGTCTCGGTCCTCTTCAGGTTCTCGAAGCGCAGGAGCGGCGACCGTTTTGCTATGGCCCTCACGGACTTCGCCAGGTCCTCGGGCCGGGCCGGCTTGTACTCGCTCTCGAACGCCGATTGCAGCTCCGAGGCGGTCCCTTCCCATAAGTTTTCTTTGTCTATAAGAAAACTTCTTATATCGGCTGCTAGGTTATCGACAGTGCTGTCCGCGTAGAGCCCCGTGTACACGCGGCGGGCGTGGTTCTTGAAGTAGAAGATCAGGGCAGCCGCGCCCTCCACGTCCTCCCGCCCGACGCGCTCCATCGTGGCCCCGCCCGTCGTCCTGGCCTCGGCCCTCCGCGCCATTGCGAGGATGAGGGCGAAGCGGGCGAGGTAGCCTTCCAGCTTCCCGTACACGGGGCGCAGCCTCTGTGGGAACCCGGGGGTTTCTAGCTCCTCGTGGAGCCTGTTGTACTCCCGGACGAACACGGCCTTGCCCTCGTCTCTCATGGCCACCGTGGAGGCGAATTCGTCCCCCTCGTGCTCGGCCGGCTCGAGGCGGTAGAGGGCGTCTATCAGGGCCTTGTACCCTTCCCTCGCCTCGTCGGATATCTCGTCGTCCGCCCACCTTCCCACCATCGGCGCCGGGTATGCCGCGACGAAGCGGTCCAGCAGGCCGTCCCCGCGATCCTTGCCGAAGTCGGGCAAGACCTCCGGTTGGATGCCGCCGAAGATGCTCACGAACGGCCTGGGGATAATGACGGGCTCCTCGGAGGACTTGCGGTCCACGCTGATGGGGCGGTTGGTGTGGATCTGGAGCCACTTCTGGCGGTCCCCGCCTTTTCCCCCCTGCTTGTACTGGTCCATGCTCCCCAGCCACCCGGAGAGCTCGTCTTTGATAAGGGCCACCCCGCGCTGGTTCTCTTTGAGGATGTCCGCCAGCTTCTCTACCGTGGTGTCGTCGACGTAGGTACGCCCCATGACGGGCTTCTTCGGCTTCTCGTCGTCCTTGTCGCACCGGGCGAGCTCGATCTCGTACTCTTCCCGCTGGCGGTCGTACTCGGCCTTTAGGGCGAGCTGGCGCATGAGGATGGGCCTCATCGCCTCGTACAGCGCCGGGCTCTTCTTGCTGGCCGGGTCCCCCACGATCATGGCGTAGACGGCCGCGCCCTCCGTCCAACCCTTTTTGATAAGGATCTTGCGCGTGTCCCCGACGGCCGCGGACAAGCTGGCGAGGGCCCCGACCGCCAGGAAATCGACCGGGCAACCTATCGCAGCCGCGGCTTCCCGTACCAGGCGGGCGACCGAAGGCGGGAAGACCTCGACGGGGAAGCGTTCGGGGTCCGGCAATTCCCTTAATTCTCTGAATTCGCTGTCATTGCTGTCATTGCTGTCATTCCGATTCTTGCGGGGAGGCCGGATGACTTCCCGTAGCCACCCCAGCGCGTCGGACAGCTCCTCGTAGAGCCCCGGCGTGATCTTCTCCATGCTCGGGATGCCGGTTGCCCGTCCTTCGGCCATCGCCGCCTGGGTGGTTGCGAGGGTGTTCGGGATCTCATCGTTCAGCCGGTCCGATAGGTCCCCGCCCACCTTGCCCCACGCGGCCTTCAAGATGTCCTCGGCGTCCACCAGAGAGACTTCCCTGCCGAGCAGCACGCCGCAAAGGTGCCTCAGGTGGTCGTGACGCCCGGCCCTGGGTGTCTCGGGCGTGATCCCCCGGACGTGCTCCGCGATGATGGCAGCCGCCGCGTCCTTACGGTCCTGGGGTATCTTCCGCTCGCCGGGCGTCGGTCCCTTTGACTTGGACCAGAACTTGCGCGGCAGTTCCGGCAGGTCCTCCGGGCGGGGGATGCCGTTCGTCCACCTTCGCCCCTTGCTTGGCGGGAAGATCACGTACCCGCCGTCGCCCTTGCGGTCCAGGCCGGGCGCGAACTTGCTGCTGATAACCTTCCCGTTTCGAGGATGCCCGAAGAGCCAATGGCCGCCCCGCCTGGTTGTGTACGCCGGCGGGCCGTGCTCGGCTTTCATCTTCTCGAAGGCCTCCGGGGTATCGGCGTCTATCGCGACAAACCCGCCGAAGACCCCCGTCGGAACCCCTATGTCGTGATGACCGCGACCGCCCTCTATCCATGCGGCGACCCGGCTCTTATCCACTGACCCCGCGTACCACCCCCCCTCGACGGTGGGCGCTTTGCTGTCTACCGGGAATACCTTGTACCCGGCGTCTATGAGCTCCGGCGCGGCCCAGAAGATCGGGGCGCCCTCTTGCTCGGCATATCGTGCCTGGTGATTGTGGTACTCTACGTCCACGCGGCCTCCTTGTTAGGTCGCTTTTCTCACTCGGAGGGGTGGTAGCCTCCGAATGAGCGGGCCCGGCGCAGATAAAATCTGGGGAACGTCGGGCTCTTTTTCGACTGCCGCTAATCTTCTCACATCTTCGGTGTTTATAGGTAGTACGCTCACCCTTAACTACAGGGCTAGTCGCTGCCGACGAGGTCGACAGGGTCCACTTCAAGGGCCTTCGCGAGCTTCCGGATGGTGGAGAAACGCGGCTCCACCTCGTCGCGCTCTATCCGGCTCACCTGGTCCCGGTTTACTCCGGCGGCCTCGCCCAACTGCGCCTGCGTCAACAGCCGCCGTTCCCTCAACCGCTTTAGATTCTCCCCGATCTTCACCGCGCCCATTGTAGGCATTTGCTCGCCTCTCTGCCGCCTTTGCGTCTGCTCTTATTCTACTTCAAAGCCGTAAAAAAAGCTACGCAAACTCTTTACAAGCGCATATAAAGGCCGTATAATAGGCTCACAGACAAAGAAACGGCCCCCGCGGAGACGACAATCCCCCGGAGGCCCGGCCCAGAGGAGTAGCCTCATGGACACCACCAGTGTAGCGCCCCCCACCCGCCCCGACACCCGCGAATCCCGCGCCCTGGCCCTCTACCGCGAGCGCCGGCAGGATATCGTCCTGATAGGCCGCGACACCTACGAGGTCCCCTCACAGGACGGTACGCGCGTCTACGAGGTCGTCTACGGCGGCGAGGTCGAGACCTGCGCCTGCCCCGACTTCGTCTATCGCAACGTCTCTTGTGTCCATCAGCTTGCCGTGGGCGCCTGCCGGGCGAGGAGGCGCGGCCAATCCCGCGTGCCGGACCACGAGCTAATCCGCGAAGACGCCCGCCGGCACCCGGAGCGTAGCTACCGCGAGCACATCGAGGCGTCCCGGGACATCTGTGGCGAGACCTACGTCGAGGACCTGCGGCGCATCTCGCCGGCGGCTATGGCTGCCCTCTCCCGGGACCTCGAAGCCGAAGAGCTCGGCCTCTAGCCCATGAGCACAATTGTGCACAACATCCGCGGTCCTCCAGGCGCTCGGAAACTTAAGCGCCGGCGCTTAACTGTGTCGCCGGCGACACACTCTATTGATGAGGAGAGAGCGAATGCTTATTGAGTTGTGGCGAAAGGAAACGGCGGAGGACTACTCCGTCACGCCGTGCGCGATCTGCGGCAACGACTTCGAGCTGGGCAGCGTCTACCCGGTGGTGGGCGGCGACCGGGGGCAGGAGCTCGGGGAGATGTGCCCCGTGTGCCTGGACTACCTCAACCGGCGCAAGGAGGACACGGAAGATTCGACAGCCGGCAACTGGCCCGCCCGGGAATGGCCCACGCTTGGGGACCTGGAAGACGCGCGGCGGCGCTACCCGGACCCTCTGTTCGAGACCCGCGGCGACCTCGTCGCGGCAGCCGTGGACTTCGAGGCGGACGAGAGGATCACCAGGGAAACCATCATCTGGAGTATGGAGCGGGAGACCGTCTAGCGCCAGGACCACCACGGGCCGGGGGCCTTCGGGGCTCCGGCCCCTGCCGTTCTCCCCCGGTCCGATTGCCCTGGCCGCCGTCGCCGTCGTTCGCCTGGGCCGGCACATAATACCCGCGAGTATTACGCTTCTTTGTGCTCCGGGCCCCTCCGGACCGGCTCCCAACGACGCAGAATAAGGGTTCTCGGAACTTCGGCCTGAGGGGGTTCTCGGAAGTCCGTGTAGCCCCGCTTCTGTTACCGAGTCGTTTTAGGGGTCAGCGTACTCGGGAGGATTGGCCAGTCGCGGCACCAATTCGCGTCAGTAGAAATACGCCCATCCAAGCCAGGGCCACCCCGAAGACTATCGTTGTCAGGGGAAGCGGTATAGCACCAACCACCGCACCGACCAAAAGAAGCACGGCCGCCGTCCGTGGGTAGACCCGCGCACGCAGCGTGGAGATTGCAAACACGAGCCAACCTATTACAAGCAGTCCTTGGGACAACACACCTCCCGCTATCTCCAAGAAGGTGGGGTCAGAATCTAAAAAAGCAGGTTCAGCTTGCGCAAGCGCCGGGGCGAAAAAGATGCTGTACCACGTGTCGCCCACAAATAAGGCTGTACCTATGAGAGCTATAAAGAAGCCCACCGAACCCAAGACGCCTACGGCTTCCGCTTGGCTAGCGTATATTCCAACCAGCGCCACCAGCAGCAGCATGGCTCCAATCAAAATAAGAACTCCTTGAACAGTGTAGGTGGCAGAGGTGGCTACTTCGCTAAAGGAGTCCTCGGAAGTGGTGGCGTAGAGATATAAGTCCAGAAGTTCGGCAATAAGGGCAAACACACCGACAAGAACAGCCGCTAGTCCTCCCAACCGTATAACGGTAGTTGGTATCATAGTAATTCCCCTTTCGCCTCTTCCCGAAGACCGAATGATCTCATCTACCGATGCCCGCCGCCCCGTACGGACTTCCGTATCTTTTCGGAGACGAAGGGGCTGCTCTCCACGGTAGAGTGGCCCAGGACTCGGGTCCGTGTCAGGAGCCGCAAGGTAAGGCTATCCACCAACTGCTTGGAGTCCATGTTCTGCGAAGGTCGCATCCAAAATGGCGGATGAAAGGACCTCCCCGCGGCGGCATGGG
>MWVY01000356.1_pt1 | contig 11045 bp, 17 predicted proteins | sample 1047251 | NCBI WGS metagenome assembly MWVY01 (sample SAMN06349983, study PRJNA376086) | soil metagenome | isolation source: MS7-5 sample Antarctic (ecotone) soil | place: Antarctica | collected 2015-01-13
GCCATCTCGCCCCACGTGGCCGCGAGTCGAGGGACCCGGACTGAGGGTGACGAGATGATCATTCCCCTCCACAACACACAAGGCTGGCAGGTGCCGGGTGTTGTGCAGCGCCGGCCGCATCGTCCCACAGCCGGCCCGGACGGGCGGGTCCGCAAGTACCTACTTAAAGCCGGCTCGCGGATGCAGGTTGACGTCCCCCCGCTCTCCCTCCCATCCCTGATCGATCCCCATGTGCCCATCATCATCACCGAGAGCGCCCTCAAGGCCGATGCGATCCTGTCGGTGATCGAGCCCGGCACCTTCTGCGTGATCTCGGTCGCAGGCGTCTACGGTTGGCGCTCGCAAGGGATGCCCCTCTCCGACTTCAATGACATCCCCTGGCGCACGAAAGTACGCGATCGTTTCACCCATCGGCGCCGGGTGATTCCCCTGTTCGACTCCGATGCCGCCACGAATCCGAACGTCACCCGCGCCCGGTGGGAGCTGGGACAGTTCCTCAGACGCAAAGGCGCCCAGGTTGATTTGGTCGACGTGCCGGCAACGCCAAGTGGTGAAAAGCAGGGCATTGACGACTTCACCGCCGCCGGCGGTGATCTTCACCAGTTGCTCGCCACCGCCTACCCCTTGCCCGACATCATGCCGGTTCTCGAGGGCGCCACTCCGGCCGATAATGCCGACGTCCCCGAGCTCGAGCGGTTGCGGACCGAAAACGTTCAACTGCGACGGCTCACATCAGCCCAGGCGGAATTACTCCGCAATCCTGCCCTCAAGGACAAGCCCCGCATGGTCGGGTTCGCAACCATCACCCTCGCGGCATCAGAGGCCTCGCTCGGCAAAGTAGAACCGGACGGCCGGGTCCGCCTCACCGCAAGCAAGATCGCCAACGACTTCCGCCCCAAGCCCGCCAAGGGTGAGGCCCTCGCGGAGACGAATCCCCAGGACGAATCACTTCCGCTCACGAGTCGGGACAACGCCAAGAGCACGCTCAAGCACTTGATCGAGGCGCGCGTGATCGATGCTGAGTTTGTGGCAGCAAAACGTCAGCACGAAACCGGCGACTGGTACGCCGACACCGACATCCTCGTCCGGGTCACTGACGTGCCCGGTGCACTGCTGCAACTCGCCTCGTATGACACCCGTAAGCCGCGCAACCCGTACACCCGGCAAGCACCCTGCCGGCACTGCGGCGAGGTTCACGCCCGGACCGTGCAAACAACCCACACCGCGACATGCCACGGCTGCGGCGGGGTCACTTCCACCGAAGAGCCAATCCGCATCGTGCCGGTCCCGCCCGCCCAGAATCCGGACGCCACGGAAGAGCAACGCGAGCACCTTCGGGCACGCGATGGACAGGGTGACGTACCGCCCGAATCTGCCTCCAGAAAAAATCTGGAGGCAGAACCAATGCCTGTTAATGGTTCCCCCTCTCCGGTCCCCAGTACCTATGTGTCCAGAAAAAATCTGGAGGCAGAACCACCCGAGCACGCGGCATATCCCATCGGCTTCGATGCTGTTGGGTTCGCGCCCACCGGCACCCACGGCCACGATCGGTGGACCGCGTGACCGCCCCGCGCATCGTGCGCTGGGATGGCGCCATGACCTTGACCTTCCCGTTTGATGCCTGGCTGGTCGACGCGCTCAAGGGCGAGGTCCCCGGCCACGCTCGGACGTACGCCCCGGACACCCGCGCCTGGACAATCGCGCCAGCCTATGCCGGGGTCGCGATCCGGCTGATGTACCAGGTCTTCGCCGACGTGGAGATTGTCGATGCCCAGGCCGGACCGACGTTTGATCGTGGGGGAGATCCTCGCGAGGCGGCCCTGGTCGTGCTGCACTTGCGGCCGAGTGCCCCGCCCGAGTTGGTCGACGCTGCCTATCGGACACTGGCGCGGCTGAACCATCCAGATCGTGGTGGGGATCACGACGCGATGCTGGCGCTCAACCAGGCGTACGACGCGATTGGAGGCCGGCGATGAATGGCGACACGACGTATGCCTTGAATGACCTGCTCGCCCTCGCTGCCCGGCTCGAGGCGAAGCGTCACGCGGCGCCGGATGCGGATGCGGATGCGTTCCGACGCGGCGACTGGCGCACTGGCAGCCGCTGCCGTGATGGCCCGGGCGGCGAGGTATTGGGAGTCATCGAGGCTGATTCCCGGCCCGCACATGGCCAAATAATGTCTCCGTATTGTCAAGCACGAAAGGACCCACCCCATGAGCCGAATCACGCGCATCGACATAAACCGGCTGCATTTCACCACTGTTCCCGACCGGAGGGTCACGGAGATCAGCGCCGCACTGGACGCGGAGCGGGCCCATCTCCGTGCGGCGCCAGCGGGGTCGATTGATGCGGACACTGCCCGGCGCAACGTCGACGATTTGGAAGGTGTGCTCGAACGGGCCAACGTGAACCTGCAGGCGCATACCGCTCACATGGGCAAGCTCGAGGCCGAGCGCACAGCCCAGCGGGATGAGGCGGAGAAGCGCCGCCAGGCAGCCGATGACGAGGTGAAAGCGCGGGAGAAGTCGACGTTCCTGGCGAGCAATCGCACTGCGTCTGAAGACGACTTCGAACGCCTGTGGCCGGCGATCCGGGATCAAATGATGATCGACCAGCGCAACGACGCAATCGCCGCGGCCAGGGCCAGCGGCCGGTACGCGATCTAGCATGACCAACCATGAGATCGAGCGGCGGCTCGAGGACCTCGAGGGACGGTTCGCCTACCGCGGCTGTGACACCTGCATCGGCTGGAACGGGCACCTCCTGGTCACGATCGACGGCGAGACCGACGAAGAGATCAGCCGATCGCACCCGGACGCTTGCCCGACCTGTGGCCGCGAGATTCCGGTCTTTCGCCGGCTTCACGTCATAACCGGGGGTACATAACGAATGGATATGAAATGCAAGGCGCCGAACCGAACCGGAAAGCCATGCAGCGCGACCCATTTCCGGGACGGTTGGTGCCGGTGGCATCACCCGGAACTGGAAGGGCAACGCCAGGCCGAACGGGCCGCCGGTGGCCAAGCCCGATCCAACAAAGTGCGGGCCCGCAAGCAACTCGCCGATGCCGTGCTGACGATCAACGATCTGGATGGGCTCTTGTGCCGGGCCCTGGTCCAGGTTGCCGGCGGGAGGATGGAGCCGGGGGTGGGGTCGAGCATGGCTGGCATCGCCAAGACCGTCGTGGCCATTCGGCAGGCCAGCGAGTTGGAGCGGCGCCTCGAGGAATTGGAGCGAGCGGCCGGGATCGGCCCCATCAGGAGGATCTCATGACCGACATTGCGCGCCGCATTGAACGCGCGGCACGGGCAGTCGAATGGGTCGCCGCGCAGGCCACTGTCGATCGGCTCCTGCGATGGAAAGTGGCCACGGGGGCGATCACGCCGGCGAAGGAAGATGCGATCCGAACCGAACTGCGGGCACTGGCGCCGTTCGCCACGTATGTGGCCGGTCGATGGGTGCCGCCGGCGGACCTGACGCCGGACATTGCGGCCGAGGACGACCTGCTCAAGCGGTGCGCTGCCTGGGAAGCGGACGAAGGCGTTCGGGCATGAACCCGCGGCCGCGCATCACCACGATCTCGTACTCCATGCGACCGGGCGGGTAGGGTCAGACCTTCGATTCGTCAGACCGCTGAGCCGTACGCCAATGCGCACGGGGTGAAGGCGATCGGGCCATTACGGTTCAGATCGCGGCGCCTAACCCGAGCGCCGACCTCAGATCATGGAACCGCCAGGCGTGCGAAATGATGCCAAATGCGGATAATATCGATTGTCCGCAATCCCTCACTAGCTTCGCTCTGCCAGAAGACATAAATGCTACACTGCGCCCAGTCGCTCTTATCCCACAATCCAATATTCACTACGGGAGGATTCCATGCCCAGGCTTCATCCTCGATCGCTCCTGATTGCGCTTCTCAGTCAACCCCGGCCACGGGGTTGTGGCATTCGGGGTGGGCTGTAATCCGGACGCCTGACGCTCCTCTGAAGTTCACCAGCAACGGCCTAGCAGCAATGCGGGGCCGTTGCTGGTGAACGACCTTGGGTGCTGACAAGGAGAGCTGTTCGCAACACCCCAGGACCCTGTTCTCTTTGGCTGAGTGGCCTGTGGACCGGGTAATACTGAGGTCCTGTGCGCTGCGGCACACCCCTCCCATGGTCCCAGCGGCGAGGCGGTTTCTCCGAGAGCGGGGAATGTCCCATACCGCCTTCAGTAAGCTCACCACCTGAGGATCCCTGGCGACAGAGTAGACCGCAATGCCTGATTTCCCACGGGGCATGGTGACGTTCCTCTTCACCAACATCGCCGGCAGCACGCGGCTCTGGCAGGCACACCACGATGCAGATGGGGATGGGTAACGTGCACGGCAGTGAAACCCAGGCCAGATGGCTTCCACCGATGACGGCCGCGATCCCGGTCTCCATCTTCAGTCTCGCCGCGCTGGCCATCCCACTCGCCGCCGCCGAATCACTGCACCTCTCCCCCCACCAAACAGGTGCCTGGTTAGTGGCCCTCTACGGGATTCCGGCCTTCCTAAGCCTGGTGCTAACCATCGCCTCTCGCCAGCCCCTGTTCGTGGCCTGGCATACCGGCGTGGTGGTCTTCCTGGCCTCCGTCGCCGGCGAGCTGTCGTACGCCGATCTTCGTGGGGCCGTCCTCGTCGGGGGACTGGTGGTACTTGGCCTCGGCCTGTCCGGGCTCACCATCCAGGTCGCCCGCCTGGTCCCGGCTCCGGTCATCCATGGCATCGTGGCCGCCACGGCGTTGCCGTTCGTCGTGGGCGTCTTCGATGCGCTCGGGGACGAGCGCCTGCTGGTCGGTGGTGCCCTGCTCGCCTACCTGGGGGGCCGCCGTCTGTTCGGAGCGCAGATCCCACCCATCCTGCCGGCGCTCGTTGTCGGTCTGGTGTTGGCCGCAGGCACGGGACGCCTTGGTGGTCTTCCCGGCGGGTGGGCCGCGCCGCCCATCGCCATGGTCCGCCCGGGCTTCTCGCTCGCCGCGATCGTGACCGTGGTGCCAGTCTTCGTTGCCCTGGTAGCCTTCCATGCCAACCTGACCTACCGCGTCTACCTGCAGAGCCAGGGTTATCAGCCACCGGCCCGCATGCTGGATGTGGCCACGGGCGTCGGATCCGTGATCGGGTCGCTTCTGGGCCCTGGCCCGGTCTGCATGGGCCAGGCCGTCGTCGCGCTGATTGCCGGGCCCGACGCGGGGGAACGCCAGGTGCGTCACTGGTCCGTTTACGTATCGGCGTCAGTCTTTCTGGTCATTGCGCTCGGTGCGGCGGTCGCCGCCGAGGTACCGACGATGGTGCCACTCCGGTTCCTGTTGGCGATTGCCGGGCTGGCACTGCTGGGTGTCTTTGGGCACGCCCTGGAGGAGGCCACCCGTGGTCCTCTCCGGATGGCGCCGGTGCTGGCGTTTGCGGTCGCAGCGTCCGATCTCTCGCTGCTCGGGCTGGGAGCGGCCTTCTGGGCGTTGGTGGTGGGGACCGGCGCTGCCCTCCTGCTCGAGGGCGAGGCGGCCAGCACGTTGCGCACGGCATGAGGTCAGCTGTGCGCAACGTGCTGGCCGCCGACTGAGTCTGTGCTTAGACCGCTTGGCCCTGACACACGGCGTTCGCATCAGTTTGCTTCGTGCCTAACCAGGTGTCTGAAAACTTGTTTCAGAATCAAAATATCGATACTTGTGACCTGTGTAGATTTTGAGACAGATAAGGACACTTATCCGCAAAGCAGCCCCGTTTCTCTGCCTGGCCGGTCCATCATGTGAGGCGTAGACCCGCGATCAGCGCCACGATGTGAGGCACAACGCCTCCGCCGGCGTATTGCCATGCGCAGTGGTGGACGGGGTTTCGCTCTGATGATTGTGAGGCTGGGCAGGTGCTAGCATTCGACCCGCGGATTTCGTGGGTCGAGGAGAGTGGAGCATGCGGCGCCTCAAGGTCTAGATCACGCCGGAATCACCCAATCACCCAGAACGAACGGACGAACCGAGGAACGGCTTACCTAGCGGTAAGCCGTTCCTCGGTTCAATGGCACGGAACCACCAACAATGGTCCGAAAGACCCCAGTGTGCTTCGTCTCAAAAGGCTTCGAACCTGATGCTCCAATGTGCATCCGTGTTCTCAACCGCGACAAAGTAGTCGCCATTGCCGGGCGCCTGATATACCGAAGAAGCTTCCCATGGCCCGCCGCTGTGCTCTCCGAATTCGTTGAAAACGTTTTCCTCGTTCCCATCTGGGTCGTAAATGTAAAGGATCAAGCTCGCGTAGCCAGAGCCACTATCTTGCACAGTCGCATGCACGCGGTACTGGCCAGCTTCAAGCGCGAATTTGTCTGAAACCGTTGTGCCCTCACCTTCGACAACCGGCTCATCCCCGCTGACTGCACCGGCTTGCGATGGATCATCGGAATTCGTGGACGCCGGAGTGGCAAGTGCCACCTGCGTTTCGAGTGCAGACACCCGCTCGTCTAAATCCTCAACGTCCTTCTGCAGAGTTGCAATCTGATCCTCAGTTGGTTGAACGTAGAACAAGACCGCAGCCGCTGCGGCTGCCGACATACCACCAAGAAAACCGCGGCGATTCATCGAAACCCCTCCGTTCGAGCGTCAAACGCCCCTCAGTTGCGAAGACTGGACCTAGCGCCATAATATCGCACCTGAGCTAAGGAGCATTCGACAAGCCAGCTCGCATCGTCTAAACCGACCCACCCGGTCGACCCGAGTCGAAATGAGGTGGGCCACCAACTCGGGGATACAATTGGGCAGACGATTCCACTGCTACTCATCACTTTTGGTTGGGAACCGAAGGCAGCTATCCCGTGTTCTTCAATCCCGGACGGCTGAGCAGCACGGTGCGGTGAGACGCGACGATTCCCCTACAGCGCCGCTCACGGATCTGATCGATGACCTCACCCGGCGCAATGCCGATCTGGCGGCCGCCAGCGGTGGTGATCAGGCGATACAGCCATGGCCGTATACTCCTATGCGGAAGCGGGAGCTCCTTTCCAGGGGCATGCTCCCGCCGACGAATCCAGGGAAGTGCGGTGTTTGTTGCGCAGACTTCGCACTTCCTGGTTAAGCCTAAGAGCCAGCCTCCACGGATGGAAGCGATTCGTCGACCTTCGGCGCCGTGGCGGGACAGATTGACCCTCTATATATTCCTGTTTGGCACACTGGGGGGTCGCAAAATCGCCCCAGACAAGCGAATTTGACCCAAAATGGCCCCAGCGCCGGATATCCTCCTAGCGCACCAGCTAGGCGGGTGGAATCACGACGATGAGGCGTCAAAGCAAGTATTCGGGGCAGCAGGTGCTCGCACAAATCCCGGATGACCTCAAGGCGATAGGGTGGGAGTGGGTGCACTCCGAATCGAATGCTGTAACCACGATGGGTTCGGCCTGGTACAAGGCCGTCTATGTCAGGCCATTCGAGCAGGGCATTGATGACGAAGGGGCCGTCACGATTGTGTATCAGAACGATCGACGGTGGGTGCGAGTGTCGACGGCTGAGAACCACAGTGTGTGCTGGAACGCGGCGCTCGAGGAAGCGATTGAGCTCATGCGGGAGGCTGACGCCAAACGCAGGGATCCCGAGTAATGCGGACAACGTATGTTGTCCGCAAAGCTGTTGCGAAGACATAAATGCTACACTGCACCCAGTCGCTCTTCTCACACAATTCAATACTCACCCCGGGAGAACATCATGATTCGCTTTCACCTGCGCACCTTGTTCCTCACCAGCTTCGCCGTTGTCCTGCTTGTGGCTGGGTCACTTGCGCCAGTCACGGCCCAGGATGCTACTCCGGCCAATGAAGGTCTCACGATCCTGCCACCGGATGAAGACTATGGCGGCGCCAGTCTCGGGGAGTGGATTGCACGCAACTGGCAGTGGGCGGTGAGCCTTCCCCAGGAGAGCAATCCCAACTTCGATCCCACCGGTGCCACCTGTGGCTATGGACAATCGGGACCGGTCTTCTTCCTGCCGGCCTCGTACACGGAAGAGCCGCCCACCGACCTGACCTGTGTCGTCCCGGCGGGGACAGCCCTCCTCGTCCCCGTCGGCGGGTCGGAGTGCTCGACGGTCGAGCCACCGCCGTTCTTCGGTCGCGACGAAGCGGAACTCGCTGCCTGCGCCGAGGCATTCACCGACACCATCGTCGCGATGGAGGCGACTATCGATGGCGAACCGATGACCGATCTGGAGGACTACCGGACGCAGTCGCCGCTGTCGACCTTCTGGTTCCCCGAGGACAACTTCTACGGCGTCCCGGGTGGGGTGGCCAACTTTGTGGCCGACGGATACGCCTTCATCATCGCTCCGCCTCCGCCGGGTGAGTACGCGATTACGGTTTCAACCCAGTTCGAAGGCATCGAGGGGCCCCTGGCGGTCACGATGACGGTTGTGGTGACGGAACCCCAGATCATCGAGCCGGAGGCAGCTCCGGAAGGCAGTCCCGAGGCCGCGACCCCGGTGGCATAGTTCTCCAATTCCCGGTGACACAACACACAGCAACGGTCTGGCATAAAACGCCAGACCGTTGCCTCTACCCGCTCCAGAAGTGCCGCACCCTGGCCCAGAAGCCTTGCGGCTCGGTTTCGTTCGTCTGGGGCGATTCTGGGGCGTCCTGTGACGTGTCCGACGTCGTGCCCGTGCCCAGGGCCTGGAGCACGTCGGCCCGCTGTCGCTCGGCCTCCAGTTGGCGAAGGGCGCGATCGAGCTGCTCCTGCAGGAAGATCTTGTCGCGCCGCAGTTCCTCGAGCAATTCGTCGCGGTCGGTGTCGCGGTGTCGCGTGGCATCGCGTGGTGTGTCGTGTCGTGTCGCGCGATCATCGTCACGATTCGTGGCGGAGGGTGCGGGCGCCTGGTTGAGGAACACATACCAGACTGGGCCGATCTTCTCACCGCCCAGGCTGCCCCGGCGAAGTCGTGCCCGCACCGAATCCGGGGTGATGCCCAACGCGACAGCAGCCTCGTTGACGGACACGACATCGTGTCGCGTCGCGCGATCCGTCGTGTCGCGTGTCGTGTTCCCTGTCGCGTCGCTCATGCCGACGATGATCGCACACCCTGAGGTCGAGGCACATATCCCACAAGGCTTGTGGTGGCAGGACCGTCCGAGGCGACCAGGGATATGGCGTGTGGATCACGGACCGGAACGGCGTACCCGCGAGCGCATCATCGAGATCCGGGCAGCGGCCCGGGCCCGGCAACGGTCACCCCAGGCCCTCATGATTCCTCCCCGCCGCCATCGCGCGGCGGGGAATACACCGTGAGGCTGCTGCCGTCGGACAAGCGGACCGTGAGGCCGGCGCCGTGGTCGACGACCAGCCACTCGGCGCCGACCGGCTGCACGGCGCCGTCGCTGGCGCTGGCGAGCCGGTGCAGCGTGTCGGTGACGATCGTCCTCACCAGCACGACGTGCGGGTTGGGGCTACCGTCAGCGTCGTGCGTCATGGTGCCTCCTAGCTGGTGAGGTTCGGGCCGGACACGGTGTCCGGCCCGGTGGCAAGCTTAGGCGGCAACCTCCTCACCACGGCACACGGGGCACGCGACCGGGGTCGACCACACATCACGGAATCCCAACCTGCTCCCGCCAATCCACCGGCTGTGGTGCTGGGTGACCTGGCCGGCGCCATGGCAGCTGGGGCAGGCCGGCTCCGGATCAGGATCAGGATCGAGGTAGCCGAGATGCGACCACAGCGTGGCCTGGTGCCGGCAGCGGCCGGCCCGTGCGAATCCCCGGCAGCTGCAGGAACCTGGCTCAACCTTGTGCAACCATCCCGGGTCCGACGCCGACGTTGTCCACATCTCGCCGGCATCATCGCGGAGCAACCGCACGCCGGATTCCTTCGCGATCACGAGGAGCCGCCGGAGCGCCGTTGCTTTCGATTCCGCGGTGTGTGTGGTTTCCATAATGAATGCCCTCCTGGGCTTGCCGGGCCCTTGCAACAGGGGTATCGGCGGGTGAATCTCGGCGAGCGGTCTGTCAACTGCTCTAGACGTATTATAGAGGATTGATAGATGATATGCAATAGGATACAATGGATTTGTTTAGACGTTCGGCAGGATTCCCGGAAGGATTCGCAATGGATCGCAGGCCATCATTAGTAGAGGTTGACGACCTGATCACCGTATTGGAAGCCGCTCAGGAATTCGAGATGGGCGAGTCTACGGCGTGGCTGCTCATCAAGCGCCACGACGTGCCGCGCTTCCGGCGCCCTGGACAGGGGAAGCGGACGTTCATTCGCCGTGGCGACTTCGAAGAGGCGTATCGCACGCCGGTGCCAGTCGTGAGCGATCCAAAAAAAGCGGCCGCGTGAGTTAGCACGCGGCCGCTGACAGACCGCCCACCTGGTTGCACAGGAGGGTCGAGATCATTCTACCGAATAGGTGTTGCCAGTTGGGTAGTCGCAGGGTATCATCGGGGCAGACGAATACAGGGCCACGCGAGTGTGAGCGCTCGCCCCGCCCGATCTGTTCGAGAGACCACCGCCACGCCGGCGCCCGTCCACTCGCATGGATCGGGCATTTTGCATTTCCGGGAGGGTCGCATGGTCGATACCGCGCCGCGCCTGCGGTTGATTTCAACTGGTTTCATCGCCCGCCGCTGCGGCGTCTCGACGGAGGCGGTCAAGCTTTGGGATCGGCGGGGGCTGATCCTGCCGGCGCTCAAGATCGAAGGCACCGGGCGCCGTGTCTGGCGCGCGGAGGACCTGCCGCTGCTTGAGACTCAGATCAGCGCACGCATGAGAGCCGCCGGCAAGCGCCGCGGAGATTCCGCCGATTAACAGCGAATCGCGCCTCCTGGCCAGCACAGCCGTACGGAGACGCGATCGCAAAGGACACCGTCTAAATGTCTCATCAAGCATACACGAACCTTTCGGGATTTGACATAGAGGTGCTGGCCCAGCGAGCCATCTCGCCCCACGTGGCCGCGAGTCGAGGGACCCGGACTGAGGGTGACGAGATGATCATTCCCCTCCACAACACACAAGGCTGGCAGGTGCCGGGTGTTGTGCAGCGCCGGCCGCATCGTCCCA
>MWVY01000357.1_pt1 | contig 10964 bp, 11 predicted proteins | sample 1047251 | NCBI WGS metagenome assembly MWVY01 (sample SAMN06349983, study PRJNA376086) | soil metagenome | isolation source: MS7-5 sample Antarctic (ecotone) soil | place: Antarctica | collected 2015-01-13
TTTTTGAATAATTCAAATAATTCAAATCAAAACGTAAACGTTAATACAAACCTTAATCCAATTGATGCGAATCTGAATACAAATCTCAACATTGATAATTCGCTTTTTAATAGCAATGTCAATGTTAATACCAACCTTGACACAAATTTCAATACAAATTTCAATACAAACTTCAACGCCAGCGTCAACATAAAAACGCCGACACCAACACCAAAACCGTCGCCGTCGCCAACGCCGACACCCGAAGCAAACACAAATGCCAATGTCAACACTTTGCCTACGCCTTCGTCCAACACCAATATCAGACCGACGGCTACACCGCCGTCGCCATCACCAACGCCGACTTTAAGCCCAACACCATCCGCCTTACCAACCAATCGTCCGGTTAATGCCGGAGTGTTAAACGGACGCGCCATTAATCTGCCGAAGCCCGCTTATCCGTCGACAGCCAGACAAATGGGTGCGTCGGGGCAAGTCGCCGTTCAGGTTTTGATTGACGAAGCGGGCAAAGTAATTTCTGCCAAAGCGACCAGCGGCAATCCGCTTTTGCGTTCGTCCGCCGAAGCCGCCGCCCGCCAATCGAAAATAAATCCCATAAAAGTCGGCAGTCAACCCGTCAAAGCCACCGGCGTTTTGCTTTACAATTTTATCAATCAATAAAAATCAAATAAAAGAAACCGCCAATTCAACCGCCCGATGCGGGTTAATCACGCCCCAGCCCTGGCGGTCAACTTCGTAATGCGGCAGACGCTCCGCCGTCGAGATTAAAATTCTTTTTATCTGCTGCGGCGTTAGATACGGGTTGGCTTCGAGCATTTGGGCGGCAACCGACGACACAATCGGCGCGGCAAACGATGTTCCGTCAACGTATTTATAATGGCGCGTGATGACGTTTTCATGGCGAAGTTTAAGCGCGATAATCTGCCGAATCAGATACGCCGGACGGTCGAGCGCGGCATCCAAATCCGGTTCAATGTTCGGATTCATTCCGATAATCTGGTGCAAATCCGCGTCTTCCGCTTTATCTAAAACTTCCAATAGCGCGGCTTGCTGCGCCGTCGGCGTATTCGGCAGAATCGGCGCGGGAACCCAAATACTCGGCGCAACAATCTCAGGTTTTTGAAAACCGTCTAAAGTCGGACCGTAAGAACTGCGATACATTCCGCGCTTTGCGCGATTGATTGAATTTTTATCGTCCAGACCGCCAACCGAAATTGCTGACGGTGATGACGCGGGCGGAAAAACCGGATGCGTCGGCAGATGTCCGGCGTTGCCGACGGCACAAACAACGCAGATGCCTCGTGCGACGCATTCTTCAACAGTTTGCGAAAGTGAATCGTGCAGATAGCTCTGCTCGAAATCGCCGCCTGCCGAGATATTTACGATTTTTATTCCGAATTTGGCGCGGTTTTCCAAAACCCATTCCAAGCCGTCCTGAATGTTTTGTTCGGTAATTCTGCCCGTCCGCGCAAGTTTTACCAAAACTACAGCTGCGTCCGGCGCGATTCCGCGATAAAAACCATTCGAGAGCGAACCGTTTCCCACCGCGACCACCGAAGTCATCATTCCGTGCCAACTTAAAGCATCGTTTTGAAACAGCGAAGCAACTTCGCCATTACTTGCAGCCATATTTTGGTAAGCTAAAATACGATTATCCGGCGTGATTAAATCGTCGTGCGGATAAAATCCCGAATCAAGAAACGCTATCGTTACGCCTTTGCCTGTAAAATGCTCAACCGCATCGAGCCGCAAAGGTGTCGAAAGAACGAAAGAACCGTCTTTGTTCATCGCGGCATCACTTAAAATCTGTGTTTTGGCGCGTTCAAACAACCGTGCACAACGGGCGCAGACAGCTTCAAAAGTTTGCGTGTCGGGAGCATTCGCACGAATCAGTTTCCGTAAATCTTCGGGCAAACCTGACATCGGCACAAATCCGAATTTGACTTCACGCGAGCAAACCGGACAAACCTCTTCGCCTGCCGCCATGTCCGCGCTGGTTTTTTGTCGTGGAAAAGATAAAGATTCTGATGGAGTCATAAGTTAAAAATTTGTTAAATAATAGAATGGCGAAAGTTTTGCAAAAAGTAAAATTGAAATCAATTGAGAAATGAGAAGTAAAAATCAGAAAGTATAGTGTTTTGTAACGTTAGCGTTGACACTTAAAAAATAGTCGGGCGTTTTGAGTTGTAGCTTTAGCTGGCATTTCCTTGACAAATCAGCCAACCTTTAGTTGAATCTCAAAACTTTAAAAACTTAAATTACAAAGCAATAGTTCTCACTCGTCAATTTTCACTTATAAATTTTATGACACGAAAAAAAATAGGTTTAGCACTTTCCGGCGGCGCGGCACGTGGTTTTGCTCACTTGGGCGTTCTCAAGGTTTTAGCCGAACACAACATTCCGATTGATTTTATCGCCGGAACTTCCGCTGGTTCGTTTGCCGGCGGTGCGTTGGCTTGCGGCGTGAGGGTCGAAGAAATTATCAAAATAGGACGAAAAGTAAGTTGGTTTAATATGACCGGTTTTTCGTTTTCACCAAAGGGAATTCTTTCAAGTGCTTCGATGGGCGCGTTTATCAATCAAAACTTTCCGTTTAAAAGATTTGAAGATTTACCGATTCCTTTTGCTGCCGTCGCTTGCGATTTGGAAACGGGCGAGGAAGTTATTTTAAAAGAGGCGGGCGATTTGGCGTTGGCGATTCGGGCAAGCTGCGCGATTCCGGGCGTTTTTGTTCCGATTGAAACGGAAGGCAGAAAATTGATTGACGGCGGAATCGTCGCGCCCGTTCCGACCAAAGCGGTCAAAAAATTAGGTGCGGAAATCATCATTGCGGTTGACGTAATTTCTTCGGGCGCAACTTATTGGGGTTCGCCTTCAACTCTGCTCGGCGTATTTTTCCAATCAGCAATGATGCTTTTGCGGACAGCTGCCAAACATCAACATTACCGCGCCGACGTTGTAATTATTCCGCAAATCGCACATCTTAGACCGGACGCAATCGGCAAAATGGACGAATTTATCAAAGCAGGTGAAGAAGCCGCACTCGAAAAGATTGATAAAATTAAAAAGCTGATTTTTGCGGAAGTCGCGGATGGATAAATCAAAAAACATTTGTGCTGTCTGTGATTAGATTTTTCTCTTCTTTTGTGTGTTAATTCAGATATGAACGAATCGAAAAACAATCGTTTCGATACTTGGTTTAGTCCGCTTGCCATCGGCACATATTTTGCTGTTTTCAAACTTCTCTTACATTTTATTTTCAATTCAAATTACGGCTATTTCCGCGACGAGCTTTATTTCATTGCGTGCGGCGAACATTTAGCTTGGGGTTATCCCGACCACGCGCCGATGGTTGCGCTGATGGCGAAAACGAGCCGCGTTTTGTTTGGCGACTCTCTGTTTGCGATTCGATTTTTTCCGGCAATCGCAGGCGCGTTGAAGATTTTTCTGACCGCGCTCCTTGTCAAAGAGTTCGGCGGCAAACGCTTTGCAACTTTTCTCGCTTGCCTTTGTGTTTTGTGCGCTCCGGTTTATCTGGCGATTGATAACCTGCTTTCGATGAACTCGCTCGAACCCGTTTTCTGGATGCTCTCGGTTTATTTTGCAATTCTGGCAATCAAAGGCGAAAATTCGCTCGTGAACAAGAGCGGGGAAAGCATTTCCGATGAAACTCAAGTTGACAATGATAACTCTCGCTATTGGCTTTTGTTCGGCTTGTTCGCCGGACTTGGTTTGATGAACAAACATTCAATGCTGTTTTTCGGTTTCGCGCTCGTCGTCGGTCTGCTTCTGACAAAGGAAAGAAAAGTTTTCACGAACAAATATTTTTGGCTCGGCGGCGCAATCGCGTTTCTGATTTTTCTGCCGAATATCATCTGGCAGATAAACAACGATTTCGCCACGCTCGAACTTCTGCAAAACGTCGGAAAATCCGGCAAGAACGTCGTGCTTTCGCCGCTCGCGTTTATCGTGGCGCAAATTGTGTCTTTGTTGCCGACAACTTTTCCCGTTTGGATTGCGGGCATCTGGTATTTTCTCGCTGACCGCCGCGGAAAACATTTTCGCTTTCTGGGAATCGCTTATCTCATCTTGCTCGCGTTGATGATTTATCTCAAAGCCAAAGATTATTATCTCATCCCGATTTACCCGATGCTGTTTGCGGCGGGCGCGGTTTGGTGGGAACAAATTGCAGAAAAAATTCGCGCTCTGCGTTTTATAAAATATGCTCTGCCCATTTTGATTTTCGGTCTTTTTTTATTTGTTTTACCAATAGCTCTGCCCGTTCTGCCCGTCGAAACTCTCATTCGTTACCAAAACGCAATCGGATTCAAACCGCCGAAATCCGAAGTCGGACACGAAGGCGTGTTGCAGCAAGTCTATGGCGACCAATTCGGCTGGCAGGAAATGGTTGTCAAAGTCGCCGATATTTACAACAATCTTTCGCCCGAAGAACGCGCGAAAGCCGGAATTTACGCTTCAAACTACGGCGAAGCGGGAGCGATTGATTTTTTCGGCGGACAATATAATTTGCCGAAAGCCGTCAGCGGACACCAAAGCTATTTTCTTTGGGGACATCGCGGCTACACGGGCGAAGTGCTGATTTTATTGGGTTCAAAAAAAGAAGATGCCGAAAAGAATTGCGAATCGGTCGAAGAAAAAACGGAAGTGGGGCATCCATATTCGATGGCGGAAGAAAAATATAAAATTCTCGTTTGTCGCAATACGAAAAAGCCCCTGCCTGAAATCTGGCAGAGTTTGAAACATTGGAATTAAGCCTTAGCCTCATTTGATTAAAAGAAAAATGTTCACAGATGAACCCAGATACTTTCCTTTGCTTCATCGGTGGACGATTTTATTTTTTCTTACTAATTTGAAGAATCTTTAATTTCTTCAAGCGGTAAGAAAGCGGGCGAGTTTATCGGCTGTCCGTCAATTCCATAGCGCGAGCCGTGGCATGGGCAGTCCCAAGTTTTTTCCAATGTATTAAAACGCACAATGCATCCCAGATGTCGGCAAACGGCTGAACGCTGATAAAGTTTTCCGTTTTCGTCTCGATACGCGGCGATTTTTGTTGTTCCGTGGCTGACGATTGCGCCTTCACCGTTTTTGATTTCGTCTGCGGAAGAAACGTCGCCGCCCGTTATCCAATCAACATACGGCGCGGTTGAACTGATGATTTCCGGCACGGCTTCGGCGATTGACTGCGTTAAAATGCGCGACGGCTCGAAAACTTCCGTCCAAGCGTTTCCGCCGCCCAAAATCAAATCCGAAACGAGCATTCCGCCGATTGTCCCGTGCGTCATTCCCATTCCCGAATCGCCCGTTATCAAATAAACATTCGGCTCGGAGTCGGAAAATCTGCCGATAAACGCGAGTCCGTCGTGCGTTTCCAAGAATTGCCCCGACCATTTGTATAAAATTTCGTCGGCAAAAGGAAAGCGTTCTTGCGTCCATTGAAAGAGCTTTGCGAAACGCGCTTCGCCGTCGTTTTCCTGCCCTGTTCTATGGTCTTCGCCGCCGACAATCAAAACGTCGTGAATTTCTTCTTCTTGAATGCGGACATAATGATACGGGTCAGCCGTGTCCCAAATCAAACATTTTTCAACCGAATTTTTCGGAATTTTCGCGCCGATAACAAAGGTGCGATACGCGGGAAGTTTGGCAAACATCTTGCTCATAATCGGATAATTCGTCGCTAGAACGATTGATTTTGCGCGAATTGTTTGACCGTCCGCGGTTTTCACTTCCGGCGCGTCCTCGCCCTTCCAATCGGTTGCTCTTGTGTTTGAAAAAAGCCGCCCGCCGTTCTGTTCGATTGCCTTTGCCAGACCGGAAAGATATTTGAGAACGTGAAATTGTCCTTGGCGCGGAAACTTTAAACATTCGCCCGTGTCGAAATCCTTTATCGGCGCACGCTCAACGCGCTCGACATCCATCACCTTTTGCGCCGCTTCAAATTCTTTTTCGAGGTCGTCATCGCTGTTTTCCGTCGCTTGAATCAAATAGCCGTCAAGCCGCGTAAAATCGCAATCAATCTGCTCGGTCTGAACGATTCTTTCGATTTGGTCAATCGCTCCGGCGTGCGCGTCAACGGCTAGTTTCGCCTTTTCCTCGCCGTGCCAATTTTCGATGCGATAAACGCGGTCGTCAATCGCGTTTGCCAGATGCGCCGTCGTCCGCGAAGTCGTGCCGCCGCCGATTAAGCCGTCGTCAATGACAATTACTTCTCGTCCCGCTTTCGTCAAAAGATACGCGGTTGTCAAACCCGAAATTCCCGCGCCGATTATACAAACGTCGGTTTCGATTGATTGATTTAAAGAATCTTTTTCCAACAAATCTTCGCTTGCTTCCCAATACGAGACGGTTTTTCCATCATCACTTTTCGTCATAGTTTTCCTTCCCTTTCGTGCAAAATAAAATTGCTTGTTTCTGATTATAAATTTTCGCGCCTTTATTTGCCACAACTCATTGCGAAACGCGACTCAACATCCAGCCAAACGTTACGCCATAAACAAGATGTCCAATGAGAAAGGTTATAAAGAATGTGAGATTTCCGCTTGCGAAGATTGTTAAAGGTTCAACCGTTCCACTTTTTACACAGCCGCTAACCTTATCCACAAGCGGAACGACCAAACCTCCGATTGCCCAGTGCGGTATGGCTAAAATTAAGCCGTAAAACCAGCTTGCTTTAGTCCCGATTACTTGAAATCCCCAAGCGTAAGCAAAAGCGATTAGTAAGGAGAGTATCAAGTGCATTGCCAAACCAGCCAGATAACTGCCAACGCCCGAAGTTCTGCCGGTAATCATACAGCCCTCATAGCTGACCATACTCGCCCGTTTGAATCTGAACAGGTGCAGTAAAATGGCTGAAAGTTCCATTGCAATACCGCCTGTTATTCCAGCCCAAATTACGTTTGCCCAATCCATCTCTTTTACAAGTTTTTAATTACTTTTTTTGAAATTAAAATTTTTCAATGCCCTTCCACATTTTCGCTTTTTTGTAAGTTACTTTAAAAAGAAAAACGTGGGAATTTGGCACGAATCTTAAAGTTCAGGTTTAAGTTTTCTTATTATTTCGGCACGTTCGGGGTCTGTTTTTTCCACAATTCTGGCGCGAGCTTCGCTTTCCAAATCACGGAGTGCATCATTAATGTCACGAGCTACTTTATTTATTTTGTTATAAGTTTGCTCCTTTACTCGATTTTCCGGTGCTGTAGAAAAACCAATAACAGGTGGTTCGTTCGCCGCTTTTAACACTGCACTGAAAACCTTTCTGATTTCCGCAACAATTAAATACCGAATTTTGTCTCTATTTTCTTGTGAAAGTGCCATAATCATTCTCAATTGTGCCTTATCAGGTTAGATTTGTTTCCAAAAAGCAGATTCAATTAAGTACTTTTAGCGTTTTCATCTGCCGGACGCCCGGATAAAGAATTCGGCGCGTCAAGATGAGCTCCATTGTCCACACCGACGCCGAGACGCTCGACTAATTCGCCGCCAAGCCAGCCCGTTACTAATGCCAGCACCGCACCGGCAAAAGAAAGTATCAGTTCAAGCGTATCGGGTCTTTCCGGCGCATCACGACGAAGCCACCAACTGCCGATGAAAAGCAAAAGCACCAATACATTTCCAAGCCCGTGCATTAAGCCGACGGATTTGGCGCGTGTTCCTTGCCGAATGGCAAACCAATCAATCCAGCCAAATGGCGCGGCTAAAGCTCCGCCGATAATTCCGGCGGCAATCATCCAATAAGCGACGGTCGCCATTATTGGGTTGCTCCATATCAAATAAATTATATCAAAGACGACTCCCGTTGCCAGAAGTCCGAGCGGAAACACAATCAAAATCGGATGAATTGCGTGTCCGAATAATTTTGCTCTACTTTCCATAATCACCTACTAAATGCACAAGTAGGAAATTCGTTAACAATTGCCGGAACTTCCTACCTGTAAGCGTCAAAGAAACCCTAAGATACTCGTTTTAACTCATCCGAAAACTTCAGTGCTTCGCGCAATACGTGGTCTGCCAAAATCGGATGGATGATGCTATCAATTTTTCCGCTTTCGACACCGGCTTGCGCCGTTTTCTTGAAGGCGATAAATCCTTCCAATGTGCCTTCGACTTTTTTCTTTGAGCCGTCATCCAGCTTGCGCCATGCCTTACCTGTTTTCATTGCCGTTTCAACCAGTGCGCGTTCTTTCGGGTCGAGCATATGCGCGATGAAGTCCGCGTGTTCTCCCATAATTCGCGTCCAAAAGTTTATTACTTCGCTTCGGTCAAGCTCGACTTTGCCACTAGAGAAGCCTTCCAGACGCCTTGCAAAGCGGTCGCCTTCCAGAGCCACATGCTCGAAGAAAGTCGGATACGCCAAACTTTTCAGTTGTCCCGCGTCTTGCGCCTTCATCAACGTCATCTTTGCATCAAAAAAGCGTCTGACCAAGTTGGATTGTTGACTGATTGAAAGATGCCAAATTGCTGCGGTCAAGACGAGAAGTGCGAATCTTCTCCAGTTGACTGCCAAGGCTGGTGTGAAATTGTTGCACTTGCGCCCGTCGTGTTTCTAAATCGGGCGAAGGCAGATGCATCAGTAATAACCTTGCGTGTTCTGTTTCCTGGTCAAGCCAAAAAAGGCTTTCGGCAAGTGAATGCGCCACCGGGTCTGTCGAACCGGCTACCGGAACATACACTGGCTTCTTCGCGCCGGTAACGATGGTTACACCCGGAAAACTGTCTTGACCGAATAAGCCAAAGAGGATATTGGCGAAAGCGTCGCCGCTAAATGAAAGACCGACCAAAGCGGCTCCGCCTACCGTCAAAATTTCACGACGCGAAACTTTCAACTCTTGTTCCGCGCTATATTGTTTCTTGTTCATTTTTAACCTCCGTTGTATGCTAATTGCGGCAGAATGCTGTCGCAAGTTAAAATAGTTATCAAAATAGGAATTGTTGAAAATTTCTATTTTAGCGTTTAGGCTAAAATGCATTTTAGCACACTTCCTAAGAAGGTTGTCAAGGAGTTTTTTAATGAGTATTCCCAAAGATTTTGACGGACTTTATTTCTCTTGCGAGTGCGTATCGGCACGTAAAGAAAATTACAGCGACCCGTGGGCTGGCATTGCTAAAAATAAGCTGCTTGTGGACGGCACGAAAGAAAAGATACTCAATCTCGTCGCGCAAGAGCCGCAAACAATTTCTCAACTAGCAAAGAAACTCAAACTCGCAGTGCCTAGTATTTATACGCACGTCTACGAAATGCTGGCGAGCGAGCTTTTGCGTGATTCCGAAGAATGGGAAAAACTACACCCCAAAGAACGCTATTACGAGCCGAATTTTCCAGTCGTGCGGGCGGAAGACCGCGCCGAGTTTGAAAAAATCTGCCAAGAGATGTCCGAACAAGTGGCTGGAATTTTCGAGAAAGCACGACCGCAGCTTGAGAAAGCCTTTAATAAAACGACTCTTGGTGAACGGGAATGGGAGTTTGCCGACCTGACGCAATATCTGTATGCCTGCGTCCAACGCGGCGCACGCAGAATACTCGAAGAACGCGGCACGCTTCAACCGGCAGAGAAACATCGAAACGGCATTGATTGGGGTTTTTGGGCGGAAGAGCCGTCAGCAGACGGAAAATAAAGTTGAGTTGTGAAACCGACGACTTTTGTTGAAACGAAAACTGCTCAAGATGAAACTTCGTTTTCTGCTTATAATCCATCAGCTTTTGCAATCTGCTTTCTTCAAGCATCTGCTAAAATTTTTCCAACCTTATGAGCAAAGATTATGATGTCGCCGTTATCGGCGGCGGACACAACGGCTTGACATGCGCCTGCTATCTCGCTAAAGCAGGCTTAAAAGTCATTGTGCTTGAACGTCGCCACATTGTCGGCGGCGCAGTTTGCACCGAGGACGATTTAATCGACGGCTACAAAATTGATGTCGGCTCGTCGGCGCATATTATGATTCACCTGACGCCGGTTGTGAAAGATTTGGAACTTGAAAAATTCGGCTTGGTTTATATTGACTGCGACCCGTTCGCGTTTGCGCCGATGGCGGACGGCAAAAGCGCGATTTATTTTTGCCGAGACGTTGATAAAACCTGCGAATCAATCGCCACGGTTTCGCCCGAAGATGCTGACCGATATAAAAAATTTGTCGCCGAATGGGAACGATTAAACGAAGGCGTTTTCGAGGCATTCCTGAAACCACCGACCGTTTTCAATCTTGGACGGCATATGATTTTCGGCACGAAATCGAAAAATCCCACCGATATGGTTCGCAAATTGATGACGAGCTACGGCTCATTGGTCAAACAAACTTTCAAACACGAAGGTTTGCGGGCGGCAATGGCGTGGCTTGCAGCGCAATCGGGTCCGCCGCCGACAATGAGCGCGACCGGCGATTTTCTCGGCTGGCATTCGATGATTCATCGTTCGGGCGTAAAACGTCCGCGCGGCGGAAGCGGCGCTCTGACGCAAGCAATGGCGCGATGTCTGGAACATCACGGCGGCGAAGTTTTATTGAACGCGGAAGTCGAGCGAATTGAAATCGAGAATGGCGAAGCGAAAGCCGTTTCGTTGAAAAACGGCGAGAAGATTTACGCGAAAAGAATCGTTTCAAACGCGCACGTTCACACGACTTTTTTGAAACTCATCGGCAAGGAAAATCTGCCCGAAGGTTTGGCGGAAAGAATCGAAAACGTCCGCATCGGCAACGGTTTCGGAATGATTGTGCGTTGCGCCGTTTCCGAACTTCCCGATTACATCGCCGCGCCGAACGGCGGAAATGCCGCCGATTGTCATCACGGCTTGCAGCTTCTCTGTCCTTCAATGGATTATCTCGAAAAATCCTACGCCGATTATCTGAACGGCATTCCGTCAAAAAATCCGTCGGCGTTGGCAATGACTTTTTCGGCGGTTGACGAAACTCTTGCTCCGAAAGGCAAGCACACGCTTTTTATTTGGGGACAGTAT
>MWVY01000358.1_pt1 | contig 10959 bp, 17 predicted proteins | sample 1047251 | NCBI WGS metagenome assembly MWVY01 (sample SAMN06349983, study PRJNA376086) | soil metagenome | isolation source: MS7-5 sample Antarctic (ecotone) soil | place: Antarctica | collected 2015-01-13
CTCGCTGCTCTGGTGCAATCGTGACGGCGTAGGGGATGAGCCGGACGCGCCGCCAGATGCCGTGGTCTGTGCCGCGTATAACCGGCTTGTGGTTCGTTGCCAGCCAGAGCTTAAAGGCGGGGCGAAAGCGGAAATATTCCTTGTGTAGAAACCGGGCTTTCACCACGTCGCCGCCGGTGAGCTGCTTAACCAATCCCTCGGCTAATCTCTGCCGGTTCTCCCCTTCGGATGCCGAGACGAACCGCGCCCCCATGAGGTCGGCCAGGTCGTTACGGACGCCCTCGGATTTCTTAACCGCGAACGTCTCGAACTGCGCAGTGTTGGCGTAGTCGCCTAGAATCCCGCCGATGGTCTCGAGCTCGGTGCTTTTGCCGTTGCTTCCTGGACCGTAGGCGATAAACAGCGTGTCTTCGGAGGTCACGCCGGTGAGCGCGTACCCAAAGGCGCGGCGCTTAAAGGCGATCAGGTCGTTATCAGCCGCGCAGATGGTGTGCTGGAAGGTTGTCCACACGGGCGCGGCGGCGGCGGCGTCATAGGTCACCGGTGCAAGTTTGGTAATGAGATCGGCGGGCCGGTGTGGTTCCTGCCGTCCGGTTCGCAAGTCTAAGGTGCCGCTCAAGAGGTTGAGGCGCATCAGGTCGGCGTCGAGCGCGTCGGCCTTGACCGTGACGCCTGGAATCGTCCGGGCGAGGCCTACGGCGGCGCTGAGTGCCGCTGAGCGTTCGCAGGCCAGCGAGTGCTTGACCCATCCGGCCCGCTGGTCGTTATCGGCTATACGGGCGGCTTGGACGAACAGCTCGCGGGCGGTCTCAAGGGCGAGGCGCTGCATTACCGTGTCGTCTCCGCCCTGCCCCCAGCGCCGCCCATCCCAGACGAGCCACCCGAGAGCGGCGCAGTACCTGAAGGTGTGACCGTGCAGGGCGTGCAGCCGCTCGGCGTTGCCGTAGTCGGTGCGTGCGAACGCGGTGAGGTCGGGCGCGTTCGGCGTGGGCTCCTGGGCGCGGCGGCGCGGCGTCGGTTCGTCCCACAGCTCCAACGCTCGGGCGGCTGCCTGGTATGCGGCCTTCTTGTCGCCCCCATGCTCGAGCAGCGCGAACACGTCGAAAGCGTCGTGTGGGTCGCCATCTCCGAGGGCGTCGCCGTGGTGCGAGTAGACGAGACGACCGCCATCCAACAGCGTCACCCCGGCGTTTCCGCTTTTGGAGTCTGGCGAGATGTACTTAGCGCCGCGCCGGATGTAGCCGTGTTGCTCGAGCAGCTCCGCAGGGCTGTGCGTTTGGTTGAACGCGCCGATCACGTCGGTCTGCCCTTCTCGCGGCGGCGGCGGCTTATAGGTGCTGACGAGCTTTTTCTCTTCGGCGGCGCTGATGCCCATGCGGTCGAGCGCGCGCGCACACTCGAGCATCTTCTCGAGCTGCGCCGGGGTCACGAGGGGTGCGTCGATCAGGTCCAGGTGCTCCCAAGCGTAGACACCGCCGCTAGGGTGACTCGAGCCGGGTAGGAGCGCGTAGCCGCCTTCGCCCCTAGTCTCAATCACCGTATGGAATCCCTGCCGATTGTTTGCAGGAACTTTAGCGAGCTTTTTGTTCCCGCCGGGGTTGGAGCAGCGCACAAAGAACTGCACGCCGCCGCCGCCGGTGCGCTGTCTCGGTAAGGTAGCCGGGTCGATCACGTCGGCGATCAGCTCGCAGAAAAAATCAACGAAGTCGAGCTCGAGGTCGAAGGGCTCTCGCGCTTCGCCCTGGTCGTCGACGTCGAAGTCGAAACACAGCAGGCCGCCCGATACCACGCCGGTAATCGCCGCGAGGCCGGCGACGTCAGCGGGCGCGAATAGTGGCGGTAGTGCTTCGGGATGCGTAACGGTGGCCTGGCTGCGGGTCCAGCTTGTCACGGCTGGGCGCTTGTTGGCTTTTACCGGCAAGATGCTGAACCCCGCCCCGGCAAGGCGCTGGGCCTCACCGAGTAGGGAAAGGGTGCTCATGCTGCATCCTCGAAAAGCGACAGCTGTACGAATTTGGGGATCACTTGTTCGCTCAGCCCCTTGATCGGGGCAGCTACAAATTCGTACTCAAGCCTCAAGGCCTGGAGCTCGTCACGCAGCCGGTTCAATCGCCGCCACTCCTTGAGCCTTCCCGCTTTCAGAAGCTCGCACGCTGCTTGGTTAATCCTGACGCGGTAGGGTTCAGCGTCTTCGGTTCCAAACATCTGATGTGCCAACTCGCCTAGAGCACCCTCCCAGTTACTTGCCCCTCCTTGCCAATAGAGTTTCTTGGGTTTGTAGGCTGTCAAGTCCCTTATAAAGCGCCCGACATAAAGCACGCTCTGAATACCGGGCGGCGTGTCCATTTGGGAAATGCGTTTGTAAACTGAGCGCCGGGTAACAAAACGACGTCGGCCAGCTTGGACAGGCTCGAGCGGTCCGTCTTCCATCAAGAGCTGACGCACCCGTGAGCGACTAACGCCTAAGAGTTCGCCTGTTTCTCGGATGCTGCAAAGCTCTGGAGCACTCATGCTTTGCCCGCGATCACTCGAGCAAGCTGCAACTGAGTAAATATCTGATAACAGTTTTTGCACTCGGCGGTCTCGGTCGAGCTTTCAGATATGAGGCTGCACTCTTTGGCGCGTGGACACTCCGGCGGTATAAACTTCTTTAGGTTTGCCGCATCGTCGGGGTGCGGCATTTTACTTGTACCCCTGGCCGCCGTCGGCGAGCCACGTCTCGAGCTTAGCTTTGTCGAAGCGCAGCGAGCGCCCCAACCTTACGATCCCCGGTAAGCGTCCCTCGCTGGCGTGCCGGTAGACCGTCTTCTGGGGCAGCTTAAGCCACGCCGAGACATATTCCACATCAACGAGCTCGAGTGCTTCTACGTGCCCGCTCGCTTTACGGCGGCGGGGTGTTCCTGCTACTCTGGTCATAAATCGGCCTCCTGCTAAACCTAAAAAGATGGGTCGAGGGCTTTACTGAAAAGAAGGGCGCGTGCTGTGGCGGCGGCGGCCTTTCTTTTTTTGCCTCTGGACTAGCTAAGTTTCGACTTCCTTACTGGTTATTTTCTCTCCTCAGGGCTCACCATAGCACACGGAAACGATAGCTCCAAACTCCTTGACTGACGTAGGAATCATTGACTCCTCGAGGTGTATTAAAGTGGCTAATCCTCATACTTTTTTGCTCATACGCTTTAGGGCTCCTTCGTGTCTGAGCATGTCCTCAAAGATTGCTGTCCAGCCTCGCCGCGCTTTGGGGTTGTGCTGACCCGCGAGCGGTTTCAGGATGTCCAGCGCTCCCTCCAGAGCTTGGATATGAGCTCTAAGCTTGGCGACTTCGATCTCATTGTGGGCGACAGCGGCGGGCGTTTCGGCGCTCAAAGCCTTAGCCATGAGCCGCCCACGAAGGGTAAATGAGACGTGCGTCGTGAGGATGCGCCCTTTCTCGCCCCTAACGGCGGGACGAAAGTCGAAGCGTGACAGGTAACCCCGTGACTCGAGCTTTTTGAGCGTTTTGGACACTACAGCACTCTGGCTTGCGGTGGGATCGTCACCCGTAAACCTGTTCGCTCGCCAAGTGATTAGTGATCTATCAAAAGAGATGTTACTCACCCCGGCGTCTTCGCTGAGCGGTATGGCGCAAGGTTCGGACCTCAGCATCCATAGCAAGATGTTTTTTTGCAGTGGGCTTAGCACAGCGCTTGGAAGTGCCGGAGGTTTTCGCTTTGTCGATGCTTTCTTGCCCATGCCCTAAAGCTTCGCTTCCGGTGAGTTGTATTTTGGAGAATTAGGGATTCTCGTCTCTATGAGAACCAACAGGGGTGCGGACGGTCTGCTTGCTAGCGAGCTTAGGTCTAGAGGAGGCTTACGCATTTAACGATTCGCTCTTTTCTGGGCTATATGATCTACAAGCCAGGTATGTTCCTTGGCTTGCTGGTCCATCCACGCTTCGATTCCGTCATCAATAGTCACCAAAATTTTGAGTAACTCCAGCTCATACTGAGGTAGCAAGGAAACAATGAAAGGCTGAATATAAATACCGTCCCCGGTTGAGGTATGGACGCCCCAATCCTCCCGTTTCAAACTGATAATGCCAATAGTGTTACCCCGACTCGATGGATGTCCTGCTACAGAAACTCGTAGGCTTCTTAGCTGCACCCAAGCCGTATTTTGCGCCATAAACCTTTTGGGTAGCTTGGGCTCGATAAATAAATCGTGCAGGTTTCTGAAAGCGTCCTGTTGGATAATAAGTGCTTGTAAAGCTCCGAACACCGCAAGATATTGCTCTGCAAAAGTCTCGGGAGCTGTCATTTTTTGGAAGTGCCTCAGCACGTCGGTGGATATGTAGAGGGCGTTGAGGCACGGTGAGTATTGAACTCTTTTCGCCTCATGCTCTAACTTAAACCCCGGGAACAGCTCCCAGGACTGGTACTTATCGAAAAGCTTTCCTAGAGAACTATAAAAGTTTTCTATAACTGCCCGCCCTTTTTCCCTAATCTCTTGCCTGCCATCCGATAGACGTCCTTCTTATCGCCATCCCGCCTAATACCGACAATGACCACCGTCACCACCCCCTCGAGCACGCCGCAGCGTAGGTATTTCGGCGGCGTAGCGCAGGGGCTCGAGGTCGGCGCGTGTCCAAGAAACGCCGCAGGTCTCCAGGGGATGTAACCGCCTGGGCGTTGCCTCGGGTCGTGCTGGTCTTTGACCGCGTAAAACGAGCCGCCCACATCGCGCTCGAGCAGATACCGGAGAACGCTCCGCTGCAATTCGCTTAGAGGGGTGTTTGTCCTCACCGGCGGCCTCGGATGAGCTGCTCGAGCCACAGTGCTGCCCGCACGAGCGGCCCGTGTTCTTGCTCGGTCGCAGCGGCGGCTGGTGGTAGCGCCCTAAGCTCTGCAAGCTCGCGCCGCATTGCCCGGATGTCTTCTCTCATGTCGTACTGCTCCTGGGCGAACAGGGCGAACGCCTGGGGTGTCGCCTGGTCTGCGCCTTTAGTGAGTTCGGTCGGTGCGTCCGGCTCGAGCCCACGCTTTAGGGCGTCCAGTGCTTCGACGTTGCCCCTGTAGCGTCCGGCGTCGACGAGCGCACGCGCCTGGGCGATCTGCTCGAGCGCGGCCTCGGGGTACAGCCGCGCCTTGGTCCCGACTTTCCGGGGCAGGTCGCCGTGAACCTCCTCAAAGGCCGCAGCCAGTCGCCGCAGCCCTGACGCGCTCACGTCGAGACGTTGCGCCGCGTCGCCCGGTTCAAAGTTCGCTTGAACTACGCCATCATTCACAGAGCTATCTTAAACGCTCGGGGTGTCGCCTGGTCTACCGCTTGGGCGGGCCACACACCGCCGGGGTGTTCGCACGGCTACCGCCTGGGGTGCCGCTCGGGGTGTTTGAAGAATATACCTTCTCCCAAATACAACCGCATAGCGCCCTGTAGCTCGGCAGGCTTAGGCACGCATAACTGCAATTATGTTAAATAGCTTGTAGCGAGTTTCACCGCGTCTTTTGCCCTGCACTCTTCGGCGGTCGCCTATAGGGGTGCTTGACGTTCTCCCCGTACCAGCACGCCATAGCTACAGCCAGCACCAGGTCGTCATACGGGTTCTCTCGCCAGTCACCCACATCGTTCCCGTAGGAGTCGTGCCCCTTCAGGCTGATTGAGACTTTGAACGCTTCCAGCTCGGCAGTAAGAACTGCCCTCGCTTTAAGGCGCTCAGCTATCGTCAACCGGTCCGAGTCCAGCAAGATTTGTACCACGCTCACCAGGTCACGCTTAGCAGGAGTATCGCCACCTTCACGAAGCCCGTCAGGAACGCATCAAAGTCCAGAAAGACTCGAGAAACGCCGGTCAGTACGGCATATTTGCCACAAGGTCCTGTTCCAGACGGGTCTCCTAAGCACGACCCAATACATAGCGATCTGCCTGAGTAGAAGAAAAAGGGGTTTAAGGCTGGAGGAAACGTACCTTTTTCCGAGTCTTGCGTCGCCTACGGCAATTTCGAGAAATACCGTAGTGACCGGCACTTGTGCGGTTTAAGTGTCAAAAATACCGTTCTGGACAACTACTAATCTGGGGGCGACACTCTTGTTTACCCCAACCTCAAGAACGTAGCCACCAGCCAGCAGCCGAGCATCACGATCCCTACCTGCACCACCAGAGTCAAGTTCTTGAAGACGGCGAAAGGCGTCACCAGAAAGAGGGACGAGATGGCAACGGCGACCAGGGCTGCCGGGGCGTCATGTTGCCCGACCTCTTGTACCGCGAAGGCTAGGTACAGCGCAGCGATAGCCCGCTCCCACCAGCGCATCCGGGCGAGGTGATGCCGGAGCCGTCTTAGCGGCTGCGTTCGGTGCATGGCCGTATGATAGCCGGATGCAACCACGGTCGATGCGACGGCTTCTGGGCCGCCCCCTGCTCTTCTCTCTAGGATTAGGAGCGCTGCTCGTCGGTTTTCTCGTCGATATGGAAACCGACCGGCAGCTCGTGGTGGCGATCACCTACGTGATTCCCATCGCGCTTTCCGCCCTGGCCTTTTCGCGCAGCCTCACCCTCACGCTGATGGGCGCAGCGCTGGTGTTTACGGTGGTAGCGGGTGCCGAGAACGCGCTCTTAGAGGGTGTGGACGAAACGGCGGTACTCAACCGCACCCTAGCTACCGTTTCGTTCACGCTGGTCGGCGTGTTCGTGCTCTTGCTCAACCGCTCGAGCAAGCGCGTAACGTTTCTCCAGGGCGAGAGCGAACGGGCCGACTACGAAGCCGAACTTCGCCAGCTACTGACCGGCTTGAGCCGCACGGAAACGCAGGCCGAGCTGCTGCAGGAGGCGGCGAACGGCCTGCAACCGCTGTTCGGCGCCGCGCGCGTCACCATCACCGGGATGCGCGAAGGAGCGTTTGCCGCGCCCTCCTACAGCCACCCCTCGCCGGGCTACGAGTTCGAGCGGGGACGCCGGCTGCCCTGGATGGCAACGGCCTGCTCAGACGCCCCAGCGCATGTTATGGCAACCTGGCACGGTGGGGTCAAGCTCGCGGTAGGTCAACTCAACACGCCACAAGAAAAGCTCCTCATCCTGATCGAGCGTCCAACGGGAAGTAGTTCTACCCAGCGCCTCGGCGAGGTACTCGAAGGTCTCGAACCGCTTTTAGAGCACGTAGCCAAACTCGAAGCCACTCGGTCACCCGCTAAACCCAGAACCGTGCTGAAAGGCTAGCGCTACTCAAGATAGTTGCGCAACTTGCGAACGTCTTTGACCTCACCGATAAGAACCACGTTGTCTCCAGGCTTGATGACGTAATCCGCGCTGGGACTCACCTCGAGCTTGCCCTGGCGACTTACGGCGATGACCTGGACCCCGAAGCGGTTGGAGAGCTTGAGGTCTTGTAGCCGACCGCAGAGCTTGTCGCGTGCTCTAAACTCGATCACCTCGTAGTGATCGCCAAGGTTAAAGGCGTCCACGATGCTCGGCGTGGCCAAGTTTTTAGCCAGGCGCACCCCCATGTCGTGTTCGGGCCGTACCACCTCGTCGGCACCGACTTTGAGCATCACCCGTGCGGTGGTTTCGGTCGTGGCCTTGCTGATGACGTGAGCCGCCCCCCGGCTCTTGGCTGCGACGATGGTCAAGATGCTCGCCTCGAGGTTGGTACCGATCGCCACGATGACCTCGTCAAAGGTGTTGAGTCCGAGTTGGGCCAGCGCCTCTTCGTCAGTCGCATCGAGCACTACGGCGTGGGTGACTCTATCCATAATCACGTCAATGGCCAGCTCGTCACGGTCGGCCACGACGACCTCATGACCGAGGTCGTAGAGACTCGTTGCCACAGCTGAACCAAAGCGCCCGGCACCGATGATGAGAAACTGTCTGATCTTCACGTGAACCTCCCGAGCCTGCCCTTAACCGACGAGCACGCCCTCTTCGGGGTATTTAATTCTGTCGGCGTGCGCCTGCTGCAACAGGGCGATGGCGAAGGTTGTCGGGCCGATGCGGCCCAGATACATCAGCACGATCACAAGCAGCTTGCCGGCAGGGTTCAGCTCTCCGGTCACGCCGGTTGACAGGCCCACAGTGCCGAACGCCGAGAAAGTCTCAAACATCAGCGGCAATAGCGGCAAGTCCTGGGTGGCGCTCAAGACAAACAGCGCTAGCAGGGTTCCCAGAGTCACCAACCCAAGCCCGCCGATGTGGATGAGCAGCAGGATGACACCCTGACCAAAAGGTGTCCAGGCGCTGCCGGTATCGACGACCACCAAGCCGGTGACGCAGAGCGCACTGGTCGCAGTGAAAAAGGCGTCGAGCAGGGACACGGGCTGCCCTGGCGTTTGCGAAAAAGGCAGCAAGAGCAGCAGGGTTCCCACCGCTATCGCAGCCAAAAACGAGAGGGCCACGACCTTGGCTGGTGATAGGGCACGGCGGCGCTCAATCACACGGCGTTGCGACTCGTCAGGACGAGGCGTCATGCTAGTGCACTATGCCTGAACAACGGAGTTGAAAGGACACGCGCCAGTGTAACATTCGGTCTTTTATGTTAAATCGCTTGAACTCTCACTCACTAGCTGAGCCCTGAGCATCGTCGGCGGTCACTGGTCGCCCGTGCGCTTCGGCTGAAGCACCAGCTCGAGCCCCAGCTCGTCGAAGATGCGGCCCCAACTGTCGGACAAGTTGCCCGCTTTGCCGGTCATGAGTTCACCGACGTACTGACGGGTGAGGTTGGTTTCTTCTGCGAGCTTGGTGCGGTTCCAGTCACGGCGGGCGAGTTCAATTCTTACGGCTTCTCTTATAAAATCGGTCATAGGGTATCTTGACACTTTATTTACGTGAAGCGGGCGAATAGGCGACACAGTGACGGCATAAAGGTTACAATGAGGCACCGGCGCGGCCTTGCTTGGTCGCGGTGCCACGTCGGAATCCAGAAGTAAAGGCAGGATTAAAATGCAGAATACCGTGAAATTGAAGGATGTTCGGCGCGTCGATCTGACGGCGGCGGCAGAGGCACGACTGGCAGCGGCGGCGCTGGCGGTCGGTGGCTACGTGGTCGAACCGAGTCTCGAGCAACTGCTCACAGCGGCGGCGGCGCTCTTAAACAGAGCTGACGAAATGCTCGAGCCGTCAAACATGATTTATGACCGCCTACCGCGTGCGAACTAAACCGCACCGGCTGACATTTAGACTCGAGCATTTAGCACCGGTGGAGGCCGGTGCTAAAACCTGCACCGTGAGATTGTCGGCGCGCGCCGCCGGTAGCATCCAGTCCGGCGATCCGCTCGCACTATGCTTTGGCCGGTATCAGTCGCCTACGGTGCTCGAGGCGGTAGCGGCGCGTGTGGTTCATCTCGACATCAGCGAGGACTTGATGATCCGCTACCAGGCGGAGGCGGAGGTACTTGAACTCGAGACGGCGGCAGACGTTGACGCGCTCGAGGAAAGTCTTGCGGATTTCCTCGCGTACACTCCAGCACAATTTCGATCAGCGCTTGAAGCTGACGGCGTGAGTTCGGCGCTATTCGACGCACTCGAGGCGAGCGGATCGGATGCGCGCGGTTATGACGACGTGCTAGATGAGGCGAGCGAGCGCGAAGTCGCCACGGTCCACTTGATCTGGTGGCGGCTGTCGTGAGTACTCGCACGCTCTCGACGCGGGGGGCGGCGGCTGGCGCGGTACGGCGCGAGGCCGGACTCTGCCGTCTTTACCCTCGAGCCTGTCCAGTTGCGGAATCTCCGCAACTGACTCCAGCTCTACCCGTTTTTTTTCTACCGTCTTGCTATCAACGCCGATCTCGTCGGCTATGCGCCGGTTCGAGTATCCCGTGCAGTTGAGCAGCCAGTATTCCACCCAACTGTTGCGCGCGCGCGTAAGGGGGACTTTGGGCAGTACCACTGTAAGTTTATCAAGTTTGGCAAGCCGCCCTAACTACCTTCTATGAGTGCCACACCTGCTCGGTAAACACGTCTTGACACTCGGGGCAGATGAACTTGGCGGGGGTGAGGTCGGGGGCGGCTTGGACTTCGGGCGTTTGGGGTGAACCCTCTGAAACTGTCCCAGGTGGGACAGTTTGATGTCTTGGGTGAGTTCCGCGTTTCGTAGTGACTTGCTCATGTTCTTCAATTTCACCTGCCGCCTCGAGCCCCCTTTTCAGACCGCTTTCAGCCCGTATTTAAGGCGGTTCTGCGTGTGGAGACCGCGCAAGCTGGCCGGGATACGAGCAGCCTCACGGAGTCCTGGCAGGTCGTCGAGTGCTCTCTGAGCAGCAGGTAAAAGGCGCGGGCGTAGCACCTCGAGGCGCGTCTCCTCCCACTCGGTAGCAGCTAGGCCCATTGCTCCGCGGCTCTCCAAGTACATGCGTCCAAAAGGGGTTGCAGAAAGCAGGTAAGAGACGTCGGGGTAGGCGTCGGACCCGGCGAGTTCCGCCAGCCGGTCGGGGAGCTGCGGCGTCGGTACGGTATCGAGCATCATCATGACGTGGCGCTCGCTGGCGCTCAGGCGGGCCTCGGCGAGCGGCCCCTCGGCATGTAGCGGCGGCGGCGTGATCTGGGCTTCGGCGTTCGGTACCAGGCGAGCGGCGCGGGCGTCGAGGCGGTTTAGGGTCTGCTCGGCTTCTTCGGCCCACGTTTGGATAACGTCATCGCGGCGGCTGCGGCGGCCTTCGTCGGAGAGGTCGCGGTTTTCGTCGATGGCGCGGAGGTGGTCGTCGAGCTGCTGGAGGTCCTGCTGGTATTCGTTCGCGGCGGTTTGCAGGGCTTCGGCCTCGCGGCGGCTGGTCGGGCTGAGATCGGCGGTGGCGAGGCGGGCCTCGGCATTTTCAAGGGCAAGCGCATCGAGCATGGACATGGGTACTACCTTTCTTGCCGTCTGTGACAGCGTTCGAGTGTTTTAACAGGGCTATTGTTATGAGTTGTTTAGTGTAACCGGTTTGTCTCTGTAACCGGTTGTAACCGGTTACGCCAACTTTTCCCCATGAGACACTAGTAGAGCGAATTACCGGAAAAACC
>MWVY01000359.1_pt1 | contig 10958 bp, 9 predicted proteins | sample 1047251 | NCBI WGS metagenome assembly MWVY01 (sample SAMN06349983, study PRJNA376086) | soil metagenome | isolation source: MS7-5 sample Antarctic (ecotone) soil | place: Antarctica | collected 2015-01-13
GGATTACTGACGGCCATCGCCGGGGCCGCGACGCTTAGCATCATCACCCCAGCGGTCAGGCCGGCAGCTAGCTTTGCTTTCGTTCCGCTCTTCATGTTTCCTCCTAGGAGGTTGCTTGCACATCAGTACCTTTGATTACCCGGGGGTCCAAATCGTTACACCCAGGCCCGGCAGGTCGGAGCGAAGGAGCGCCGGGCCGGGCTTTAGGAGGGGGGTAATCGGTGCCGGCCCTACAAGCAGCCGCCGATGAGCGGGCCGACGCTAACGCCTCACGAGACGATCCGGTGGGGGAGTATCCGAGTACCCCACGACCACGGGAGGACCCGGAGAAGCCCGCGAGGCGGGGCTGGTGGAAGAGGATCATCGGGGAGTAGGCATTCTTCACCCCCGCCACCTATGGACCCCGACGGGCGGAGCGCTACCTTCCTTATAATACTTTGCGGGGTGTATTATGCCCTCCGGCGGCGGGGCCTATCCGGGGTGGAGAATACGAGTTTCCGAGAGTCATCAGGTCTCGGAAACCGGGTGAATAACGGATCTGAGTTTATGGTTCTCTAGCCTAGGTGTACCAGCGACCTTGCATACCCTCTGCAAGCTCTGATCGAACAGGAGAGGACCATCGTCCAAAACCAAATAGACGCGACAGACCCCCAGGTAGACCGGCTGATATATGAACTCTACGGCCTAACCAAAGAGGAGATCGAGATTGTCGAAGAAGTCAGCGCGTAGACCCTTATCTGATCAAAACCAAATCCTAACTACCCGTAGATTTGGTTATCGCTTGGAATACAATTGCGGGTGATAGCCAATCCACGATCCGGACGCACGTCAACCTCCGGGGCGGCTGAGTTCGAGCCGGGGGCCCGATGCTGATATTCTACCTTCGATGGTAAGTAACGATGATAACGGAGTAATGAGAAGACAATGAGAGTGTCCCGCCCCTTACGTTTTTCCGGACGGAGCGGAGCGGGACAGAAAGGGATGAACGATGCACGTTCTTTCAGCTTCCCTTCCAAAGGGAGAATACCCTAAAGGTAGAAGCACTGCAAGGCTTGAAGACCCGCTCGAAGATCTGAAGACCCGCCCGCAGTGGGTCGCGTGGAAGTGGGGGCCTGTCCGCAAGGACGGTAAGCGCGAGAAGATCCCGATCAACCCTTCGACACGTCGCTGGGCCGACGTGTCGGACCCCGAGACGTGGGGGACCTATCGGCAAGCCCTAGCCCGCGCTCGGAAGCCCGGATACGAGGGCGTCATGTACGCCTTCACCGAGGATGATCGCTATTTCGGGATGGATTTCGACAAATGCCGGGACCCCGGTACCGGAGTGATCCACCCCGCCGTGCTGAAGATCATGGGGGATCTGGACACTTACACGGAAGTCTCACCATCCGGGACCGGAGTAAAGACCATCGGCAAGGGCGAGAAGCCGGGACCCCGATGCGCGACCGAGAACACCTCGTGGGGCGGAAAGATAGAGATATACGACCAGAAGCGGTTCTTCACCATTACTGAAGAGACGATAGGCGAGCGAGGATTGCCTATACGGGACACGCAGGACGTTCTGGATAGTGTGTACCGGGAGTTCTTCCCGGAGCCGCAGAAGCCCGCACAGCCGCCCGTGAGGACGGGTGCGAACCACACTCGGACCCTTACGGACGCGGAGCTACTGGATAAGGGCAGGAACGCGAAACAGCTAGGGCCGAAGTTCAGAGCCCTGTATGACCGGGGCGATACATCCTGGAGCGGGAAAGACGCGAGTAGAGCCGACAACGATCTCATGACGCAGTTGGCGTTCTGGACCGGGAAAGACCCGGCTTGGATGGAGGCTCTGTTTTCGGAGTCGGCGCTTGGACTGCGCGATAAGTGGACTAAAAGGGCGGACTACCGGAAACGGACCATCGACCACGCCATAGCGGCCTGCTCTTCGATATACGAGCCCGAGAAGTTCCAGCCGCGCAAGGGTTCCACCACCACCCGCGACACGGTCGCACGGCTAGAGGACTACGCGATGCTAGGCCACCCGTGGGCGGAGAAGGCCGGTAACCATCAGAGGGCCGCCAGGGCCGCCAGGGCCTACGCGGCGTATAAGGTGTTTCTTAGGGAGGCGTACACGGCGAACAGCCTTGAGATCGGCATGAGTGAGCGGGAGATGATGGTAGACGGTGGCTACGGCGGCAGAGAGACCGCCGCAAAAGCGATAGCTAGTCTCATTGATATTCACAGGGTGGTGGTCAAGGTGTCCGACGGCGGACCCGGAGAATCGGCGCGGTACAGGATCAAGGATATAGCTCACCCAATCCTAGGCCAATCAAAGATGAAGGACAAGTTCTTTTCTAAAACCCACCCCCTGTGGGTATACGAGACTGGCCCAGGATTGGGTAAATCGGTGGAGATCCGCAACACTTCACCCACCTCGTATAAGGATTATGACAAGAACGGCAGGCGCATAGTCCAGGGCAGCAAAGCTCCTGTTAGTAGCGTGGGGAAAGTCGCCGCGTGGGTGCTGGACATCATCCATTACTTCTCCCACATCACCGGCGAACCCGCCACGCTTGAGCTTCTCTTCGAGCGCACCGGCGTAAGACGGGACCATCTTAAGGAACGCCACGTCCGCAAGCTGCTAGAAGCCGGTCTGATCCTTGAGGACTCGGACGGTTACACGACCCCGGAGAACGTACCAGAGCGGCTGGAGTGGGAGCTAGAGGATTCCGGCTGCAACAAAAAGAAGCGCCAGCAGGAAGAGAAGAACGCGAAGGAAAGAGAGATCATGCACATACATTGTATGCGTAAGGCTGGCGCTGACTTCGACCGCATAGCGGCGGAGACGGGCCGGAGTGTCGCCTTTATCATGGACGTGCTCAAGATCCCCGACATTGCGCCCTCGTATGACGACCTGGACAGGCTACGAGAGCGCCGGGAGATCCGGGACGCGGACGGGTATATCGAAGAGCTTGAGAGACCATCCGAGCTTTGGCGCGACACTTTCCCCGAGCCCGAGAGCGAGCAGGAGCCGCTAGGCCACGAATACGCGCCAACACCACCCCCGGAGCCGTCCCAGGAGCCGCGAGAATCCCGTTTAAGCCGCCCCGAGGAGGCCCCGAGGGGTAACGTACCACCCGCTCGCGAGAGCCGGAGCTTGGAGGATGAGCACCCGCTTGAATGCGACTGTCTGGAGTGCTCCTTTCCCGCCATTCGCTACGCCGGTGCTTCGCACCTGACCCTGGCGAAAGACGAACACCACGACTATGCAAGTTTAGTTACATGAGTGGCGGCTAGCAGGCGTGGGGATGGTGTACGCGAACAAAACTCCGAGCGATCAGAGTTTCACCCCACAGGTAGCGTTTGATCCGGGTTATTTAGTTTTTCGTGATGGTCTGGATGATCTTTATTGTCTCGTGGGTGATCTGGAGGACCGCCAGGAGAATCTGGAGGAACACCGCTACCAACCCGCCGAGAGCGGAGATCAGCGTAACCATGAGGATTGTTTCCGTCATGATAACTAGATGCCAAATCGCTCCTCGTCTTCACGGGGAGTGTGAAATGGCTTATCTATGGGGTCCAATTCTTGGGACCCGGAGATTGGCTCCACGTTTTCTAGTAGCCGAGGGATCACCGGCAAAATGAGGGCGCGTACACCACCCCGCACCCTCCTAGGACTCCTAAGACACGCATCATGTATAGTAGTAAAGGTAGGTCACAAGCGTAAACCAAGTATCCGCCCCTACCCCCGCGCTATAGAAGCCAGGAGGGTAATATTTCCCTGCATAAAAAGACAGTGCGATCTACCGAATAAGCTAACCTTAAACCATTGCGTCAAGGTTAAGAGATTCATCCCGTATTAGTTGACGAACGTTAACTAAGCTGGTAAACTGTAAGAGTAGTAGAAATGGCCCCGGCGGTGGGGAAACACCCCGGAGCCCGTCCCACCAGAAGGAGGACCTGATGGACGAGGTAAGGGTAACGCAAGTAGTGGAGGAACTGGAGCGGATCAAGGAGGCGCGGCCAAGTCTCGCTAGTCGGGTGGAGCGTGCCGAGCACATCATCTGCGTGCAGATGAGCGTTAGCAATGGCTCGCGGCCCGTGCGGGTTCGGCTCCACGCCGACGGCACGCATCGGTACCGGGTTCGTAGCGGCTCGAAGCTCCAACATGAGTACACGATCAACCCGCTTTCTTGGACTTGCGACTGTCCCGATCACGCTAAGAGGAGCGCGGCTTGTAAGCATGTCATTGCTTGCTTTATATTGGAGAGGTTAGTTAGGTAACGAGTAGAGAGAGTAGAGACAGGCCGGGGTGTTGATGCTCCGGCCCTTCGACCACGCGAAACAAAGGAGGGCATGATGCCCACGGTAGAAGAGATCGAGAAGTGGCTCACCCCGCAGCAGGTAGCGGATCGTACTGGGATCTCCAAGCAGGCTATCCACAAGCAGCTTAACAACCACAAGTTGAGGCACGCCCGCACGAATCAAGGTGTGCTGATAGACCCCGCCGAGGTGGAGAAGATCAAGGCTAGGCGAGCTAGTCGGGGTAGGGCCGAAGCATGAGCGTGGACGGCAACGAGGCGGCGCGGTATCTACACCGGCAGAAGCGCACCAATTTGGATGAGGCCCGCGCCTTGATGGGACTTGCTCTTGACGCGCTCGAAGAGGCCGAAGCGAACGACTTCGCCGCCAGTGTCTGCGAGGACATCGAAGCCCTGCCCGACACGAGCCCCGAGAGCGGCGAGGATGGCGCGTAAGGGGCGTAGCCGCGTAAGGTGGACTTAGTATTAATTCCGATGGATGGGACGCCGCAAAAAGGACCAGAGGATCAGGACCAGGGCGAGACTTACACCCCGATCGAGGCCGGGCGCGTCCTGGGGGTCTCGGACGAGCGAATCCGACAGCTTATAGACGCGGGAGAGATCGCCGGAGAGAAGAGGGCGGGGCGTTGGCATGTGTTCCGGGTGAGCGTACACCATCAGCTCGAACAGAGAGGATCACCCCGCGCTCGGAGATCCCGCCAGAGATCACCCCACAGCGGCGAGGATGCCGCGAGAGAGGCGGCGGAGCTTCGGGCGCGGGTGGAGGATCTCTCTTACCGTTTGGGGAGATCCGAAGCGAGAGCCGAGCTTACCGAAATAGCCGAGTCCACCATCAAAGAGCAGCTTCAAAGAGAGTGCGAGAGAGCCGACCGGATGGAGGAGGAGGCCCGCCAGCTACGCGAACAGATCGAAGCATCACGCCGGGGTTTCTGGAAGCGATTGTTTGGAGGTTAGGCAATGGAAGAGAGCATACCCGAGAGTTGGGTGGGGAGGCATGTAGGTATTTCTGTTCTCTCAGAAGTGGGCGAGCTGATAGATCCTCAAAAAGGGTTTTTTTTCGCCCGTCTGGGTATCCTGACCTACGACCGTGTCTTGCTCAAAGCTGTGTACGAGCGAGGCATCCTGATCGAGTTCCCGCGCGGGGACATAGTAAGCGGATATGACAGGTTTTACCCTTGGTCATCGGTGGTGAGTATTGCGCCTCCGGGAGAATAGGGGTAGGTTGCCGAATATCTATCCAGCTTTGTAACATGGCCTCGAAAAGTGTCGGCTCCGACACGATAGGGTCAGATAATACCGTCTGGTCGAACGCTCTCGTGTAGAGACCCTCAATCGAAGGGAGTAAATACTTTGAGTCCGTTCCAGCCGGGTGAGCAGGTGTACGTGAGACTCATCTTCCAGAGCGGGGTTCCGATCAAGAACGCCGTTCTGATATTCGTCCACAAGGAGGACAAGAACGAGCACATTATGTTTGGGTTCAAGTCGGGAGATGAAGACACCCCGATCCAGCCGACGATGCAGAGCCTTCTCGACTTCGCGGTGACGATTACGAAGAATACGAAGCCCGGCGAGTATCTTCTGGAAAAGATCAACTTCGAGACGTACAGCGGTAGGACGCTAGACCCACAGGGAGAATTGCCAGGGTCGAGGTTTGAAGTGATCCCCGAGCACGAGGTAGCTCCGAAGGTCGAGGATGTCGTGGTGCTCACCGAGGCGCATTGGCGGGCAGTGAAGCGGAATCAGTAGCAGGGCGGATGGAAAGCCCCGTCACAGGGAGGATGGGGAGAAGTGCCGGGGCCATCTAAGAGGGGAGCGCGGAGGTAGTGAGCCTCCGCCTCTCCCCGTGGCTCCGAAGAAGTCCGACTCGACTTCGGAGCGGAGGTGAATCCCGATTTCTACCCGACGCTCCGGCATCCACGAGGGCGCATATCCATGCACACCCACTAGATGTAGTGTTGACTACCATGCCTCGCGGTGTGGTGAGAGGTTCCCGGAAGGCTTCGAGGGGTCATCCATGCAGGATCGTGGATGCGAGCTTCCGAGAATAGCAGTTCTGGGAAAGAGACCGAACCTTGCATTGATCTCGTAACGCCGTGCGCCCCGGTCGGGTATGAGGAAGTGGGCCCGCTTCCTCGGAGGTTGCTAAATGACGTGAAAGCTACCCCAAGGAGGCCAAAAGACCGCGCGGGCCCACACGGCGAATGGTAACAAACGACAGCCACCGCGAAACCCTGAGCAAAGAGAAGGGCCGGAACCCCGACAAGGACCCCGGCCCGAGATGCGGCGCAAGTCGCTACTAGACGAAGATCACCAAGGTCGTGCCGGTGACCGATATCCCTTGGATGGTTACCAAGTTGTTGAGGATTTCAACGTTGTTGTTGTTGAGGACGTCTTCGATGTTCACGTCTATGTCGTTCCGATTCAGGAAGTTCTGCAGGGCATTCACGTTCACCGTGTTGTTGTTGACCGAATCCTCGACGTTGACCACCTGTACGTCGTTGAGGTCCACGTTCACGTTGTTGAGGACGGAAATCAGGTTGCCCGCGTTGACCTGGGTCGGATTACTGACGGCCATCGCCGGGGCCGCGACGCTTAGCATCATCACCCCAGCGGTCAGGCCGGCAGCTAGCTTTGCTTTCGTTCCGCTCTTCATGTTTCCTCCTAGGAGGTTGCTTGCACATCAGTACCTTTGATTACCCGGGGGTCCAAATCGTTACACCCAGGCCCGGCAGGTCGGAGCGAAGGAGCGCCGGGCCGGGCTTTAGGAGGGGGGTAATCGGTGCCGGCCCTACAAGCAGCCGCCGATGAGCGGGCCGACGCTAACGCCTCACGAGACGATCCGGTGGGGGAGTATCCGAGTACCCCACGACCACGGGAGGACCCGGAGAAGCCCGCGAGGCGGGGCTGGTGGAAGAGGATCATCGGGGAGTAGGCATTCTTCACCCCCGCCACCTATGGACCCCGACGGGCGGAGCGCTACCTTCCTTATAATACTTTGCGGGGTGTATTATGCCCTCCGGCGGCGGGGCCTATCCGGGGTGGAGAATACGAGTTTCCGAGAGTCATCAGGTCTCGGAAACCGGGTGAATAACGGATCTGAGTTTATGGTTCTCTAGCCTAGGTGTACCAGCGACCTTGCATACCCTCTGCAAGCTCTGATCGAACAGGAGAGGACCATCGTCCAAAACCAAATAGACGCGACAGACCCCCAGGTAGACCGGCTGATATATGAACTCTACGGCCTAACCAAAGAGGAGATCGAGATTGTCGAAGAAGTCAGCGCGTAGACCCTTATCTGATCAAAACCAAATCCTAACTACCCGTAGATTTGGTTATCGCTTGGAATACAATTGCGGGTGATAGCCAATCCACGATCCGGACGCACGTCAACCTCCGGGGCGGCTGAGTTCGAGCCGGGGGCCCGATGCTGATATTCTACCTTCGATGGTAAGTAACGATGATAACGGAGTAATGAGAAGACAATGAGAGTGTCCCGCCCCTTACGTTTTTCCGGACGGAGCGGAGCGGGACAGAAAGGGATGAACGATGCACGTTCTTTCAGCTTCCCTTCCAAAGGGAGAATACCCTAAAGGTAGAAGCACTGCAAGGCTTGAAGACCCGCTCGAAGATCTGAAGACCCGCCCGCAGTGGGTCGCGTGGAAGTGGGGGCCTGTCCGCAAGGACGGTAAGCGCGAGAAGATCCCGATCAACCCTTCGACACGTCGCTGGGCCGACGTGTCGGACCCCGAGACGTGGGGGACCTATCGGCAAGCCCTAGCCCGCGCTCGGAAGCCCGGATACGAGGGCGTCATGTACGCCTTCACCGAGGATGATCGCTATTTCGGGATGGATTTCGACAAATGCCGGGACCCCGGTACCGGAGTGATCCACCCCGCCGTGCTGAAGATCATGGGGGATCTGGACACTTACACGGAAGTCTCACCATCCGGGACCGGAGTAAAGACCATCGGCAAGGGCGAGAAGCCGGGACCCCGATGCGCGACCGAGAACACCTCGTGGGGCGGAAAGATAGAGATATACGACCAGAAGCGGTTCTTCACCATTACTGAAGAGACGATAGGCGAGCGAGGATTGCCTATACGGGACACGCAGGACGTTCTGGATAGTGTGTACCGGGAGTTCTTCCCGGAGCCGCAGAAGCCCGCACAGCCGCCCGTGAGGACGGGTGCGAACCACACTCGGACCCTTACGGACGCGGAGCTACTGGATAAGGGCAGGAACGCGAAACAGCTAGGGCCGAAGTTCAGAGCCCTGTATGACCGGGGCGATACATCCTGGAGCGGGAAAGACGCGAGTAGAGCCGACAACGATCTCATGACGCAGTTGGCGTTCTGGACCGGGAAAGACCCGGCTTGGATGGAGGCTCTGTTTTCGGAGTCGGCGCTTGGACTGCGCGATAAGTGGACTAAAAGGGCGGACTACCGGAAACGGACCATCGACCACGCCATAGCGGCCTGCTCTTCGATATACGAGCCCGAGAAGTTCCAGCCGCGCAAGGGTTCCACCACCACCCGCGACACGGTCGCACGGCTAGAGGACTACGCGATGCTAGGCCACCCGTGGGCGGAGAAGGCCGGTAACCATCAGAGGGCCGCCAGGGCCGCCAGGGCCTACGCGGCGTATAAGGTGTTTCTTAGGGAGGCGTACACGGCGAACAGCCTTGAGATCGGCATGAGTGAGCGGGAGATGATGGTAGACGGTGGCTACGGCGGCAGAGAGACCGCCGCAAAAGCGATAGCTAGTCTCATTGATATTCACAGGGTGGTGGTCAAGGTGTCCGACGGCGGACCCGGAGAATCGGCGCGGTACAGGATCAAGGATATAGCTCACCCAATCCTAGGCCAATCAAAGATGAAGGACAAGTTCTTTTCTAAAACCCACCCCCTGTGGGTATACGAGACTGGCCCAGGATTGGGTAAATCGGTGGAGATCCGCAACACTTCACCCACCTCGTATAAGGATTATGACAAGAACGGCAGGCGCATAGTCCAGGGCAGCAAAGCTCCTGTTAGTAGCGTGGGGAAAGTCGCCGCGTGGGTGCTGGACATCATCCATTACTTCTCCCACATCACCGGCGAACCCGCCACGCTTGAGCTTCTCTTCGAGCGCACCGGCGTAAGACGGGACCATCTTAAGGAACGCCACGTCCGCAAGCTGCTAGAAGCCGGTCTGATCCTTGAGGACTCGGACGGTTACACGACCCCGGAGAACGTACCAGAGCGGCTGGAGTGGGAGCTAGAGGATTCCGGCTGCAACAAAAAGAAGCGCCAGCAGGAAGAGAAGAACGCGAAGGAAAGAGAGATCATGCACATACATTGTATGCGTAAGGCTGGCGCTGACTTCGACCGCATAGCGGCGGAGACGGGCCGGAGTGTCGCCTTTATCATGGACGTGCTCAAGATCCCCGACATTGCGCCCTCGTATGACGACCTGGACAGGCTACGAGAGCGCCGGGAGATCCGGGACGCGGACGGGTATATCGAAGAGCTTGAGAGACCATCCGAGCTTTGGCGCGACACTTTCCCCGAGCCCGAGAGCGAGCAGGAGCCGCTAGGCCACGAATACGCGCCAACACCACCCCCGGAGCCGTCCCAGGAGCCGCGAGAATCCCGTTTAAGCCGCCCCGAGGAGGCCCCGAGGGGTAACGTACCACCCGCTCGCGAGAGCCGGAGCTTGGAGGATGAGCACCCGCTTGAATGCGACTGTCTGGAGTGCTCCTTTCCCGCCATTCGCTACGCCGGTGCTTCGCACCTGACCCTGGCGAAAGACGAACACCACGACTATGCAAGTTTAGTTACATGAGTGGCGGCTAGCAGGCGTGGGGATGGTGTACGCGAACAAAACTCCGAGCGATCAGAGTTTCACCCCACAGGTAGCGTTTGATCCGGGTTATTTAGTTTTTCGTGATGGTCTGGATGATCTTTATTGTCTCGTGGGTGATCTGGAGGACCGCCAGGAGAATCTGGAGGAACACCGCTACCAACCCGCCGAGAGCGGAGATCAGCGTAACCATGAGGATTGTTTCCGTCATGATAACTAGATGCCAAATCGCTCCTCGTCTTCACGGGGAGTGTGAAATGGCTTATCTATGGGGTCCAATTCTTGGGACCCGGAGATTGGCTCCACGTTTTCTAGTAGCCGAGGGATCACCGGCAAAATGAGGGCGCGTACACCACCCCGCACCCTCCTAGGACTCCTAAGACACGCATCATGTATAGTAGTAAAGGTAGGTCACAAGCGTAAACCAAGTATCCGCCCCTACCCCCGCGCTATAGAAGCCAGGAGGGTAATATTTCCCTGCATAAAAAGACAGTGCGATCTACCGAATAAGCTAACCTTAAACCATTGCGTCAAGGTTAAGAGATTCATCCCGTATTAGTTGACGAACGTTAACTAAGCTGGTAAACTGTAAGAGTAGTAGAAATGGCCCCGGCGGTGGGGAAACACCCCGGAGCCCGTCCCACCAGAAGGAGGACCTGATGGACGAGGTAAGGGTAACGCAAGTAGTGGAGGAACTGGAGCGGATCAAGGAGGCGCGGCCAAGTCTCGCTAGTCGGGTGGAGCGTGCCGAGCACATCATCTGCGTGCAGATGAGCGTTAGCAATGGCTCGCGGCCCGTGCGGGTTCGGCTCCACG
>MWVY01000360.1_pt1 | contig 10939 bp, 14 predicted proteins | sample 1047251 | NCBI WGS metagenome assembly MWVY01 (sample SAMN06349983, study PRJNA376086) | soil metagenome | isolation source: MS7-5 sample Antarctic (ecotone) soil | place: Antarctica | collected 2015-01-13
CAAAGATTATCAGCGCAGGCCGGGCCTGGTCGTGCCCATGTTCTCGCCGGACGGGGAGACGGTCGGCTACCAGCTCCGGCCGGATAAGCCCCGCAAGGGCGGGCCGAAGTACGTCAGCCCGGGCGGGATCTCTCCGGTGGTGGACGTCCATCCCCGGATGCTCGAAGAGGCCCGCCACGGGACCGGCCCGCTCCTGATAACCGAGGGCGCGAAGACCGGCGACGCGGCCACGAGCCGGGGTTTGTGCACCGTGGTGCTCGCCGGCGTCTGGATGTGGTGCGTCCCGAAGGTCAAGCCGTACCGACTGAAACCGTGTTTCGATCACGTCCGGCTGAAGGGCCGAGATGTTTTCGTCGCCTTGGACTCGGACTGCATGTCCAAGGCGGGCGTGCAAGAGGCGCTGGCCGCGCTGGTGGCGGCCCTGGAGGCCCGCGGCGCCGTGGTGAAGGTGATCTATCTTCCCGACGCCGCGGACGGCTCGAAGCAGGGCGCAGACGACTACCTCGTCGCCGGCGGGACCGTCAAAGAGATGTTCATGCTCGCCCGCGACTTCTCGCCGGCGGACATAGGCACGATCCGACTGTCGAGGGACCAGAAGCTCCGAGCGTCGGTTCGGTATCTCTGGCGCCGGTGGTACGAGGGCGACTGGATGCACTTCGAGGGCGCGGCGGATAAGGGCAATTGGCAGCGCGGCCACACCGCCCGCGACACCGAGGAGGCCCTGATAGGGCTCGCAACGAAGAGCGGCAAGCCGGACAGCCGCGGCGTGGTAGTCGAGGTCGGGCTCCGGCGGCTGTCGAGGCTGGCCGCGAAGTCTGCGCAGTCCGTGGGCGACGCCGTGAAGCACCTGAAGGCCGCCGGGCGGTTGGAGGTACTGCCAGCGAAACACAGGGCGAAACCGCGCAGGTATCGCCTGTTGGTCCCTAGCGCAGCCCTTGACACTATAGAGAGGGGCGACGCCGAAAGCGCGGAGTTAGAAGAGAGTGACCATAGGTGTCAAGGGCTGCGCTATCCGTCCGCGCCCCGGCTGATGTGGTCGTCTCCGGCTCGTCTCGGGCGCCTGGTCCGCTCCGTAGAGGGCGCGACCGGCCGCACCGTTACCGAGGCCATCGGGGAAAACATCTTCGCTCCCTCAGATTACAGGCCCTACGGAAAGCGTCTCGGCCCCCACCGCGGCGCCGTCGTGGACGCGCTTGAAGACGCCGGCGGGGAGCTGCACCTTAAAGAGTTGTGCGAGGTCCTGCACCGTAAGAGGCCGTGGGACGTGAGGAGGCGCATCCTGAAACCGCTAGAAGAGGCCGGGATTATCGAGTGCGAGGGGGACGTTATCAGGCTCGCCGCCGAATGGTCCGGGCGCCTGGAAGAACGGCGAGAGTCCGACGGCGAGATCGAGCAGGCCGAGCGCCAGGCCAAGAAGCACCGTCGCCAGGGCGATAGCTACCGGGTGTTCCTGGAGCGCCAGCGGTACGGGACGCCAAAGGCCAGCCGTGACGCCGTGCGACGCTCGCGCGAGCTCCGGGATCGGCGCCTACGAGAGATGCGCGACGCCGACGCCGACGCCGGGCCGGCCGAGTCCGTGCTCGCCGAAGGTGATTGGGAGGTCCTGGTCGCCATCGACGCCTTCGAGCAACGCTACGGTCGAAACTCATTCAAGTGGAATCGGAGCGGGGCTAAGGAGCTCTTCTACTCGATGCCCGGGGGACACTGGCCGGAGCCCGAACAACTCGACCGCATCCGCGATTACTTGACGATGAAGGCAGCCGCGTGAGCGCCACGGGTAGCGTGACTAGGACCGGGGCCGTCGAGCCGTGGGATACCGAGTGGGCCGCCGAACGCGCATCGGACGCCATGCGTTTTCTTGCCGAGCACTACCCGGAGTGCTCCGGCTCCGAAGAGCTCCATCCCCACCAAGACGCCGCCCACACCGCGGCCGTCAACGGGGACCGGGACGCCTACCTGGCGGCGCTGCGGCGCTACATGAGGGCGGGGCGTGGGGTGGCGGTCCAGGCACGGCTAGAGGCGCGAAAGGAGGCCGCGTGAAGCCCGAAGAGGGACGCCACGAGATCAAGCGCCTAGTGCATATCCAGAACAGGGGTCGTGTGAAGCGATATAGTTGCAGCCATGAGATCTCCTATCTTCGTCCGTTCGCTTTCGGACACCGAAAAAGAGCAACTGAAAATCGCACTGCGCTCCTCCGACGCCTTCGTCCTGCGCCGGGCCCAAATCATCCTCGCTAGCGACAGGGGCGAGTGGGCCTCTGGGATAGCCCGCTCCTTGGGATGCGGCTCCCAGACCGTGCGCGACGCCATCCACGCCTTCAACGAGCGTGGCCTCAATGCCCTCGAAGCTGGCTCCTCGCGGCCCCGAGAGGTCCACGCCGCCTTCGACGAGGATGGGGCCCAAGCGCTACGGGAGGTCCTCCACCAGAGCCCGCGGAACTTCGGCATCCAAGAGACCTTCTGGACGCTTTCGTACGCTGCAGAAGTGAGCTTCGAGCAAGGCATGACCGACAAACGGGTCACCGGCGAGACCATCCGGGCTACCCTGGACCGTCTCGGGGTACGCTGGAAGCGAGCCAAGCGCTGGATCGAGAGCCCCGATCCCGAATACGCCAGAAAAAAGGGGGGCGTGACCGGCTGATCCGGCTTGCAAAGAGCCATCCAGAATGGGCTCTGGGCTTCGAGGATGAAGTATGGTTCTCTCGCTTTGAGCGACCTTCTGTGCATTCCTGGTCCGAGGCGCAGAGCCCCGTGCATCTGGTCGAGAAAGAAGCCCCAACGGACGATCCCGAGCCCAAAGCTCTCGCCTGCTACGGGTTGTATCTGCCCGAACTCGATCAGACCTGGCTTAGGTTCGTGGATGGCCGCCCGGTGAGCTCGATTACCACGCAGTTTCTCGGCTACTGTTGCGACAAACTCGCCGCGACCGGCAAAGAGGCTTTGCTCCTTATCTGGGACAACGCCTCCTGGCACAAGAGTCATGAGGTGCGCTACTGGATCGCCACCCATAACCGTGAGGTCAAAGCCAGCGGCCGCGGGACGAGGATAGTTCCCTGCCTGCTGCCCAAAAAGAGCCCGTGGCTCAACCCCATCGAGCCCAAGTGGATTCACAGCAAGCGTAAGGTCACCGAGCCCGAGAGGTTGCTCGGCGCTTACGAGCTCGCCGACAGGGTATGCGGGGTCTTCGGTTATGCTCACGAGGAGCATCTCTCCATTCCACAGGAGGTCGCCTGATCATGCACTAGAGGACGAGCGCCTCCGGCTGGCCCCGGAGGTCATGGGCGGCAACCCGGAGGCCCTCGAGCGGGACAAACGCCTGGAGGCGCGCATCAGGGAGCTCGCCGGCCCCAGTCGAGAGGAGCGCGCCGCCCAGCTGAGGGAGGCTTGGATTAGGAACCACCCGGGAGGGGACGAATGAGGGCCGAAGTGTCCCGCCGGTACGACTTGTCCGGGCGCCTGGACGAAAAACGCTGCGCCCCGGTCCTACACACCAGGGACGGGCCTTCTCTTTTTTGTCCCGCACTACGAACTACAGTTTGTAGTAAAGCGAAGGGAGGAAAAGTGTGGACGTGATGCGAGCAGACACCGTAGACGCCGACCTGGACCGGCTCATCAGCCGGCGGGCCTCACAGGATAGGACCCCGGACCCAGACGACCTGGAGCCCGGCTACGTCGAGTCGGTACGGCTCTACAACGCGCGGCGCCGGCGGGAGCTTGATGCTGAACGCTACTGCTTCCACGCGGATCAGGCGGAGAGGCTCAGGAGGACCATGACGGACCTCGTGGAACGCCACGAGAGGCAGACACGGAGGATTCTGGAGGGAGGCACATGACCGCAGAGCTAGAACCCGTCGCCGGCGGGCCGAAGTCCGAAGGGGGAAAGGTGGTGGCGCGCTGGAACGCGACGCGCCACGGCATCCGCTCTCCGTCCCCGGTCGTCCCCGGAGTGGAGAAGGCGAGAGACTGGGAGGACCACCGCGACGGCGTGCTTGACAACCTCTCCCCGTCGGGACACCTTGAGCTGACGCTGGCCGAGCGGGTGGCCCTCCTGTCCTGGCGCCTGCACCGTGTCACCCGCTACGAGACGGAGACGATCTCGCTGGCGCAGGCGGAGATAGCGGACGACCTGGCAAGACGCCGTCGGATCTCCTCCGGCGTCTTCGCGGACTCACATCCCGAGGACGCCCTCGAAAAGCCGAAGGAGCTGCGCAGGACCGAGAACCTACTCGATAAGCTCCCCGAGATGCCGGACGGCAAGAAGCTCCGCAGCGAGGACGCAGCGAACGTGCTGGAGGCCGTCGCGGGCCGCGTGGAGAAAGAGGAACTCGTGGAAGGGTTGGACTTGCCCGGGGTGCCGGAGTGGGCCGGCCTCGACGAGTATCCATCGGAGTGGGACGGCTGGACCGTCGAAGTTGTAAGGGCGTGCTTGAGAACCATCGCGGAGGCCGCCGGCGAGGATCTGGAGGAACTTCTAGAGGGCGCCCGCGAGGAGACGCGGCTGGGCGGGATACAGGCCAAGAACCGCGCGGAGGAGGTCAAGAAGGCACTGGCGGGTATGACCCACGAGCGGTTGCTGCCCGACGACAAGACCCTGGAGAAGATCTCACGCTACGAGGCCCACCTCTCCCGCCAGCTCTTCAAGGCCCTACACGAGCTCGAAGCGCTCCAAGTCAGGCGCTCCGGTGGGACGTCGCCGCTTGCTCGGATAGACGTGAACGGGGGGGTCGTGCCTGGAGACTAGAAAACTGCCGAACGAACTTACGAAACGCACATCGCCGACGGAAAGGAAACGCCGATGATTGATGCAGACCAGATCAAGCAGCAAGCCGATGACACCTCCGCCCGGCGGGAGCGCGAGGAGGCCACCCTCTACAGGGAGGACGGCTCGAAGGTCTACGGCGAGGAGGAGCACGCCGAGAGGCTCGCCTTGATTACGTCCCGCCGCGACGCGGACATAGCTGGCCTCGTCGAGCAGGCGGAGCGGGCCACCTCCGAAGCACAGGCCAGGGTAGAGAACATCGAGAACCGCGACCCGCTCGATAGACTCTCCGAGGACGAGCTGCAGCGGGCCGGTGGACGTCGGGCGTTCGTCAAGGAGGACGCCGAAGACCTGCCGCTCGGAGAACTTGCAAAGCGGATCACAGCCGCCACCGCCAGCGGGGACAAGGCCATGATCGCTCTCTGGAGCCGCTACGCTCAAAGGCGCGTCGGCTCTGAGCGTGAGAAGGCTCAGCAGAGCAACCAAGCCGGGCGCTCTCTCGGGCCAGATCACGCCGAAGGGTTCGGGCAACTCCAGGAGGCCGTGGGCGACATGGAGAAGAAGATGAACTCCGGCGGCCGTGCTATCGAACTGAAGAGCGCCCGGGATAAGCTGGACGCTGCCACGGAAGCCTCTCACCACGTCCACAGCCGCACCTACACCCACGAGGAGAAAATGGCGCTGTCGGGATCTCCGCTCCGAAACTTCTAGAGTACCTTTGCCCCGGTCCTATGGCGTTGGCTTCCATAGGACCGGGGGAGGCTAGAAAGACGAGGGGCGCTAGACCGAGCTTCGCTAGGGGGTTGCCGGTTCCGGGATTCGCCATGCTCCCGGCCCGGCGTAAAAGGCCGCCTCACCTTCTCCCCGCGTCGGGAGAGCCGCCGGAGGAGGTAGCGGCTCTCCTTCTTCCTGGGCCGCTAGAATCCTGCATCAACGTGCTATCGTTTCCTCCGAAGGCCCGTACACGTGTTTCTCGGCCACCCCGGCCCGATAATGGTTCACCGAAACCCGCCGATATATTGAAGGTTGTTTGGCTCGGGGCCGGGGATTTTCTGAAATAGGTTCACATTCTGAATGAAATCTTCTTTTACGATGCAGCTTAAGGGCGCGGCGTCCGGCGAATGACTGTTTTACGGGTGCGGTGGCTGCATATCAGGGGCTAAATCACGGGCTCGCGGGCGTCCCTTGGATTCTGACCCTCGACGTAGCCACGTGGCGCCGGAGCCCGGCGACGCCCCGAACTCGAGGAGTTCGGGATCCCGAGTTCGGGGCACGCCACCAGCAGCACCCACCAGCAGCACCCACCTCCGGTAGCGTACCTGCCCTGTTCCGGGCCGGAGAACGCCGCATCGCCCCGGGCCGATGGGTATCAAGGGCCTTAGTACCCGGCGTGGTGCGAGTACACCTCCGCGAGATATTGGCGGACAGCCTGGAGCGGGGGGGCGGGGCTTCAGCATCCGTGGCCCGGGTCCTGTGAGAGCTTGTGGACATCTACGGGCGTCTGCTGGATGAGGAGAAGCAGCGGGGCCCGGCGGCCTAGTCTAGTATGGGCGTATGGAGGGAGACACCCTAACAATTCGCCAGGCTGCCACCCTGCTAAATGTCCATCCCAACACTGTGCGTAACCGTATCAAGTCCGGGGCGTACAGCGCCGAAAAGGTGATAACCGAACACGGCGAAACCTACCTGATACCGCGCTCCGAGCTGGAGCAACAGACCTCTACTAACAACGTACCAAGCCCTTCACATTCACAACCCCTGCCAAATGTTAGGGAGGCCATGCGCGCGATGCTGGCGCCGTTCGTGGAGGAGCTGGGCGCAGTCCGCGAAGAGCTGGGCCGCGAACGGGAGCGGCGGGAGCAGGCCGAGAGGCGGGCCGAGGACCTGGAGCGCCGCCTGGAGGCTGCTACGGCTCGCCTGGAGGCCACGGAGGTCCCAGAGGGTGCGGAGCCCCGGCCCGCTACGGGCTCGGCTCAGGAGGCCACACAGAGGCCGTGGTGGCGTAGGATGTTCGGAAGATAGGAGGTAGGCGCATGGGAGAGAACCCCGATCACGACCACGAGGAAGTCCCCGGCCGGCCGGCGATCTCGTCGGAGAACACGCGAGAGCAGGCCGAAGAGGGCAGGGAGCAACAGGTCGAAGAGGGGAGAGGGGATCCGGCCACGAGGCTGCGCCTGTTCGTCGGGCGGCTTTTCGGGCGCCGGTAACCGATCGCGGCGGCGGCCCGCAAGAGTCTGCCCGCATCGTCGCCCGTGACCTGGCTCCCGTCGTCTCCGAGCTCGCATCCTTGAAGGGCGAGGTCTACCGCGACCTCGAGCGTCACCACGAGCACCGCGCCCTCGCCCAACGCCTGGAGGCCGCCCACGCCGCCGCGGAGGCCGCACTTGTGGAGGCCCGTCGGAGGGTGAGGCTGGACGAGGAGCGGCAGCCCTAACCGGCGCTCAACCCTTCACGCCGGCGTGAACGCTCTATCATCCAGAACCCCGCATATCTATCCAATCGTGTAGCAAGGTGCATGGGGCCGGTCCGGTGGCGGGGGGTTAACCGCGGGGATTCTGGCCTCATAGGGCCGGGGCTATGCGGGATGCTGGATGCGTACTTCCGAGAAGGCGTCTTACCCGAAGGTGGGTGAATAAGCTACATTTTAGGGTTTAGCGCCCTGCCATTCCTCGGCACTTGCACGAGCCTGTCGACCGAACGTATGATGCATAGAGTACAACAACCGAATACATACAGCGAGAGGCTACGAACCCCGTCCCTATATATGGGTGCCTAGAGGGGCGGGCGGAGCCAGTGGCGCAACCGGCTACCGAGGTGATCGGGTGGCCGGTTTCCTTTTTCCCGAGGAGGCTAAGCGAAGGGGAGGGAAGATGGCGATGGAAGACAGAACCACGTGGGCACCGATGCCGGTGCCCACGGATGCTATAGGTTTGTTCGCCGAAGCTCGAGGGGTTCGCATACATTGACGGGCGTCTACGCCAAACGGGCGGTGCTGATCCTGGCGCTCTTGATCCTGGTGGTCGAGGGGTACTTCGCCTACCAATGGTACGATCGCTACTACGGCTCCGCCCCCGACACCGCTTCTGGCGGCGTGGCGCCTCTCGAGGGGACGATGCCCGATGGGACGGCCCCAGAGGAGACCACCGCGAAGCGGGGCATCCCGTCGGACGCTGCCGACACCGTTGCTGATCGGGGTGTAGTCGCCTCCCAACGAGACGAGGCCGAATACGTTGGTACCGTCGGCGACATACAGTCCGGGGCCGTCGAGACGTTCCTGGAGAGCCACGAAAAGCTCTTGCGATACGATGCCCTCGCCGCCGATGACGTCGAAGAGATGAAAGCCAACGAAACCGCCCTGCAAGAGATGGCCGACCAGGCGACCAACCTCGCTCCCCCCCGAAAATACGAGGAACAACACGAGGTGTTCGGTTCCGCAATCGACGAACTGCGTAATGCCGCCAGGCTAGCTCACAGCATGGCCGCCGATCCTGTCGCCGCGGCCGAACTCGGATTCGACGAGTACGACGGCCACGTCAACGAGGCATCCGCTCTTTTGCGACGATCCAACGAACTGCTCGGTAAAGACTACGAGACGATCGAGGGCGTCCGGGAGGTAAGCCCGGAATTTTAGCGCCACGGAACTGTACGTGGCTTGGAAGGTGCGTGAGCACCGGAAGGAGAACATCGTGAACCAAGCAATACGACTCGCTACTGGTGCCGTCCTAGGAGGCGTCGCGTTGCTGGCGCTTCTAGCCCTTGCCCTGGGCTCGGGAGGGGGTGCGCTGGCGCAGGAAACGGACAGCTTGAGCCTCCAGCTCACGCCCAGCCGCGATTCGGGGGTGAGCGGGACGGCCACCCTCACGGACGTAGGGGAAGGCGTGAAGGTGGAGCTGAACATGAGGGGGCTGCCGGAGGCCGGCATCGAGCACATAAACCACTTCCACGCGGGCGGCAGCTGCACGGCCGATCGGGCCGGCAACGTCGCGCCGGCGACGATACCCCTGAAGACTATCGTGGCCAAGGAAGACGGGACGGGCTCTGGTACCACAACCCTCAAGGACGTCACGCTGGACCAGCTTTTCGATCCCGGCAAGGAGCGCTACATAGCGCTGCACTCGGAGGTCGAAAAAGGCCAGGGCGTTCCTCCCGTCATCTCCTGCGCCGACGTCGTCGAGGCCGCAGGTAGCGGTGCCGTCTCCACCACCCTTCCCGAAAGCGGCGGCCCGCGGCCCGCGATGCTGCTCGCCACCGCGGTCCTTCTCTCCTTGGGCGCGGCTGCCGGGGTGGTCAGACTGGTACGGCGTGGCTCTTGAGATAGGGTGCGACTCCGCCCCGATGGGTTGAGACCACGACACGAAAAAGGCCGCTCGGCATAGGACCGGGGCGAAGAGCCGGGCCCGAACAGGAGTGGGGTAATAGAGTCGGGACCCGGCTACACAAGACTACGAGGCCGCGCCCGCAAGGTTTCGGACACGCCGGAGAAACGGCCGAGCAAGCGGAAGAGCCCCCGGAGAGTACCGAGGGCTCGGATGTGTCTACCGGGGTAGACGGGCCGTGGTGGAGGTTCTGGCGCTAGACCTGCATCATCGGGCCGATTTTCTCCCAACGCGGGTCCCCGTCTTCAAACTCCAGGGCGGCCTCCACAGATGGGAAGACCGGCTCCGGGTACTTCTGGACGGCCGCAACGTAACGCCGGTAGACCTTATTCCAGTCGGCGGGGATGGGCTCGTCTTCGGCGCGGCGGGCCAGGTGCGCGAAGCAAGGCTCGCAAACCGGCTTGTACTCGTGGACGCCGACGAGCTCCGCGAGCACGGCGTCCGGCTGGAACTCCAGGCCGCAGATCCCGCACGGCTGGCGCTCCATCATCTCGGGCTCGAAAGCCCGCTCCAACACTATCTCCAGCATGCGTTCTCTCCTCATCGGTAGAGTGTGTCGCCGGCGACACAGTTAAGCGCCGGCGCTTAAGTTTCCGGGCGCCTGGAGGACCGCGGATGTTGCCCGTGGGCGACACCTAAAGGCCGAGCTCTTCGGCTTCGAGCTCGCGGGAGAGAGCCGCGTTCGCCGCCGGCGAGATCCGGGCGAGATCGTCCCGGTAGGTCTCCGCGACTATGCGTCGGGCGGCCTCGACGTGCTCGGAGTAAGTCCGCTCCGGGTGGGCGGCGGCGTCGAGCCTTATCAGCTCGTGATCGGGGGTACGGGGTGCGCTATGCTCTGTGCGGGCCATTGGAGGTCAGATCTCCTTTGGTCAAGGCCCTTCGGGGAGCTGGGAGGCTCTTCCGGGGGGCCGTTTTTTATGTCCGTGAAAGACAGTCTATTCGTTTCTTGCGCGCATGTCAAGAGATGCGCAAATTCGTTCCTTGCGTGCATGTGAAGAGATGCGTATAATATCGGTACATGGATAGCAACGATGCGCGAAAGGTCTCCGAGATGGTCACAGCATTGAGGCTGGATAAAGGCTGGACCCAGAGCGAGCTAGCCAGGCGATCCGGGGTGTCGCAGGCGACGCTTAGCCGAGTCGAGAAAGGCACCCAGGAGCCGCGTCCACTCACACTAGTAAAGCTGGCAGACGCCCTAGACGTCGAATACTGGAGATTGTTCGGAGTAGAGTCAGAGAGAGGGTTGCGTGGCGAGAAGCATAACAACCTAATGCGGTTTGCAAGCCAGTTGAATGAACTGGATTGGGCCCTACAGGACCTCGCTCCGGACAAAAAGGCCAGCATCCTCGAATTCCTGGCGCCGAGATCGGGCGAACTCTACGGCGAAATATTACTGGACGCAGCAAGGAGGATGGAAGCGGGACAAATAGAGAGGCTGGAAGAGATGTTCGCAACGTGACATACCACAAACTAAGAGGTCCGCTCCGCTCCCCAGCATCCACGGACCCCGCCCCAAAGACCCTAAACCGTAAGTTCAGGAAGGCATATGTCATCTTACCCGATTAACGGCCCGCTGCAACATTTCGTGTCCCAAAAGCATCAAGATATGCTTTTCGAGGAGTCCGGCATAGACCCCGGCGTCGCCGAAGAGCGCGGCTACTACACCGCCCGGACGCGCTCCGAGGTCCCGGAGACCTTCAAAGATTATCAGCGCAGGCCGGGCCTGGTCGTGCCCATGTTCTCGCCGGACGGGGAGACGGTCGGCTACCAGCTCCGGCCGGATAAGCCCCGCAAGGGCGGGCCGA
>MWVY01000361.1_pt1 | contig 10936 bp, 7 predicted proteins | sample 1047251 | NCBI WGS metagenome assembly MWVY01 (sample SAMN06349983, study PRJNA376086) | soil metagenome | isolation source: MS7-5 sample Antarctic (ecotone) soil | place: Antarctica | collected 2015-01-13
AAAGTTGAGACAACTTCGGAAAATCTGAGAGTAGTTAAGCCGCCGCAAAACTAAGAGAAACTTTCCGCGTTTTGGCGAACATTTTGACTTCTCTTCAAAATTTAGTAATGAGCTAAAAATAATTTCGCCGCAGAGGCGCAGAGAAAATCTCGGCGAAACTCGGCGAAAAACTCCGCGTCTCGGCGGTGAAACTTTCTTTCGGTATTAATTGTTAGTTCACTACCCAAAATTTATTCGATTTGAGAAGAGACCGGCAAATTTTAATTTTATATTTGAGTTTGTGTCAACAAAAATTCAAAACCTTTCTATTCGACCCGGCTTATTTATAAACCGGCGATCAGATATAGATTTGTGATGCCGCCGGATTTGCTTAACGACTAATTACTTTCACGTCGCGCTCGCTGACGATTCGCCAGCCGTTGCCTGATTTCACCCATTGCAGTTCTTGAAGTACTTCACCGTTGCGGCTCTGCTGTCCCTGCTTGATAACGTATTTTTTGCGAAACCGCATCGTCGCGGTTTTTCCGTCGGGACTTACAGTGATTTCCGGCTTGCTGGTTCGGATGTCAATCGCGTCGGCGCGTTCAAAAGTGCGTTTTTTCTCAGCCCGCACCGATTCGGGCGAAGCGTTTTTGGTGCGGTAGTATGCGTTGACCTTCGGGGCGTAATAATTCATTTGCTGCTCGACGTTCCGCGAATTCGTCGCGGTAACCCAACGGTCGAACGAGGTGCTTAATTCCGTCTGCACATTGCCGTCCGCCGACACTACGCGCGAGCGAGTGCCGCCGTCGCCGCGGTCGCTTTGCGTCGCTGCCGGATTTTCACGCGCCGTTTGGTTTTTAGTGGATTCGTTTTGTTTCGCCGCTTTGTCGGTTGTCGGTATTTCTTCGCCCGATTGATTTTCGCGTTTCGACACTATTGCAGGCGATTTTTCATTTGCGGACGGCGCAGATGTTTCAATTGCCGTCAAATCGGATTCCGCCGTATCTGATTCCGGCACATCGGAAAGCGCCGTATCGTCGCTTGTATCGGAAACCGTTTCCGGCGGCTGCGATGCCGGCGAAACGGACGATTCGGCGGCAATTGTCGGCTGCGCCGCTGACGGCTGCTGCCATTTATACAGCAACGCGCCCAGCATAACCGATGCCAGCAAAGCTAAAAGACCCGCGCCGACGAACAACGGTCGTTTTGTCAGCAAATGCCGCACGCGGTTTTCGTTGAGAGAATTTGCAAAAATCGGCGCGGTTGATACCGTTTTTCTTGTTTCCTTAACATCGGCATCGGGCAAGTCAATCACTTGCGACGCGGCTGCGATAATGTCGGCTTTTTTCCTTTTAACAAAAATCGGTTCTGATTCGAGCGTAGTCGCGGTCGCCTGTTTTTTCCGGACGACGATTGGCTCGGATTCAAACGGAACGACGCTCGATTCCTTTTTCTTGATTAAAATCGGTTCTGCCGAAAACAATTCAGCATCAATCTCTTTTTCCTCGACATGAATCGGTTCGGGTTCGGAAAAAGAAGCATCCGCATAAACTGTGTTTTCTTCGATTTTCTCGACAGGCAACGGCGCGGTGACGGGAACGACTGGTAAAATCCTGTCCGCTACTTTTTGCGTCGTCATCTCGCGCGGTTGCTGTTCTTCGGACGGCGACTCGTCCGATTCCGGTAGCGGTGTGTCGTTAAAAACAACCGGTGCGTGGGCAGACTCGTTCACTGACGAAGATTTCGCAGCCTCATGCGAAGTCATTACCGGTAATCCCAAGAGCTGCTCGATGTGGCGCAGCTGACGAGCAAAATTTCCTACGGTCTGCGGTCTGGCTTCCGGTCTTTTTTGCAGCGACTGTTGCAAAATATGCTTCAGTAACGCCCGCGTGTCAAAGCCGAGTTGGTCGAGCGGTTGCTCGTTTATCCGTCGGTCAGCGATTGCCGCAGTCGTCGGCGCGCCGAACGGCGAGCGTCCGCAGAGCATTTCGTAAAGCACGACGGCGAGGCTGTAGATGTCCGACCGCGCGTCCGCCGCTTGTCCGGCGCATTGTTCCGGCGACAAATAGCGAAGCGCGTCAATCGGCGGCTTGCCATCTGAAAAACCGGCGACGGTGCTTTGTTGTTCAATGCCGCCGAAATCAAAGTTTTGCAGCTTGACCGCCAACTTTTGTCCGTCTTGAGCGATAATTATATTCGCCGGGCTGATAGCGCGGTGAACTATGCCGCCGCTGTGCGCCGCCGCCAGTGCTTCCGCCGCGTGTCTGGCAATCATTACGGCTTCGGCTTCGGGAAACACGCCGACTTTCCTCAGACATTCACGTAAAGTCTGACCGCTGATTGGTTCCGTGACCGTATAAAATTCACCGTCGCCGGTTGAACCGGACTCGTAGACGCGAGCTATATTTAAGTGATTGATACCGGCGGCGGCTCGCGTTTCACTTTGAATTTTTTCACGCTGCTCGGCACCGCTCAACGAGTTTGAAGAAATTATTTTGATAATAAAAGGCTGGTCGAAACCGGAGCGCGTCGCCTGATACGTCTCACCCGTCGCGTCGCGTTCGAGCAAAAAATCCAGGCGGTAATTTGCAATTATTTCACGAGTACCCGAACGCGCCGCGACCAGCGAGCCGTGATTTTCTTCACAGTCGAGGGCGGCATCTTCGTAACAACGCTGACAAACGGAACAAATTTTCATTTTATTTTTACTCCGACAATCACGAATACATAACCTAAAAACCTTTTGGGCAGCCAACTTAAATTAAAAATTCTAAATCTAAGCACTTGTTTAGCAGCGTTATAGACGCTGTGTTTTGTCAAAAAAGTTGCAGTTTTTTTTGGAGCTATCACCAAAATCAAAAATTCGTCAAACCGTTTTGACCGATTATCCGTCAGCGGGCGATTTGTTTCGGACGCAACTCGTATTCCTTCGGCGGCTCCGCGCCCAGCAAATGACGCACGAAATAATCCCAACGGCGGCGCATCATATAAGAACTCGCGCTGCCGAAACCGTGTCGGGCGTTCGGTATCATCAGCAAATCGAAATCCTTGTTCGCTTTTATCAGCGCGTCGACGACGAGCAGCGTGTTGTCCGGCGGCACGTTGTCGTCCATCGTGCCGTGCGCGAGCAGCAATTTGCCTTTCAAATTTTTAGCGTAATTTTGATTTGCTTGGTCTTCGTAATTCGATTTGCCGCTCGCTTCTTTCGTCAGCAAACCAATGTAACGCTCGCCCCAATCGTCTTCATAGTTGCGGTTGTCGTGATTGCCCGATTCGCTGATGCCGACTTTGAAAAAATCGGGAAAGCGAAACATCGCCGCCGCCGTCGCGTAACCGCCGCCGGAATGTCCCCAGACTCCGACGCGCTCAATGTCAATATACGGGTATTTTTGGGCAAGCTGTCGCATTCCGGTTATCTGGTCTGGCAAAGTGTTGTCAGCCATATTCCCGTAACACGCATCGTGAAATTTCTTTGAGCGCAGCGGATTGCACGTTCCGTCAATCAAAACGACGACGAAACCGAGTTCGGCGAGTGCCTGATGGTCGCTGCGAGCAGGAGAAAATGAACGACTGCCGACGCTGCCGCCCTGCGGTCCCGGATAAATATAATTGATAATCGGGTATTTCTTTTTCGCGTCGAGCGTCGTCGGCGTGAACATCAATCCGTAAAGGTCTGTCGCGTTGTCACGCGCTTTGACGACAATCGGCTGCGGCGGTTTCCAGCCGGTTGCCAGAAGGCGAGAAACATCGGCTTTCTCAAGCGTGCTGACGAGTATGCCGCTCATATCGCGCAAAACGGCGGTCGGCGGAACGTCCGGTTTTGAAAAAACGTCAACAAAATAATTTTCATTTGGCGACAAAGTGATGTCGTGATTGCCGTCTTCCGGTGTGAGCAGCGCAAGATTTTTTCCGTCAAACCCGACGCGGTAAAAGTGTGCAAAATACGGGTCGCGTCCCTTTTCGCGCCCACCTGCGAGAAAGTATAACGCACGATTTTTTTCGTCAACTTTGAGCAGCCGCGTCACCGTCCAATCGCCGCTCGTGATTCGGTTTTTCAATTTTCCGGTCGTGAAATTATACAGATACAAATGTCCCCAATTGTCGCGCTCTGAAAACCAGATGATTTCGTTTGAAACGGGCAAATAACGCCAGTTGACCGTTTGCGTTCCCGATTCAAACTGCGTAGCGGAGGTTTCGCTCATCACGTCTCGAATCACGCCCGTCGCCGCGTCAGCCACGCGCAAATCCGCTCGTTTGTGGTCGCGGGTTGTTGAAACGAAAGCCAGCTTGGAAGCGTCCGCGCTCCATTCGACATCGGTAAAATCGCCGTTGCAGGAAACGTCGTCGCACAGCGTCGTGCGATGCTGGTCGGGCGGCATTTTCAGTCGAATCACTTTCGGGTTGTCGACTTCGATGATGACGCGCTCAATCATCGTGACGTTTTCGTCGCCTGGCAGCGGATATTTCCAGGCTTCGAGCTTCGGACGACCGACGTTTGTCGAAACCAGATACATCTCGCCCGTTTTACGCTGGTCTTGCTGAAACGTCGCAATCTTTTTAGAATCCGGCGACCACATTAAAATCGCGCGGTCGCTGCGCGTCCAGCCCGCGTTGTCAGTGGCGTAACCAAAATCTTTCACGCCGTCGGTTGTCAATTGCGTTTCCTTTCCGGTGGCGACATCGCGCATCCACAAATTCCAATCACGGATAAAAGCGGCGCGTTTTTTGTCGGGCGACAAAGATTCGTTAGGATTGCGATTTTGATTGACCGCCGTCGAAACCGTTCCGGCGGCGCATTGTTTGCCCGACACATCGCAATTCCACTTTTTATCCCCGATATTAAAAGAAATCGTTTGACTGTCGGCTGACAAATCAAATGCCGTGAACGGCAAACGCGCCGCTTCAAATTTTGTTCTGGCAGCAGTGGAAAGCGCAACCGCGAGTTTCGTCTGGTCAAAAGCGACTTGCCGTGTTCCGTTCGCCGGATTCACCAGCACAAATTCGCTTCCGTTTGCCATCAAGTTGCGATACCAGAAACGCCCGTCCGCGAGCCAGACGGGACGCACGCCGGCGTGGTCAACCAGCGGCGCGGTGTTGTAGCCGAGAAATTTCTCCGCGCGGGCGTAATCGGCGGCGGTGAACGCAGGCGGCGCGTTGTTATTAATTTGTTGGGCAAAGGCATTTCCGGCGGCAAACAAAATTGAAAACGCGATTGCAAATTTCAGAAAACAAAATTTATTCATATAATTCAACTATCAAACAACGAGTTTGAAATTTTCTTAAATCATATTACAGGCATTTTGAAAAACAAACTAAAATTTTTTAAACCACAAAAGAATGTTGACTTCCGATTTAGCCGTCAGCCTGCGGCGCGGCGATAAAATCACCCCGCGACTGCTCAAAACAAACGACGCGGGTTATCTGCGCGACGCTGAAATTCTAATCGAAATTTTTGAAGAATTCGCGGGCAAAACGCGCGGCGAACTGGGAGAAGAATTGGAAGAATACGTCGGCACGGGAACGGATTACAGAATTTTGCGCGGCTTTATCAAACTGCTGTCCGACCGTTCCGAGTTTGAAACGGCGAGCGTCGCCGAGCCGAGCCAGATTCGCCAAAAAGTCTTTCTCGAAGCCGGAAAATTTCAACCGGTTTTGCCCGATTCCAAACAAAAAAGCGAAGTCTTAAAAACCGTCGCCGACGAATTTCAGACCGACGCGGAAACAATCGTTTCAAATCTTTACGCCGATTTGTCCGCGCAGCAAAAATTGATTCGCTTTGAAACAATCTCGCCCGCGGATTTGCTCGACCGCTACAATCTGGCGCAGGCGCAAGCTCTGCTCTACAAATGCGTCGAGATGAAAATTCGCGTCGCGCCGTCCGACGCGAAAAATTATCGTTCGATTTTCGGTTGGATAAAGCATTTCGGCTTGATTCATACGGTTGCCGGAAACGCCGCGAGCGGTTATGAGATAACGCTGACCGGTGCGGCTTCTTTGTTTCACCGCTCGCAAAAATACGGCATTCGGATGGCGGTTTTTCTGCCCGCGCTGCTGCTCTGCGCCGATTGGAAAATGTCTGCGGAAATCGCCCAAAAGGAAGGCGGAAATGTTTTCTACGAACTTTCAAGCCGACAGACTGAATTAAATTCTTGCTACTTTGATGAGCTGGAATATGAGAATTCCGACCGTGAAAAATTAAAAAAGAATTGGGAAAAATCGGCGGCAGGTTGGCAATTGCGGGAAAATGCGGAAGTTGTTGATTTAGGTAAAACGGCTTTTATCCCGGATTTTGTTTTGATTTCCCCGGACAGAAAGAAAATCTATCTCGATGTTTTGGGATTTTGGACGCCGAAATCTTTGAAAAAAAGATTAGAGGAATTCAGTGCCGCAAATTTTCAAAAATTTATCTTTGCTGCGTCGCAGGAGTTGCGCGGAAGCCACGAAGAGCCGCTTTGGACAAGCGAAAATGTTGTTTTCTATAAAACTAAAATCGAGCCGAAGCTGTTGATTGAAACGGCGGAGAATTTGATTGTCGAAAAGTAATTAACGGTTGAACAAGTTTCGGTTGTCTCCGGTTTTAACGTTTTGAAATTGGCGAGCATCGGTGCGTCTCTGACTGATGTTTTCTTCCGTTGTGTCGCGCGTGACAATTTCATACAAAATCGCCTGTTTGTTTTCTTTTTTTCGCAGGATTCTGCCCAAGCGTTGGATGTGTTCGCGCGACGAACCCGAACCGGAAAGAATTATTGCGACGGAAGCGTCGGGAATGTTCACGCCTTCGTTCAAAACCTTCGATGTCGCCAACGCGAGAACATCGCCTTTGTTGAGGGCTTCGAGCCAAAAACGTCTTTCCTTGACGTTGGTTTCGTGCGTAATGGCGGGAATCAAAAAATCGTTGGAAATTTGATAAACCATTTCGTTTTCGTGGGTAAAAATCAAAACTTTGTCGCGCCGGTGGCGGACGAGTAAATCTTGCAGAACGCGCAGCTTGGCATCAGTTCCGAGCGCGATTTTTTTCGAGCTGCGATAGGCTTTCATCGCGCGTCTGCCGTCTTCGCTTCGCGCGCTGTGCATCACGAAGGTTTTCCAGCCGTCAATCGAGCCGAATGAGATATTTTTTGTGCGGATAAAATCACGAAAAATTCCGCGTTCGTTTTTGTATAATTTGCGTTCTTCGTCGGTCATTTCGACTTCGATTCGTTCGAGCGTGTAATCAGCCAAATACTCGCCCGCGAGTTGCTGCGCTTCGAGCCGGTAGACGAATTTTCCGACGAGTTCTTCGAGCAGCGAATCGTTGCCGTCGGCGCGGTCGGGAGTTGCGCTCAAACCAAGACGAAACGGCGCAATCGCAAACTCCGCCGCGTATTTGTAGCCTTCAGACGGCAAGTGATGACATTCGTCAAAAATTATTAAACCGAATTGGTTGCCGATGCGTTCCTGATGCCGGTAAGCCGAAGCATAAGTCGTGACGGTGATCGCGCCGATTTCATAAAAACCGCCGCCGATTAAACCGATTTCGGCGCTAAAGGTCGAGAGCAAAAGGTCATACCATTGATTCATCAAATCGAGTGTCGGCACGACGACCAGCGTCTGCCGCCCGCACATCTCGATTGCCATCGTTGCCGCGTGAGTTTTCCCCGCGCCGGTCGGCAGGACAATCACGCCGCAGCGTTCGTTCTGCCGCCACGCTTCGATTGACGCGGTTTGATACGGGCGCGGATTTAATTGAAATTTCTGCCGGAAATCGAATTTGTCATATTTTTTGGCAAAGTCTTCATAAACCCTTTTCGCGCGGATAAAATCCTTGACGATTTCACGATATTTGAAAGCGGGCGCGCGAAAATGCCTCGTTCGTTTATCCCAGACAAAAGCCTTCGGAACGGAATCATTCTCGCCGACACCTTCCAAAATCAGCGTGCCTGATTCAAACCTGAGTGCGAAATTCGCTTGTTCCGACAAAGTTTTGCTCATTCAAACTCAATAAAAACAAAGGGTCAAGACTAGATAAGCATATTTGCGTTAAATCTTGAGTTGATGAATTTTCCCGCAAAAATGGGCAAATAAAGAAAATTTAAAGCCATTTTATCCAAATTATTCGCGCCAAAATTTTTGCAGGTCATTTTTGCTCGTAACTTACTGTTAAAAATGTGCTTGTTGAAATTTTCAATTTTCTTATCTAGTCTTGACCCAAAACAAATGTTAACCGAAATTTTACGGTTGCCCGGAACTAAATTGATTCGAGTAACAAATCGGGGCTTTTCATCTCCCGAATTTGATTTTTTAGAACGTAGTTTTTAACGTCACTTTCATCGACATTTTTAGCTAAACCTTCTTTTTCAGGATTGCATCTGTTGCTGATACCGTCTTATTTTGCGCAGATTTGCCCTTTAATGCGTTTTTTATTCGTCTTGGCTGGGCTTAATGACTTTAACTTTAAAACCGGCTTAAAAACGTTTATTTAGGTTTTTGTCTTTTTGGATTTTTGAGAGTTGAATCCTCACGGTTTTTTTTATCGTTTTCCGCCGCTTCATCCGATAAATTTTCTGACAGCCATTTCCAGTCTTCCGCAGTATAAGTGTCCCGGAGACTCATCACAAACTCACGTTGTCCTTTCCCGACGTATTCCCGCATTGTTTTCAGCACTGTTTTCCTCGCCTGCACGGTTAATGGTTCGGCTTGATAAGTTTCAGTCAAGTCGTTGGTTTTACCAACCGGCAACTTTTCCTCGGCTGGTTTCACGCCTGAAGTTTTGCCTGCCGTCTGAACATCCGATTTTCCCAAAAGACGGCGACGGAGATGTTCGGTCAAAAACGCCGGCACATTCGAGATTGAATCGGTACGGGCGGCGGCAATCTCCAACTCCATGACGAGCAGCTCAGCTAACTCTTTCAATTTTTCATTGTCATTTGATTTTAATTCTTTGCCGATTAATTTTTTTGAAACTTCGTTGATAACTTTTTCCATTTCACCAATACTCGCGTCTGATAAAGAAAAATACCCACCCGTCTCAAAACTCATCCCCGAAGTCACCGCATCCTCCTGAAAAACAACTTTATTATCAGACGTATTTAGCGCCGCAGGCTCATCATCATTCTTAAAGTCTTTAAAGAAAGTCTTAGGGTGACTGCAAGTGTCTTTGTTTTCAATAGTTTGAGTCACTGCAGTGACTGCAGCGACTGGGGTAACTCAGAAGCAATTTCTTCAGGCAAAAATGTCTCATATTCATTGCCATATCGCTGCCCGATAAACTCGGTAATTTTGATTAATCCGAGCGATTGCAAATGCGCCAAATTTTTGCGCAATGTTCTTTCCGCACCGATGTCGGCATTTCTCATCAAATCTGCTTTTGTTACCCGCACACTTCTTACAGGTTGAACCGCGCCTCTGGTTATTGAATAAAGATAATCGTAAATCTGCTTCGATTTACCGATAAATAAACCATCCGGGACGGCTTCACGGACAATCGAATTTGCAACTCGGGTAAAATCCTTTTCAGGTGCGACAGCTTTTGGGGCAGGCGGTGCTGGCGTAGCAAGTTTTAGGTTAAGCCTCTGCTTGTCCTTATCTGCTCCGGCTTTTAACAAATCAGCAAATGATACTCGTGCGCTCATAGGTTATCCTCGGCTTTGTACGACTTCTTTTTTCGCGCTTTTAACATCTGCCCGTGTCGCGTAAGGAATTAATACTTCCGGCTGCGACATTTCGATAAATTCGGGGGTTATTTCGGGTAAATTTTCCATCTCCTTGATGTGATAGGCAAAGGCGCAGATTTTTAGTATCGAGCGGGGAACTCCGCCGGAAACTTCATAAACCCTTTCGATGGCTTCGGGCGTGAACGGATTTTCGATGTTCTCGAACCGACACCGGTGAATAATCATTTCGCGTGTTTCATCAAAGGTAAGCGGCGACAAAATAGAATAAGTCGATACACGCGATGCAACGGCTCTGTTTCGTTCATTCGACAAACGATCTTTCAACTCGATTTGACCAGACAAAACGATTTGCACGAGTTTCTGCGTGTTGGTTTCGTAATTCAAAAGCGAGCGAACAAGCTCCAACTGTTTGTTATTGACGTTTTGTGCTTCGTCAATAAAAATTACGACGTTTTTATCCGCCGCGTAAGTTTCGACCAGAAAAGATTGCAAAGCGTCCTGCTGTTTTTGAAACGAGCGTTCAGGTTCGAGTTTAAAATCCATCGCAATACTTTTGAGCATCGCAAACGGAGAAGGGAAACTTGGTGTCGGTATAAGAGTCGTCACCGCATCCTCACGTGCCGAATACTCGCCGTATAAAAAACGCAGAATCGTCGATTTGCCGAGTCCGATGTCGCCCAAAACGCACGTTAAACCTTGCCTTTTATCAATGGTAAAACGTGATTTATGGATGACCGCCCGTAACGAATCGGTTAAATACAGACTATTCGGATTAGGTGAAATCGAAAACGGTGTAAAAGAGTTGTTAGTCATAGCAATTTATGCTTGTAACATAACAAATGGATTAAATCAATGATAATTTTAAACAAAAATAGTTAAAACTACGTTAACTTCCACATTTAAGCATTGCTGATGTGCTAATATTTTGCAACGACTCAGAGAATTTAGAAGTATGCCTTGCGAAGGTCAAAAAAAGTGACCTAAAAAGAAAATTTTTGAACTTGGAGAATATAACTCACTTGGTTTTCTTTCTGACAAAGCACAAACTTTATCGAAAAGCCGTTTGCCCGCGAATTATTAGCACAGAAGATTTGAGTGTTGTTGGACATTGTGAACATTGATACCGGCGCATAAAATCTGACGATTGCTCCCTTCTTCGCTGTCAGACCCAGACTAAATAAGCAGAAAGGCGAGATTAGCTTATCCAAGCTAATCTCGCCTTTTGTATTTCTTCTGCCTCGCCTCTTAATCTCACCCGAAAGCAAGACTAGATACAAGCGGCATTTGTTTTGAAACAGATG
>MWVY01000362.1_pt1 | contig 10931 bp, 15 predicted proteins | sample 1047251 | NCBI WGS metagenome assembly MWVY01 (sample SAMN06349983, study PRJNA376086) | soil metagenome | isolation source: MS7-5 sample Antarctic (ecotone) soil | place: Antarctica | collected 2015-01-13
ACTTCCTGAACGATAATGCTATCGGGATTGCTGTCCTGAGTGGTGGGGTAGTGCTCTTCAACTAAGCCTTAGGGCTTTGCCATTAGTGAATTGGAGAGTTCCACCATTGTTGTTTGAGATGCCTCTGGCCTTCGAGCTGGGGGCATCTTTTTGCCCGTTCGTGCCCTTCCGCCCCCCTGAGCCATCCCACGCGGCACAGCGGCATGCTGGCCGGCGCTCGTCGAGTACGTCGAGCCCATTGGCACGCGCTAAAGCCATGACATAACCTGTCACACTCTGCCACTCTAGGCCTACAGCTCCACGCTCGTTTTGTAACCATAACTCATGTGAATGCACGTTCTCGGTTGTAACAGGACACATACCGCGACATACCGCGACATAACCGGACGTATGAACCAACGTCGCGTCATGTGCGTATGCGTCGGGACATACCGCGACTTGACGCGCCAGCGTACACTAGCCGGCCTATGGACGCTGACTACCTGCCAGTCGAGACAGTAGCGCAGCTGCTAGCCGTCTCGACGCGCCACGCACACCGCGCCTGTCATAAAGCCGGCGTGCGTTCGTCGAAAGCTGGCCGGCGAACCGTCTACCACCGTCTCGACGTCGAACGCCTGGCCGTCGCGTTAGGCGCCGAATACCGAACCCTCGAGACGCCAGCGCCAGCCGCTGCCACTGAGACGGCCATAGCGCCGAATACCGAACCGTCTACCGCACTCGTGCCCTACGACGCGCTACAGCTGCAGCTGGCGGACGTCCAACGCGAACTAACCGAGGTGAAACGTCTGCTGGCGACACTCGTCGAACGCCAGGCCGCCAGGCCGGACGCGCCGGCCGTCGAGACGCTACCGCGCAAGCCGGCATGGTGGCGACGGTTGTTCAAGTAGACAAAAGTAGGCGCATCGAGTAGGCTAGCGCCAGACAAAGAAACGCCGGTACGACGCGACGAACGTCTACCGGCATGGCAACCGGCCGTTGACGCCGAATGCACCAGGCAGTATACCAACGCCTGGCCTATTCGCACCAACCGCCGAACGCCGGCGGCTTTTTTATGCCGTCGAGTAGGTAAGGCTTTGTGAAAGAATGCCATATGTTGAAAGCCACGAACGCATATGCTATTGTTCTCGTCGAGGCCGGGCACCTGAAAGGTGTCTCTATGCCTAAGACAAAGCACATGGCGAGTGTTACGCGGGATGCGTGCCACTTGCGAACAATTGGCTGCACAGGCGGGATGCCTGTACCGCCCACTAAGACAAGTCGCACGCGGGATGCGTTCTACTTGTACAAAGTGGGCGTTTTGCGTTAATGGGACTTGAAAGGTGAAACCATGAGACAAAGACGAGAACGGACAAAGAGACAGGCTAGCGTGCAAGCCAACCAAAACGCACACGCTAGCCTGAGACGAACAAACCGCCGGCACACCATACGGTAAACCAACGGCTGTCCAAAGTGCTAGTGAAAGCACCCCTGACAAGGTTCATTCTAGCACACGAGACGGCCATAGCAACAAAGAGAATTAAAGCTATGGCACACGCAACACCAAACACACTCGACGCGGACGCCGGCCGACTCATTCGCTACCTGCAGCGCGGCGGCACGAAAAGCAACCTACAGACGTTCAAGCCGAACCGTACCACCTGGTATGACACGAACGCGCCAGCGCCGGCGCTACCGTCTGGCACAAGCGTCTATTTTGGCGTAAACCCATGCGCGGCCATACCACCGACGAATGCAGCTGGCGAACTCGCGCCAGCGTCGGCCATTCGTAGCCAGGTGGACTACATAGCCGCGTTGAACTGCCTGTATGCCGACTTCGACGCGAAACACTATGTTTCCGTGACAGACGACGACGCCAAAGCAGAACAAGCGGCGAATGGTGGCACACTCAACGAAGCCAGAGAACGCATACAAGAACGAACGTTCGTGGCAGACTCTGAACCATACAAAGCATTGGCACTCGCGCACATTCGCAGCCTGGCGCTACAGCCGTCGGTTATTGTCGCCAGCGGCGGCGGCTACCACCTATATTGGCTACTCGACGAACCGTTCGTACTCGACACTGACGAGACGCGCCAACGCGCCGTGGACGTCCAAGCGCGTTGGGTGACGTTCGTTCGTGGCGACAAAGCCGCGAAAGACATAGCACGCGTCCTGCGCGTGCCTGGCACACGCAACTATAAGTATGAACCGGCCAGGCCGGTAACGTTCGTCGAACAGGACTACCGCCGAACCTACACACTCGACGCGCTACAGGCCATGCTACCGGCCGTCGCGCCACGCAAGGCACGCACGCCACGAACCAACGCCGCAGCGTGTCACGCAGACGGCCTACAGCCTACAGCAGACTTTGTAGCCATAAGCAAAGCGGCGGCGGCACTCGCGCAACTGAGTACCGAACGTCGAGACGAGTACACCGGCTGGTTACACGTTGGCATGGCGCTAAGTGAACTAGGCGACGACGGCTTATACCTATGGCGGCGTTGGTCCGTCGCCAGTCCAAAGTACAACGTTGGCGACTGTGACAACAAATGGCAGACGTTTCAGCCAGGCGACGAATGCAACGGCTACACGCTGGCTAGCTTGTACGCATGGGCCAGAGACGACGCCGGCGAACCGGTAAGCACACTCGACGACGCCGAACGGCGCCAGCTGCAAGCCTACAAAGTACGCGACGTACAGCAACAACGCATTTCAGCCATGAAAGCGCCGTTACCGGCCAAAGCTATATGGCTAGGCATGTTGCCGTCTGTCGAGGCCGGCCACGTCCTGGTGGCGAACAAAGACGGCCATACCGGTTCTGTGGCCGTAGACTATGGCAACTTTGCAGCTATTCTCAACACGAATGAGAGTGCAGTATGCAACGCCATTGCGTTGGGCGAACGCGCCGGACTGTGGCGAAAGGACGCCGAATACAAAGAGACGAACGCCGGCTACCCGAAAAAACTCATACGTCTCGACTTGCAGACGGCATTCTTTCGGCCAGAACTCGCAGAACCTATACCAGAGACACGCGGCGGCAAGCGTGCGAACGCCGGCCGTAAACCGAAATGCGCCACTTGCCCACCGAATACACCCATGCGTGAAATGACAGAGACAACCATTAAGACGTACTGCATGGGCTGCGGCGAATGTCTCGACGAGGTAACAACCTTTAAGACGCGTGAACTCATACCAGACGACGCGCCAGCCGCGAACGTCGAGACGAACGCCGACGAATTCAAATTTGAATACGCCGACGAGACGCAAGAACGCCAGGCCGAACACGCCGACGAATTCAAAATTGAAATGGTGGTAGGCCACCTACGTTCTCCCGTATCAATTTTGAAAAAAACACTCGACGCCGAACTCGTGCCAGTGGCGCTAGCTGAGACGTTCGACACGGCGGCGGCTATTCGTCTGGCGGACACCTACGCGCCGGCAGACGACGCCGAACGCCACGCCTATAAGACAGGGTTAGTCCACATTCAGCGCGGCGAACATGAGAAAGCGGCGGCGGCGGCGGCGAACGTCCACGACGAACGCGCACACGCCACGCTGGTACACCTGGCCGAACGGCCACCGGCGCTAACGCCAGGCTTACGCGAATAGCAAAGGACGGCAAACAATGGCAACTGTAGACGGCTTAACGCCAAAGCAACATAAAGCACTCGCCGCGCTACTGAGTGAACCAACGGTAACGGCGGCGGCGGCGAAAACCGGCATTGGCGAACGCACGCTACATACCTGGCTACACGAACCGGCGTTCGACGAAGCCTATACCGCGCTACGCCATGAAGCCGTCGGGCTGGCCGTGGGCCGGCTACAGCACGCTACCGGTATCGCCGTGGACGCGCTTATAGAAGTACTCGACACTGCGTACACGCCAGCGCCGGCGGCGGTTCGTGTCTCGGCTGCCAAAGTCATTATTGAGTATGCCATCCGCTTTCGTGAACTCGACGAACTCGAAAGCCGCATAGCGCAACTTGAAAACGGTACGCCGCATTCATGACACGGCATAGCTTACAACGCCGGCTAGCCGCGCTCGAAAGCGCCAGGATGCCCGACACTGGCCTGTATTTGGTAGACATTGGCGAACCGGACGTAGACGACGGCGAACGTATGCAGCTCGACGCATGGCCGCGCCCGTACGCTGGCGTCGTGGTAGACATTGGCGCTAGCGTCGAGGGCCAGGCCGACGGTACACCACATGAACGCTAAGCCGCTGGCGCGACGGCTAGCGCGTCTTGAAGAGGACGCACGCGCCAGACAAACGGCATGGTTATTGTCTCTGAGTGACGCCGAACTCGACGCACTTTGCAAAGATACGCCAGCGGACGTAAGCGCCGCATACGACGCTATGACACTCGACGAGTTAGAACGCCTGGCCAGCGGCCGCATGACTGAGAAAGAATGGAAGCGCCACCTACACCGCGCCAGGCAGCATGACGCGCCGTAGCTTAGAACGGCGCATAGTCGCGCTACAGGCCAAACGCACGCCGGCCACGCCTGTCGCCATAGCCTGGCAGGACATTGGCGAACCGGACGTAGACGAGACTACCGTCGAACGCGTTGTAGCTGGTGGGCCGAACGAACGCATGCCACTCGACGAATGGCGACGGCGCTACCCGCATGGCCTACTCATTCGCGTGGTTCATGGACGCCAGGACGCCGGCGAACCCACACCATACCAGGGCTAAAGCCTACTTCGCATATGCGGCGGCGTTTTCGCATATAATACCGTCACGCATACTCAGAGGCGGTATTATGCCACGCGAACCACGGCCAATAACCTTCACCTGTAGTTGGTGCTACCGCGACGTTACCGAGAACCGTATGCCAGGGCCAACGCCGCAGTACTGCCAAACATGCGCCGTCGAGTCGAAACGTTCGGCGGACGCGAACCGTGCGAGACGCTACCGCGAACGCCAGGCCGAACAGGACACAACCGCATGGTGGCATAAGTGCCCACGCGGACGCCCACGCAAAGTCTAGCTAGGTACAGATAATCAGGGTTATCGGTATGGCGCCCCTGGTGTATGCTGGGGGCGTCTCATTGCCGGCATTCAGCCCGTCCTTAGCCAAGTCCATGGCGAACGTTGTTACTGCTGAGGGCTAGCGCCACTGGTCGTGACAAACGAGGCAGTTGCGTCGGACCAAAGCCCCAATGATGTTTGAAAAGTCTGAGAAACCCATGCCGTGGCACACGCATTGCGGCACACAACTGCAATCGCCTTGGACATGGTGGTCCAATGCTTAGTAAGGTCCGACAGGACCAAGGAGAAGCGGAAGTATGAAAGTGCGACTTATCACCCTCAGTCTCGTCATCGCGCTCATCGGGTCATTTGCGTTCAGTCGCCCCGCGTCAGCCGAGGTTCGGCAGGTCCAGGGGGCGATTGGCCTAGTCAACGTCCTGGCTAACCTCAACGACACCATTGACGTTGGCGATGTCGAGATCATCGACAGCTCGTTCAACAATCTCCGGGCACTCAACAATGTCCTAAACAACAGCCCGTTTTTGAACGACCTCGACATCAATGTTCTGACGATCGAGGATGTGTTGAATGACCTGACGATTCGTGATGTTCTTCAAAACTTCCTGAACGAGAACGACATCGATGTGACGGTCGAGGACTTCCTGAACGATAATGCTATCGGGATTGCTGTCCTGAGTGGTGGGGTAGTGCTCTTCAACTAAGCCTTAGGGCTTTGCCATTAGTGAATTGGAGAGTTCCACCATTGTTGTTTGAGATGCCTCTGACCTTCGAGCTGGGGGCATCTTTTTGCCCGTTCGTGCCCTTCCGCCCCTCCTGATCCATCCCACGCGGTCACAGCGGTATGCTGGCCGGCGCTCGTCGAGTACGTCTAGCCCATTGGCACGCGCTAAAGCCATGACATAACCTGTCACACTCTTCCACTCTAGGCCTACAGTCCACGCTCGTTTTGTAAAACATAACTCATGTGAATGCTTGTTCTCGGTTGTAATAGGACACATACCGCGACATACCACGACATAAACGGACGTATGAACCAAGTCGCGGTATGTGCGGATGCGTCGGGACATACCGCGACTTGACGCGCCAGCGTACACTAGCCGGCCTATGGACGCTGACTACCTGCCTGTCGAGACAGTAGCGAACCTGCTAGCCGTCTCGCCGCGCCACGCGCACCGCGCCTGTCATAAAGCCGGCGTGCGTTCGTCGAAAGCTGGCCGGCGCACCGTCTACCATCGTCTCGACGTCGAACGGCTGGCCGTCGAGTTAGGCGCTGAATACCGAACCGTCGAGACGTCGCCAGCGCCAGCCGTAGCCACTGAGACGGCAATAGCCGAACCGTCTACCGCCCTCGTGCCATACGACGCCTTACAGCGCCAGCTAGCGGACATGCAGGCCGAACTAGCCGATGTGCGAGTCATGGTAGAACTACTCGTGGACGAGAACCGCCAGCTCGCGCTACTTGTCCAACAGCAACCTATGCCAGCGCCGGCAGAACCTATACCGCGCCAGCGTGCCTGGTGGCAACGTTGGTTCAAGTAGACAAACGCTAGCGCGTCGAGTAAGCTAGCGCCAGACAAAGAAAACGCCGGTACGACGCATCAACGTCTACCGGCATGGCAACCGGCGAATTCAGCGCCGAATGCAGACGACAGTATACCAACCTGTCTCATGTATTCGCACACGAACCGCCGTCATTGGCGGCTTTTTTATGCCGTCGAGTAGACGAAACTTTGTGCGTATTTTCACTTTGTTGTGTGGCGTGAACCCATATGCTATTGTTCGTCGTAGGCCGTCCAACCGAAAGGTGTGACGTGCCAAAGTACCGAATAATTGAATACCAGGCGCCTGCTGCCTACTTTGCATGCTTCTCGCGTAATACGACAACGTATGCAATGTGGGCTTTTTTTATATTCTGAAAGGGGAACTCATGAGACAAAGACGAGGACGGACAAAGAGACAGGCTAGCGTGCAACGTTTCCACACAGCACACGCTAGCCTGAGACGAACAAACCGCCGGCACAACGAACGGCGAACCGAACGGTAAACCAACGGCTGTCCAATGGCGCTTAGAAAGCCACCACCAACATAGGCATTCTAGCACACCGGACGGCCATTGCAACAAAGGACTTAATGCAATGGCACACCAAACACCAAACACACTCGACGCGGACGCCGGCAGACTTATTCGCTACCTACAGCGCGGCGGCACGAAAAGCAACTACACCACGTTCGACAAGAACGGCCATTCTCACACTGTCTGGTACGACAGTCACGCCGAACCGCCAGCGCCGCCAGCTGGCACCAATGTCTATTTTGGCGTCAGTCCATGCAGCGCCATACCGCCGACGAACGCAACTGGTAAACCTGCCAAACCTGAGTACGTTCGCAGCCAAACCGCCTACATAGCCGCACTGAACTGTCTATATGCCGAATTCGACGCCAAACACTTTGGCGGTAGTCTCGACGCCACACTCGCGCACGTTCTCGACTTGACGGTACCACCGTCGGTTATTATCGCCAGCGGCGGCGGCTACCATTGTTATTGGCTACTCGACGAACCGTTCGTACTCGACACCGACGAGAAACGCGAACAGGCCGTAGCCATGCAACGCGACTGGACTACATTCGTTCGTGGCGACAAAGCTGCCAAAGACATAGTACGCGTGCTGCGCGTGCCAGGCACACTCAACTATAAGTATGAACCGGCCAGGCAGGTTACATTCGAAACCACAGACTACGACTTTGTTTATACACTCGACGAACTACAAGCCGCGCTACCACCGGTACCTCCACGCAAGCCACGAACGCCAAAGCCAGCCGCGCCAGCGTGTCACACAGACGGCCTACAGCCGAATAGAGAACACGCGCCGGCAGACTTTCTCGCCATAAGCAAAGCGGCGGCGGCACTCGGCCAGCTGAGTACCACACGTCGAGACGAGTACACCGGTTGGCTACACGTCGGCATGGCGCTACGCGAACTCGGCGCTATTGGCTATGAATTCTGGCTAGCCTGGTCCGCGCCTAGTCCAAAATACGACGCTGGTGAATGCCAGGACAAATGGCAGACGTTCAAGCCTGGCGACGAATGCAACGGCTACACGCTAGCTAGCTTGTACGCATGGGCCAGAGACGACGCCGGCGGCGAACCGGTTCGCACACTCGACGACGCCGAACGGCTGCAGCTGCAGGACTTACAAGCACGCGACGTCCAAACACAGCGCATACTCGCCATGAAAGCGCCACTGGCCGCGAAAGCCGTCATTGTCGGCATGTTGCCACGTCTCGACGCAAGGCGCGTCCTCGTGGCAGACAAAGACGGCCATACCGGTTCATTGGCCATAGACTACGGCCAGTTCGCGGACATTATGAACACCACCAGGACGGCGGTAGGCAACGCCGTCGAGTTAGGCGAACGCGCCAAACTCTGGCGAAAGGACGCCGAATACAAAGAGACGAAAAACGGCTATAACGTAAAACTCATACGTCTCGACTTGCAGCCGGCATTCTTTCGGCCAGAACTCGCAGAACCGATACCAGAGACACGCGGCGGTAAACGCGCCGGCGCTGGCCGCAAGCCAAAATGCGCGACATGCCCACCGAATACACCCATGCGTGAAATGACAGAGACAACCATTAAAACGTACTGCATGGGCTGCGGCGAATGTCTCGACGAGGTGACAACCTTTAAGACGCGTGAACTCATGCCAGACGACGCGCCAGCCGCGAACGTCGAGACGAACACGGACGAATTCAAATTTGAATACGCCGACGAGACGCAGGAACGCCAGGCCGAACATGGCGACGAATTCAAAACTGATACTGAGAAACACCACGCGGACGCCGCTGGTACTACTACCGTATCAGTTTTGAAAAAAACACGCGCCGAACTCGTGCCAGTGGCACTCGTCGAGACGTTCGAACTCGCGGCGGCGCTACGACTGGCAGACACCTATGCGCCAGCAGACGACGCCGAACGCCACGCCTATAAGACTGGCCTAATCTGGCTACAGCGCGGCGAACACGCGAAAGCGGCGGCGGCGGCGGCGAACGTCCACGACGAACGCGCACACGCCACGTTGGTACACCTGGCCGAACGGCCACCGGCGCTAGCGCCAGGCTTACGCGAATAGCAAAGGACGGCAACGAATGGCAACCGACGGCCTAACGCCAAAGCAACACAAGGCGCTGGCGGCGCTACTGAGTGAACCCACCGTGACGGCGGCGGCGGCGAAAACCGGCATAGGCGAACGCACGTTACATACGTGGCTGCATGAACCGGCGTTCGACGAGGCCTATACCGCGCTCCGCCATGAGGCCGTCGGCCTGGCCGTGGGCCGGCTGCAACATGCCACCGGTATCGCTGTGGACGCGCTGATAGAAGTACTCGACACTGAGTACACGCCAGCGCCGGCGGCGGTTCGTGTGTCAGCTGCCAAAGTCATTATTGAGTATGCCATACGCTTTCGTGAACTCGACGAACTCGAAAGCCGCATAGCGCAGCTCGAACAGGCCGCGCCACATGGGTAACTTGCTTTCACCTACGGCAAAGCGCACGAAAGCAAAGCGCCATGACACGCCGTAGCCGAGAACGCCGGCTCGCCGCGCTCGAAAGCGCCAGGACGCCCGACACTGGCCTGTATTGGATAGACATTGGCGAACCGGACGTAGACGACGACGGCGAACCAATGACACTCGACGACAGGCCGCGTCGGTACGCTGGCGTCGTGGTAGACATTGGCGCTAGCGTCGGCACGAATGACGACGAGAACCGCGACGTTTGAATAAGGTACGGGAAAAACGTGGGTATTCAAATGGCGACGACGAGTTATAAGCCGCTGGCACGCCGGCTGGCGCGTCTCGAACAGGACGCACGCGCCAGACAAACGGCATGGTTATTGTCTCTGAGTGACGCCGAACTCGACGCACTTTGCAAAGATACGCCAGCGGACGTAAGTGCCGCATACGACGCTATGACACTCGACGAGTTAGAACGCCTGGCCAGCGGACGCATGACTGAGAAAGAATGGCAGCGCCACCTATATCGCGCTCGGCAGCATGACGCGCCGTAGCTTAGAACGGCGCTTAGCCGCGCTACAGGCCAAACGTGCGCCGGCCGCGCCTGTCGGCATCGCCTGGCAGGACGTTGGCGAACGTGGCAGAGACGAGACTACCGTCGAACGCGTTGTAGCTGGTGGGCCAAACGAACGTATGCCACTCGACGAATGGCGACGGCGCTACCCGCATGGCCTACTTATTTGCGTTGTCCATAGCCGCAAGGACGCCGACGAACCGGCGCTTGAAAACTTGAATAAGGCACGGTAAAACGCAAGGTTTCAAGTTTTAGGCGGTTCGCGCATAATTACCGTCACGCATATTGAGAGGCGGTATTATGGCACGCGAACCACGGCCAATAACCTTCACCTGTAGCTGGTGCTACAAGGACGTTACCGAGAACCGTATGCCAGGGCCGACGCCGGCGTACTGCCTGACATGCGCCGTCGAGGTGAAACGTTCGGCGGATGCGAACCGCGCCAAACGCTACCGCGAACGCAAAGTCGAACAGGACACTGCCGCATGGTGGCACAAACGGCCACGCGGACGGCCGCGCAAAGTCTAGCTAGGTATAGATAATAAGGGTTATGGGTATGGCGCTCCTGGTGTATGCTGGGGGCGTCTCATTGCCGGCATTCAGCCCGTCCTTAGCCAAGTCCATGGCGAACGTTGTTACTGCTGAGGGCTAGCGCCACTGATCGTGACAAACGAGGCAGTTGCATCGGACCAAAGCCCCCAATGATGTTTGAAAAGTCTGAGAAACCCATGCCGTGGCACACCCATTGCGGCACACAACTGCAATCGCCTTGGACATGGTGGTCCAATGCTTAGTAAGGTCCGACAGGACCAAGGAGAAGCGGAAGTATGAAAGTGCGACTTATCACCCTCAGTCTCGTCATCGCGCTC
>MWVY01000363.1_pt1 | contig 10922 bp, 18 predicted proteins | sample 1047251 | NCBI WGS metagenome assembly MWVY01 (sample SAMN06349983, study PRJNA376086) | soil metagenome | isolation source: MS7-5 sample Antarctic (ecotone) soil | place: Antarctica | collected 2015-01-13
GCGGGACAACTGGCGCTTGACACGATTGCATCGGGCCACATCGCGAAGATCGGTTTCACCGTGTGGCGGGGCAGGTTCGTGCTCTGGCCAAAGACCCTTCAGCAACTGATGTATCTGGAACTGGCCATGCTCCTGACATCGGGTCGCACTGTTCGGCGTTGTGCACTGTGCGGCCGCGTATTCCGGCCAAAGAACCGTGTGATGCGCTACTGCTCCGAGGCGCATGCGAACCGCGCACGCTATGAGCGCATGGTTGAACGTCAACGAGAATCCGTCGACGCGGTTGACGCCGGACCCGCCGCGCCCTAAACTGTCGGTAAGCACAAGGCACCCCTCCCTTCAGGGGGCTACAAACCTTCGAGAACATGCCGCCCACCGGTCGCCAAACTAGGGGCGGCTTTCTCTTGCCTGTCAGAATACCGGCGCGGATGCCGGTTCGCAATCCCTCGTACAATGTTCCTGCCTGACTGGCGACTGAGAACCAACAGTCACGGCGCCGCCGCCTAGGGTTTCTCTAGGCGGCTTCTTTTCCCGCAGCGTCCTCAACGAACGCGATCTCGTCGAACCCCACGCCGAACACCTCGGCGAGTTTCCGGAGATTCCGGTCATACGGGACGGCCCGGCCGGCCTCCCACTTGTGGATGCTCTCCGGCCGAACCCCCACCATCGCCGCCAACTCGAACTGTGTCAGGCGCCGGGCTTTTCGCAACTCCGCAATCGTCGGCATCGGTCACGCTCCTTTCTAGAAGAAGTCTAGCATACCACTTGACAACTGTCCTAGTAAAGTGCTAGAATACTCTTGTTGGTTCTCAGTCAGTAGTACAGGAAAGGGGTTCAGGAATGACGATCGCGACGCAGACCCCCAGCAAGCAGTGGGTAGTGGCCAGCGAGACACGAGCGAACGTGCTCTACGTCGTCAAGCTGGTCAATGGCTACTACAGCTGTGATTGCGCCGGCCACTATCGCTGGAATCGCTGCAAGCACTCCGACGCGGTTCGCAAGGCCCAGCCGGCACCAGCCGTCGACCCGGCCAAGATCGCCGCCGCTCGGGCAATCGGGATGATGAAGTAGCCACTGGGGCAGGGTAGCGGCTGGGGCAATCACCCCAGCCGCAACGGGAGACATGCCGATGACACCGCTGGAACTGGCCGAGATCGTGGACGGTGAAGCCGACTACTGGCGTGACGCTGATGCGCCAGCCGATGGTGACAACGATCTCTGGTACGAGCCGGATGACGATGACAGCTACGACGCGATGATGGACGCCGCGCTCGACGCCGGCGTGTTGGGAGACTGAGATGACCGCGACAATGCTTTCCTTCACCCGCTCGCTTGACGAGGCAACGATCCACATGGCCATGCTGGCCGTCGCGTCTGATCTGGCGGCCACAACCGCACCGCTCGAGGTGCCTGACCTCGCCGCCGTCGCGCGCCAGCCGGTGTCGCTGGCCGTGGCCTTCGCAGACCTCGCCAGTATGCTGGGCGTCGCGCCGCCGGCGTTCGTTCTGGACGCACTCGACTAACCGACGCAGACAGTCGAGGGATACCAGGTCGGTATCCCTCACGCACGACACACGAAAGGAAGACCGATGAACACCCAGACCAGCACCGACGCCACGAACGATGACACCTTCGACTGGCGACGCTTCGGCGTCAACGTGGCGCTGATCTTTGAAGCGAACATCATCGCGATCGCGGATGACATCGCCTACGCCAACGGTTGGACATCCGTGACGGTCAGCGATGGTGAGAACGAGGACCCGGCCACGAGCGACGATGATGTTATCCGCGCCCTGCGCCAGTCGTACCCGCTTGCCGCGGTCTTCGTGCGCATGTGTCACGGCGCGATGGTGCCGGTTCCCGAGTTGGTCACACGCGCCATGCACGACTGCGAACCGCTCCCATCGCCCACGTCCTCGGAACCAACACCTCGCCACGACGTAGTCACGAATGACCAGAAGGGAGCCGATTGACATGCGACGATCCCTCACCAGCGCTGATGACGTAGTTGGCTACCTGCTCAAACTGGAGCCGGACCTCGCCGTCTTGGAGCCCGGGACGCTTCAAGACATCGTGCGCAGCTGCACACGCGCGCGCTACGAGGCCATCGGGCCGGATGAGCTCGACGCCATGTATCAGGCCGCCATGCTGCAGCTTTCCGTCGCCCATGACGAGGGCTAAGGCGACATAGCCCAGACGCCCTACGAAGCCCGCTGGCACCCGCCGGCGGGCTTCTTCGTGTCCAGTGCCTGCGTTGACACCGCGCGCGGCCTGGGGCATCCTGCGTGGCCATGAGCGGAACGACAAACGAACCACAGTTCGGAACAGTACCGTCCTCGGTGCGGGAGGCTGCCCAGCGTCTTGGGCTGAGTGAGCGTGGCGTGCTCAAGCGCATTCACGCGGGGACATTGCGTGCTGAGCGTCATGGCAAGCGGTGGATCGTCCTCCTCCCACCAGAACCGAGTTCCGAACCGAGTACGGAACCGATCGGTACTGCGAACAGAACCAGTTCGGAACGAACGGAACCGATTGAAGCGGAGTACCGCGTCGTGCCGGCAGAGCAGCAGGCAGCCGTCGTCAACCTGGTTCGTGAGATGATCGAGCCGTTCGTGAAAGAACTGGGTGAGACACGCGAGCAGCTGGGGCGGGTGACGGCCGAGCGAGACCAGGCTCGCATCCAGGCCGAGATGGCCGCGTTGGAGCGCGAGCAGATCCAAGCTGAGCGTGACGCGCTAGAAGCCCGCCTGAGCGTGTTGGAGGCGGCACACGTCAAAGTACCCCAGTCGCAACCTGACGCGCCGCAGACGCAGCTACAGCGGGTGTGGTGGGCCTTCTGGCGGCGCGCTAATTGACGGTCGCAACCGGATAGCCGCGTGCCGGATAGCTGGTGTGGAGCCACGCTTCACGTCGTTGAATGGTCATGATCCGGTGGCGTACATCCTCAGTGCCAACATTAATCGACGCAACCTGACTAAAGGACAACGGGCTATGGCCGTTGCCAAATTGTTAGTTTCTAACAATTCTCGGCAACAGGATGCGGCTGACCACGCTGGGGTCCATCGGACCAGAGTGGCGCAGGCAAACACCGTCCTCAAGCACGCGCCCGAACTAGCCGAGGCGGTGCTTGCCGGAACTGAACAGCTCGATGCTGCGTATGTGTATGCCAAGCAACGAAAGGAGGAACAGGCGAGCCGCGCGCCACTCGTCATAACGAGACACGATGGTCGCTATCGCAGGCCCGCGCCTAACGCGGGCTGTAGAGATTATCCGTAGTCCATAGCAGGGGATACCGGGGCTCTCAGTGACACCTTCGCCCATGTCAGACACCGCATCGCTACGTCTAATGTGTGTTATCTACAGTCATTAGACGTAGTCTCTGGGGACGTCCTGTCCGCGCGCGCGAGGGTGCGTCGGCTTGGAAACCTGTACGGACTCCGCACAGGTTCTGACTCCCACACGCGCGCTGTGCCGGGCAGGCGCGGCGATCGCCCACTGCAAGGCATCCCAGCACCTTGCATTCCGTACAGGCGATCCTGGCGCGTCACATGATGGCAACTTGCCGGCCGATGGCTCCAACGTGGCTGGGATCCGCTTCTTCGCGCCAAACTCGTGCAAATTGCACGAGTTGAGACGAGCAACGGCCATCGCTCGTTGCCCAGCTGTCAGGTTGCGTCCCGCGCGCGTGTGGGAGTGGGGGCGGTGGCGACAGTATTCCTTAGGAATACTTCGTCCTGTCCACGCGCGCGAGGGTGTGGCGTTGTTTGTCCCCGAACTTTTGCGATTCGCAAAGTCCTGTCCACGCGCGCGAGGGTGCGTCGCCCCTGTTATTTCCGGCAAGTTGCCGGAAAAAGTCCTGTCCCCGCGCGCGCTGTGCCAGGCAGGCGCGACGATCGCCCACCGCAAGGTGTCCCAGCACCTTCGATTCCTTACGCTGACGTGTAGCGCGTCACATGATGGCGAGTGGGGTGTTGGTGCGCTTCGGGCGGCTGGGATATGGCGCGTGGGGGCCCGCCCGCGCGCGCGTGGGACAGTTTCCCAAGTTTCTTGGGATTTGAGCATTGCCACCGTCCCGTCCGCGCGCGCGTGGCGTGTTGCCATAACGAATCGGCCATCACCCTCTCGCCGGGATCGTGGCATGCCAGGCGCGAAGGGTTGCGGCTGGGGAGATTGCGCGAAAACCGTGCATTCCCCCCAGCCGCAACGTCACGATCAGGAGCGCCGTGCGCCATAGGTGCGTGCCAGGTAGGCGGTGGCCGCCTCGGTCGTCAGGATCGAGGCAAGCGCCTCCTGACGTGTCCTCAGCTCGCCCTGGCGCCGATCAGGCGGTCGGACGATGGCTTCGAGCCGTTGATGCAGCTCCTGAACCTCGCCGCTCCAGCCACGCCGGGCTGCCGTATCCAGGCTCGACAGACAGCGATACCAGACGACGCGTGTCGGTTTGTCGCCCGCGAGCACGACGCCACGCAACTTCGGGAGGAACGCCGCCTGGCCAGCCGCGATGTCTTCCTTGACGAACGCCGAGAGCGCCGAGGCCTTCGCCAGGTCATCGGCCGTCAGCGTCGTGAGCGGGTCGACATCAGACGGGAGCAATTCCACCTCGATCTCCGAGACACGACGCTGCGCCTCGCTCGTCACGGCGGTAATGGTCTGGCGGCGCTGCGTCTCGATTGCCTTCGCCTGGCGTTCGTGCTCTTCTTCGAGAAACATCGGCTGCCCATCGCGGAAGAGCGCGGCCTTGGCGCTCTTCTCCTTCTCACGCGCCGCGGCAATCATGGTTTCGAGCTGGGCTGGGCTCTTGTCGTTCAGTGTCATCGATCATCGTCCTTTCAGAACCGTCGTCCGCTGTGGACGGCGGGAATCTCCTGCGCCGCCTGCGCACGTCGCCGGCGGTCGGTGTCCAACGAGCGGCAAAAGAAGTCCCGACCCCAGGTCGCCATTGCCACCGACAGAATCAAGTCATCGTGATCGCCCTCCCTCCAATGCGAATAGGAATCATGTGCCGTCTTCGGATCGATTCTGATCTTGAAGTTCATCGCCTCCCGTCGTAACTCAGCGCCGAGCTCCAGCCCGTCAGCGATCTGTAACCGGCCAGTCTGGAGCACCGATTGGAGCGAGCCGACCAAGTCGCGCTTGGGAACACGGTAGCCACCACGGACTCGGGAAGCGCTATCGCCGCCATGAATGGTGATCGCAATGACCTGCACACCAGCCTGCCGAAACAGATCCACGACAGCGGCACCGACACCAGTTGCGTCGACGCAGAGGGCATAGCCACAGGCGGTGAATGGCGGTCCGGTCAGCATCGTGGCGACGATCTCGACGATCTCGGGATATGGTCGGTGGCGCATGCGCTCAAGGTGGCGCAGGTGCAATGGCGGCTTGGATGCCGGCCAGACGTTGTCAGCGGACTGGCAGGCGACCTGGAGCGCTTCCGGCCGCAACGTTGCCGGCGAGTTCCAGGCGTCCGGCGTCACATCACGCCACGGATACTTATGGTGCAGGGCTTCGCTGAACCAGACCTGCGTCTCGACGACCGAGATGGCCGTGAAATCGTGCGCCTGCGCGAGATCGACGCCGATCGAATAGAAGACATCAGACATGCTGCAGCGCTCCAAACAATGGGGTAACGGCTGGGTTGAAGGCCTTGTCGACGTCCTCGGACCGGAAGACGCTATCGAGCGTGTCACCGAAGATGCACATGAATTCCTGCTCGAACTCCCAGCGCGGCAAGTCCTCCTGCGCCTCGGCGAGTTCGACGGTCGAGATGCGTGGCGACAGCGTTGCCGGGATCTCGACCCGATCCCAGCGCTCACCGCCGTCTGTCCACGCTTGCCACCACCAGCCGCGTTTCCCGGCCGGCGTACTGAGCGCGACGATGGCACCGCGTGAGGCGGAGACCATCGGGCGGGTTGCGGTGTAGATCACGTCCTGCACCCGCGAAGCCTCATCGAAGATGAGCTCGTCGACGCCGGCGATGCCGCGGATGGTGGACTCACTCGACGGCAGGCTGATCACGCGGGAGCCATTCTCAAGCGTTGCGCTGGTTGCCGCGTCCTCGATCATCCGCGGCGGCGTCGGGAGGCGATCGGCCAGCGTGCGGACCAGCCGGTAGAACTCTTTGCTCTGCCGCTCGGATGGCGAGACGACCACGACCTTGGCAACCGTGTAGATTGCCCGGTGCAGGGCGCGGATGGCCGCAACGGTCGTCTTGCCCGACTGGCGCGAGCAGTTCATCAGCAGCCGCCTGGAGCCGGAGCGCAGCGCGTCACGTTGCCAGTCGTCGAGCTCGAAGCCAAGCGCATCCTCCGCGAACGCCACCGCGTCTAAAGCGTGCGTCAGGTCATCACGCAACAGCACTGGCGTCCACCCTCCCCAGCGCCGTCACGACCGCCAGGCGGGCCTCTGGATGGCTCTGGAGCGCGTCCATGATGGCCGTGCGGACTGCCAGCCATTCGGGGTTTGAAACCAGTATGTTGACCTGCGGCCGACGATCCAACTCACCCTCGACTTCGAGCAGGACTTCGAGACAGGTGCGCGCCTCCCTGACACCAGCCAGCGCCGTCCGTAGATCACCGGCACGCTCAGCAGCCAGCAGGAGCGAGACGGCCTTGCTGTGCAGTCCGCGCAACTGCCGCAACAGGTCATCGGCCTGGGCGACCGATTCGGCTTCGTGTGCCGTGGCGACGGCGGCCGGCAGGTGGTCGGCCTTATGCCGCTGGAGCGCCGTCGTGGATGTGCCGAATTGTGACGCTATGTGCCGGAATGCAGCACCGCCCACGAGCGCCTTGTCAATCGCCGATCGCTGGGGATGGGTGCAGACGGTACAGACACGTGGCATCAGGCCAGTCCCAACACCCGGCAGCGCGGGCAGACGGCATCGGTCGCCAGCCAGGCCTTCGGATCGTCGGGAACGAGGTAGCAATGGCCGTGATCACATTCGGCCAACAGGCTCGTGAAGTAGACAGCGCGCGCCTGGCTAACGGTCGCGATCGGCGTCCCGTCATCGCCGAACACCACCGTGCGCCGCCGTCCTTCGGCTGACCGTCGGGTCGTGGTCGTCATGATTGCTCCTTCTCAGGTGGCGCCGGGTAGCAGATCGGGCAGCCACGACGCTGCCAGGTGCCGGACCGGATGTCCTCAGTCGTCACGTCGTAGGCATGCCCGCAGCGCTCACAGGCGTCACCGCGCTCCAGCCCTGGTGGCGTTCCGTCCCTCGTCACAAGCGTCGGGTTCATCCTGCCTCCTCACGATCGAGCGACGCTTCGGCGTACTTCAGCTGATGGACGGCCTGGTTGATCTCACGCCGCCTGGAGCGATTAGCGGCGGAGTCGAAGTCAGGACGGGCGTAGATCGCACGCAGTTCGGTGTAGATCGCGGCGATTCCGACCCCCGTGGTTATTTCGCTTCTTTCGCTTAATTCGCAGTCCGTGTTCAATTGCACGTCTGCACCAGAGCGATCAGGGCCTAAGAAGGGTAGTAATGTTAATTCGCTTTTTTCGCACTCTTTCTCGACCGGTTGGGCCGCTCGCGCGATGCTGAGGTACGACATGCTGATTCACCTCCCAGTGCGAAATAAGCGAAAGAAGCGAAATAAGTCGGTGTCATACGGCTTGCCAGCGGGTGACTGGACGGCCGCCCGTCTCTTTGTCTTGGCGACTGGCCACCTTGCCCTCGCTCGCGAGCAGCGTGAGTGCTTGCTGGATGCGTGACGCGGACTGGTGCCGACCGAAAATCACAGTCGAGATATCGGTCTGACTCATCTCGCCCGACTGCCGTAACGCGGTAAGAATGGCGTCGGCAACCGGATCACCGGTAGCGTCACCGAAGATGAAGCGTGCCGATGCCTCCGCGTAGTCCCAGATGGCAAGCGCGGCGAGCAGATGGTCTTCCGTGATGATGTTTGACTCGTCCAGAACCGCGTAGATCGCCGCCAGTCGCATCACTTGCGCTTCAGCCCGACTGGTGATTGCACCGAAGAGTCCGATCCCACCTTCCGAGAGTGTTGCGTACACGGCTTCCCATACCGCGTTCGCACCGGCGTCGCGTTCGATCAGCCCGATCTGTCCGGCAACGTCCAGAACCGCGCGCAGTTGATCGGCCATATCGACAACGTCTTGGGGGTTCATGTTCCCGCCATGCGGCAAGAGCTTTGATCGCTTGACGCAGAGCCAGATGAAGCGGTTGGCAAACCCATTCCCAGACTCGGTATTGGTGAGATAGCGCAGTAACTCGTCTCGTGTCGTGTGCCCGCCGATGGTGATGTGCGCGCCAGTCGCGGAGAGCGGTGTGTTCTTCGTCATCGTCCGCAGGTCGCCGTCATCCCACGCCTGCCGGATCATCGCGGAGAGAGAGTTCCCCTCCCGAGCCATAACTTTGAGCGTCCCGCTAAACTCTTCTTCAATGACATACAGTCGCTTGTCTTGGATACCGGGGTCAGTCACAACCTCTTGGTATCCGACGATCCGGCCCTTTTCCTTGACCGGCTCCGTCTTGCGCATCTCGTCGCGAACTGGGAAGAGCAGGCCTTCCCCGCTGGATAGACCGCTGGTGACTCTCGATCCCATCCACGTCTCATCAGCGATCTTGAGAATCGGCTTGATCGCGCCCCACGAGGTGCCTTTGCGAGCCTTGCTTGTCTGCCCCACGAAGACCGGGTTCACCCGTAGGCCGTGTGGGCGCAATCCGACGCGCCAGTGTGGATCGCTCCCGACCATGTTTCCGACGGCGGAGAGCAGGGTGACGAGCAGCGCGAGGGGGTCGGCTTCCGTCTCGGGCTCGATGGTCCGCACGATCTCTCCGGCCAGTCCCCAATAGGCGGCCTTGTCGAGTGGGGCTGGCCATGATGGTGGCACTGGGACAGGGGGCGCGTCGCCGGTGGGCTGGGCGTGCGTTTGGTTGTCAAACCCGAATGACGGCCCTGCGTCTGACGTCGGGGTGCGGATTAGGTTGTGTTCGCGGAGATAGTTCCAGTCCTTGCCCTGACATCGATTGTGATGGCACTTGTAATCCAGCGCGCCCGAACTCATCTCCATAATGACGGCGCCGTCGGTGTGATCGGCGCTGGTGAGACAACGGTCAAGCTCGTAGACCGTTGCATACGACTTCAGTGTCGGCTCGACCGGCAGGTGATTCAGCCGCAAGACGTCTTCAATCGTCCATGATCGCTCGCCTGTCCCGTTGAATCGCGGCCCGGTCGTCGGTGGTGCACTTGGCGGGGCGATGCGTGCGACGGATTGCAGCTGGTCCCGGCTGACGGTTTCAGCATCGCCGGGAAACTTAGCCGTCGACTGCCGCCACGGTCGACGCTCGGTGTCGTCGCCCTTCGCGGCGACGGTCCCCGGGATCTTGGTGATCCGCGCCGCGTTGCTGACGGTGGTATCGACCGTGACGGCGTGATCGTCGAACAGGTGGGCGAGGCTGGTGAGGACGGCATCAATCAGGTCGCGCGTCGGCGCGTCGTTCGGCTCATCGATCGTGTAGATGAGGCCGCCACCGTTCCCGCTCATCGTGATCGCCAGCGGCCCGCTCCACCCGTGGTGGTCGGCGAGATACGCACGGATGGCATCGCGTCGGTCGAGTGCAGCATCGCGCTCTTCATCCGTCGCCGAGATACCTGCCGGGCGGACCGGGTCGACGTCAATCAGCAGCGCACCACGTCGGACGATGTCAGCATCGCCGGTGGTCACCTTCGCTTTGCTGACGAGCCGGTTGTTCGCGCGCGCGATCAGCTCCGGGTTGACGGGATTGAGCGTGACGTAGACGGCTTCGGCATCGTCGCCCGTCAGCCGTGTCAGCGCGGCCGCGACACTCGCCGGATTATCGAAGTAGCCGGACGCGGTGCCGAAGAGCCGCGCCGGGCCGCGCTTCGTGTTCGGGATACGGACTTCGTGCACCTCGCCCGGCAGTACGATCCGCTCGAAGAATGCGCGAACGGTATCTGAATCGGTTCGGAGTGTTGCACTGGGTGGCGATTGTGCTAGGATCTGAGTGGACATTTCGACTCCTTTTGAGACCGTCGAGCGAGGCGCCAAACCTCAGCGCTCGGCGGTTTCGCTTGCCCGTTCGGCGCGACTCTCCAGAAACTCTTGCAGGCTCTCTCGGAGAACCAGCCGCCCAAGTGGTGTGCGTACCGTCGCGATCGTTCCGTTCCCAATCCAGTAGCGGAGACCGTTCGGGGTGTATCCGGCTTCTTTCGCCGCGTCAACGATGCGAAGGGTGTCCGACAATTCGATGATCACGGGCGACCTCCTCAATCAGACTAACGGGCCTTCGAAGATATGATCGCATATATCCGTTAGAAGTACAAGCACAATCCCCAAATATCTGCTACACTCTCCGCTAACGGAGAGCTCGGAGGTATGCGTTGAAGCAACAGTCTGCGGTAAAGCGTGAAGTGGTCCTTGGGTCGCTGGAGTGGCAGCGTGGTCCTGCTCAATTTGAGGATGGGTGGATTCGCATTCGGCAGACTGAACCAATTCACCTGACGACGGGAGAGACAGACGCGCCGGTCGAGTTTGCTGGAATCCGCTCTCCTGACGATGCCGTCGCCTTTGCCGGTCAGTACGGGATGTTGTCGCGGACGCAAGAAGCGACATTTAGCGACTGGCAGCGTGAGGTGGCGGTTATCTCGTCTGTTATGGATGTCTGGGTCGCGATGTCGGAAGCACGAGCCGGCGAAACGCAGGAACTGCGACGGGTGCTGCCGTCGCTTCTCACTAGTGCATCTGAGGGAGCAGTCACGCTGCAGGATGCATTGTCGGACGATGATGTGTTGGAAGCGGGACAACTGGCGCTTGACACGATTGCATCGGGCCACATCGCGAAGATCGGTTTCACCGTGTGGCGGGGCAGGTTCGTGCTCTGGCCAAAGACCCTTCAGCAACTGATGTATCTGGAACTGGCCATGCTCCTGACATCGGGTC
>MWVY01000364.1_pt1 | contig 10901 bp, 11 predicted proteins | sample 1047251 | NCBI WGS metagenome assembly MWVY01 (sample SAMN06349983, study PRJNA376086) | soil metagenome | isolation source: MS7-5 sample Antarctic (ecotone) soil | place: Antarctica | collected 2015-01-13
CAATTAAAACTTGAAACTTGGGAATTTTTTTTATATCAAACAAAAATTTGACGCAATTCCTCAACCCAAACAAGCCATTTATCTTGATAATCTTTTGCCGGAAAGCAAAGACATTTTGGCAGAAATGGAACAATATGCCGCCGAGCATAATGTTCCGATTGCTGATCGGGAAGTTGCTTGGTTTTTAGAAATAACGGCACGAGCGATGAATGCCAAAAAGTGTTTGGAAATCGGTTTAGCGATCGGTTACGGCGCGGCGCATCTGGCAAACGGAATCGGCGACGAATCAGGAAAAGTTTTAACGATTGAACCGAGCGAGGAAATGATAGAAAAAGCGCAAAATTATCTGGCGCGGCTTGATTTTCTCGGCAAAATTGAGATTGTCAAAGGCACAGCGTTGGATGTTTTGCCGCATTTGCTTGAAACTTTCGATCTGGTTTATCTGGATGCGGTGAAGGAAGAATATGCGGATTATCTTGAACTTTGCTTGCCGCTGCTGCGCGTCGGCGGCGTAATAATTGCCGATAATCTTCTGTGGGGCGGACAAGTTGCCGGTGAAATTCATTCTGATAAAGATACCACATCAACTCTGGCTTTGCGTGATTTTAACAAAAAATTTATTAATCATCCGCAATTGAAAGCGCAAATTTTATCTGTCGGCGACGGTTTGGGTTATGGTGTAAAAATTAAATAAATTAAGTTTTTGAGAAAAACAGAGTTAGCTTGACTTATAAAGAGTTTTGGCGTAAAACTTTACCGAATTAGTCAAAATTAAATTTGTATTTTTCAAACTTAAGCATATAGATGCGGCGCGGAAGCAAAGAGAATAACTGACAAGGCGAGAGTTTAGTCAAGCCGGTTGCCTGTGCATAATCGAATAGTATTTGGCACAAAACAGCGTTTTATAAAAGAGTTCATAAACTTCAAAAAGTTAGATACTTTCCCAATCGGTCTATTTCCTATGCTTCATAACTCGCGTTGGAGGTGTTCACAGCTAATATGGCTTCCGCAAGTATTTCTTTAAAACGGCGTTCTTTTGGCGAAACCAAGCGAAAAGGCGCGTGGTGGGTTTATCCTTTAGTGGTTTTTTTAGGATTATCCGCTTTTGTTGTTTATTCGACTTGGGCGGCATTTCAAGCCGAGCATTATCGTTTCGGTCCATACCTTTCGCCATTTTATTCACCTGAACTGTTTGGTTCTTCAGAAAGTTTTTTTGGACCAAAACCCGCGTGGATTCCGGGTTGGCTGCCGTTTTCACCTGCCTTGCTTATTCTTTGGGCTCCCGCCGGTTTTCGCCTGACTTGCTATTATTATCGCGGCGCGTATTACAAAGCATTTTGGGCTGACCCGCCCGCTTGTGCCGTCGGCGAACCGCGCCGAGGTTACTGGGGCGAGCGGAAATTTCCGCTCATTCTGCAAAACGTCCATCGCTATTTTCTCTATCTCGCGCTTGTTTTTTTGATTTTTCTCGCCCACGATGTTTGGGAAGCGTTGTGGTTCACCAATCCGGCGATGGGCGAAACTTCTTTCGGAATCGGAGTCGGCACGATTGTTTTAGCCGCCAATGTTTTCTTTCTCGGCGGCTATACATTGGGTTGCCATTCGCTGCGCCATTTAGTCGGCGGCGGATGCGACCAACTTTCAAAATTTCCGGTTCGTCAAAAGGCTTATAACTGCGTTGGTTGTTTAAATAATAAACATATGGTTTGGGCTTGGTGTAGTTTGTTCGTCGTCGGGTTTTCCGATTTATACGTCCGGCTCTGCTCGATGGGAATCTGGTCGGATTGGAGAATCTTTTAATGGCGGAATATCAAACTTTCGAGCATGACGTATTGGTTATCGGAGCCGGCGGAGCCGGACTTCGCGCCGCTATCGAAGCATCGGCAGCGGGCGTTTCGGTGGCACTGGTTTGTAAATCGCTGCTTGGAAAAGCGCACACGGTTATGGCTGAAGGCGGATTGGCGGCGGCACTGGCAAATGTTGACGAGCGCGACAATTGGAAAGTTCACTTTTCCGACACGATGCGCGGCGGGCAGTATCTAAACAACTGGCGGATGGCTGAATTACACGCCAAAGAAGCACCTGAACGGGCGCGAGAATTGGAGGCTTGGGGAGCGGTTTTTGACCGCACAAAAGACGGGCGCATTCTTCAAAGAAACTTCGGCGGACATAAATATCCGCGCCTTGCTCACGTCGGCGACCGGACGGGTCTGGAAATGATTCGCACTCTCCAAGATTACGGTATTCATCAAGGCATCGAAGTTTATATGGAATGCACCGTCATTAGGCTTCTTAAAGACGGCGAGCGCGTAGTCGGAGCATTGGGTTACGACCGTGAGCGCGGACGGTTTCGATTGTTCAAAGCTAAAGCGATTGTGTTGGCGACGGGCGGTATCGGTCGGGCGTATAAAATATCCAGCAACAGTTGGGAATATACCGGCGACGGGCATTCGCTCGCTTATCACGCGGGCGCGGAATTGATTGATATGGAATTTGTGCAATTTCACCCGACCGGAATGGTCTTTCCGCCGAGCGTTCGCGGCATTCTCGTTACCGAAGGCGTGCGCGGCGAAGGCGGAATTTTGAAAAACAGCGAAGGGCAGCGGTTTATGTTCGATGATATTCCCGCCAACTACAAAGACCAAACCGCCGACGACCCGGAAGAAGGCTGGCGTTACACGCAAGGTGACAAAACCGCGCGTCGCCCGCCTGAACTCCTGACACGCGATCACGTGGCGCGGTGCATTGTTCGTGAAATCAAAGCCGGGCGCGGAAGTCCGCACGGCGGCGTTTATTTGGATATTGCTTGGATAAAGGAAAAACTTCCAAACGCTTCGGAACATATCAAGAAAAAACTGCCGAGTATGTATCACCAGTTCAAACAATTGGCTGATATTGATATTACTCAAGTACCGATGGAAGTCGGACCGACGACGCATTATGTTATGGGCGGAATTCGCATTGATGCCGAAACGCAGATGTCGAACGTGCCGGGACTTTTTGCTGCGGGTGAATGTGCCGCCGGTCTGCACGGCGCGAACCGTCTGGGCGGAAATTCGCTTTCAGATTTGATAGTTTTTGGCAAACGAGCCGGTGAATTTGCCGCCGCGTTTGCCAAAGAAAACGGTAACGATCAAATAAATGCCGAGCAAATCGAAGCGACTGCGCGGCAGAGTTTAGCACCGTTTGAGCGCGGCGACGGCGAAAATCCTTATCAAATTCAACACGATTTGCAGGCTATGATGCAGGATTTGGTCGGCATTGTGCGGAATGAAGAGGAAATGATTCGCGCTTTGGAAGGAATCAAAAAACTTTGGCGGCGAGCAGAAAATGTTTCCGTAGCTGGAAACGTAGAATTTAATCCGGGTTGGCACACCGCGCTTGATTTGAGCAATTTGCTGACCGTTTCAGAAGCAATTACTCTTTCCGCAATCGAGCGCAGGGAAAGTCGCGGAGCGCAGTTCCGCGAAGATTATCCGAGCAAAGATGAAGAGTTCAGCAAATTTAACATCGCTATTGGCAAGGATTCGGACGGAAATATGAAAATCTCTCGCGTGCCGATTCCCGAAATTACCGCCGAACTCAAACAAATTATTGAGGAGATGGGATAATGAAAACAGCGACATTCAAAATTTGGCGCGGCGACTCGCAGGGCGGCGATTTTGTGGATTACACAACCGAAATTTCCGAAGGAATGGTCGTGCTTGATGCCGTTCTGCAAATTCAGGCTGAACAGGCGGGCGACCTTGCTTGCCGTTGGAACTGCAAAGCCGGTAAATGCGGCTCGTGTTCGGCGGAAATCAACGGAATGCCAAAGTTGATGTGTATGACACGGCTTAATACTCTGCCGCTTGAAGAGCCGGTAACGGTTGAGCCGATGAAGGCGTTTCCGCCGATTAAAGATTTGATAACAGACGTTTCTTGGAACTACGAAATTAAGAAAAGAATCAAAAAGTTCAAACCGCGCCCGCCCGATGCGCCCGACGGAACTTGGCGAATGATGCAGGAAGACATTGACCGCGTGCAGGAGTTTCGTAAATGTATCGAATGTTTTCTTTGTCAGGACGTTTGCCACGTCTTGCGCGACCATCATCTGCACGAGAAATTTATCGGTCCCAGATTTTTAGTCTACGCGGCGGCTTTGGAAATGCACCCGCTCGATACGGAAAACCGCGTGGTTGAATTGCGCGAAGATTACAATATCGGTTATTGCAATATCACAAAATGCTGCACAACGGTTTGTCCTGAAAACATTACGATTACCGACAATGCGATTATCCCGCTCAAAGAGCGTGTCGTAGATGAATTTTATGACCCAATCAAAAAATTTTTGCGATTGTTTCGGTCTCGTCCGTCCGCTAAGAAATAAAATGGCTGCCAAGGCTGAAAACAGACCGAAGCGATTATGTTTAAGTTAAAACCTATTTCCACAGAAGCCGTTCCAGCGGCTCTCGAAAAGGCTGAACGCTATCGTCTGCTCAACGAGCCGGGCGCGGCAGAGAGCATTTGTCTCGACATATTGCAAATTGATCCGGATAATCAAGCGGCTCTAGTTACTCTAGTTCTAGCTATGAGCGACCGCTTTGCCAAAGATTATGCCATCGGTGATTCGCGGATTCAGGATTATTTATCCCGAATTCGTGATGACTATCGGCGGGCTTATTACACCGGAATCATTTACGAGCGGCGTGCCAAGGCGGTTCTCAGTAAAAGCGGCTCGCGCGGCTCTGAATCTACGGCTTATGAATTTTTCCGCCAAGCGATGAGTTGGTTTGAGAAAGCCGAAGCACTTCGCCCGCCTAGAAACGATGATGCATTACTTCGCTGGAACGGGTGTGCGAGAATTATCATATATAATAAACTAGCTCCGCGCGAGATGGATGCTGATTTTCTGGAATAGTCAGCAACAAAGGAAGTGTTGAATCGAATCTATTGGTTTTATCCAGCCAGCAGATAATTTCCAATCGCTGAAAATGACGGTTTTATCGCTACACTGCAAAAGCAAGTTTTTGGCGGCATCGGCAAAGTTGATGTTGCGCTTGAAAATGAAATCCAAAACTTCACTTAATTACTTGGGCTGACCTTCTAATTCTTTTGCCTTCTGGCGATCTTTGTCTGCCAGCATTTTCTCACCTTTGGCTTCGTAGGCATCAGCACGATTGTAGTAAGCCAAAGCATTTTTAGGATCAAGCTCTATTGATTTTGTTAAATCTGCTATTGCCTTGTCATATTCTTTTTTATTAATGTAATCATTGCCTCGATTATTGTAAGCCAAAGCATGTTTAGGATTAAGCTCTATTGCTTTTGAGAAGTCTGCTATTGCCAAGTCGTATTCTTGTTTATCGCTGTAGCTCTTACCTCGATTGTTGTAAGCCGGCGCATATTTAGGATCAAGTTCAATTGACTTTGTGCAATCTGCTATTGCTAAGTCGTATTCTTTTTTATCCATGTACATCTTACACCGGTTGTAGTAAGCCAAAGCATATTTAGGGTTGAGCTCTATTGCTTTTGAGAAGTCTGCAAAAGCTAAGTCGTTTTCTTTCTTATCGCTGTAGCTCTTACCTCGATCGTTGTAAATCCAGGCGGCACCTTTAGGATCAAGTTCAATTGATTTTGTGTAATCTGCTATTGCTAAGTTGTATTCTTTCTTATCGTGGTAAGCATACCCACGAGCGTTGTAAGCTAAAGCATTTTTAGGATCAAGCTCTATTGATTTTGTTAAATCTGCTATTGCCTTGTCATATTCCTTTTTATTATTGTAAGAAGAGCCACGGTAGAAGTAAGCCAAAGCATGTTTAGGATCAAGTTCGATTGCTTTTGAGAAGTCCGCAAAAGCTAAGTCATATTCTTTTTCGTAATAGTAAACATACCCGCGAACGCTGTATACCGAAGCACTTTTAGGATCAAGTTCAATGACTTTTGTGTAATCTGCTATTGCCTTGGTATGTTCTTTATTCAGAGTATAAATATATCCACGCCCCGAGTAAGCATCAAGAAAGTTTGAGTTTAGCTCGATTGCTTTTGTGTAGTCGGCGGCTGCTTGTTCATACCGCTTTTTACCCACATTAACACCGCCTCGATTGTAATATGCCCAGGCGTATTTTGAATCAAGTTCAATTGCTTTTGTGCAACTCAATAACGCTTCATCGTATTTTTCTAATCTTCGCTCTGCATAACATTTCGCTTCAAATTCTTCGGCATTAGCCGGATTCTTCAGTAAAGCAAACGCTGCAACAGCATCCGCTTTACCCTTTTCCGGCTCGTTATTTCTATAAAAAGCCGATGACCGCATTCTTAACGCAACGGCATTTTGCGGGTTCTTTGCTAACTCAACGGTGGTTTCCTGAATAAGTGCTTTCGCATCTTCATAAACCAGTTTTTCCCATCGGTTTCGTGCCTGCTGCCCGCTTGATTGTGCTGATACTGAAACATTTGTTTGGACAATAAAAGTAGCGACGACAAATAGACACCACAATCCGAGTTGTATATTTTTGTTTACCAATAACTTTTTCATATTTATTTACCACCTCTGGAAAAAGAATTATCCGGATTAAGGCTCATCGCCCATTTGAAAGCCTTCTTTAATACTTTTTTACTCTATGTAATCAAACCGCCTTCTCTTAGAAGTTTACCCTCCCACTTTCCGTTTACCTTGCGGAATTCGTATTCAAAACTCTTGCTGTGTACAAAAGCACGTCCTCTCTTTGCTTTATAGGTATTATCCAAACTGACTATAATTTTTGAGCCTTTGATTTTAAAATCGCTAAAAGATAAGTATCTGACTCCTCCAAATACTCTCGTGTGCTCGATTCTTTTGTAAATCTCGCTATTTTTCAAAAGTATAAATTTGACATCCTTTATCTTCGGTACTAAATCAGGTTCGATATTCTCTAATGAGAGAATTATCTCCAAATTACCATCAGGAAGCCTTCCATATTTAGACTCATCCTTCTTATAGCGAAGGACTTCCGTAGTCAGCATTTGCTTTATTATTTCCTTTTTATCATTGTTTGCGAGAATGATATTTTCTCGTTGAGCTCTAACATCCGAGAAACCAAATAACAAGATATACCCGGCAAGCAGGATCAAAATGCTTAATCGATTTAGCCTCTTTTGCGTTTGCATGTCAGTTTAACCAGTAATCAGTTGCATCCTGAAAGTGAATAGCCGCCAAACGAATTCATTCCTCGCGCCGCTAGCAAAACCGTTGAAAAATGTGCGATCAGCCATGCCTCATATGATTTTTGACGATGCCTGTTAGTAAGTATAAACATCTGCCTCAGTTGTAACCATCATAGACGGTTTGCCAAAACTTATTTAAGTCTCCGCCGGCGTGCTTGATTAGTTCAAGCTGGACAAGTTTTCTGCACTCGACTTTGATAAAGACCGGAATACTTTTCATTGCCAATATCCAAACATCCCAATCGTTACTGTCAACATTAACGATCACATTCAGAACGAAAGGCTCGCACCAAGAAGTTTGGAAAGCGCATCTCCGGTTTGTTTGTAATTATCGATATCCTGCAATGTAGTTTTGCAACAGGACTGAAATGTTAAATTGCGAATCGTCGGTTTGGAAGCCATAAATAATTTACCTCTGATCGTTGGAAGCACCTAGCGCCAGTTAAGTTTTGCTAAAGAACTCGCCTTGCAATCACTCTGCTTCAACCTTCAAGGCAATCCTTCACAACGTACTTTTTGCCGCTCTTACGAAAGATTACACAGTCGTCACTCTCAAACACACCAGCCATAATGCCGGTCTTGTCGCCCATGAGTCCGCCGTCGCTCAAATCCCATCCTTCTTCAAAATATGCCGGTAAGCTGTTCTTGCTTATAGGACCATTGAAAATGGCTATTGCAAACGGCGCCTTACGCTTACGCTCATTAATTAAAGCGATAGCAAAATCTTGTTTTCGGTCGCCATTAAAATCTCCAACCGCGTAGTAAGGATGATAGCCTTTGCCTCTTTCTTTGCGCGTAATTGCAAGACCTTCTTTGTTCGAGTTGTCCGCTATGGTCGCCACCCTCAATGCGAGCTTACTACTCGCCAGCCACTGCTGGACGACCTCTCTGTGTTCCAAACTCAAGTGTGAAGCGACATCTTTTTGCTGAGCCTTGACAGCTCCGGTTATTCCGCACATTAGCAAGACGACAAGTAAAAACCACCTTTGAAAACTCAACCACTGCATCCTTACTTCCTCCTTCGCATATCTTCTATTTGAAAAGCCGTTATTGAAATTTTCCATTAATCTCTTCAGAAACTCATACTCCGTGTGATCCTTGGCATGCTGCGCATTTATTTCTACAAAAGCTGCACAGAGTATCACGAAGCATGAAAATAATCTTTGGCTCGATTGCTGACCTGTCTTTTTCCTTTTGTACAGAAGCTCGATGACTGTCTAAAACAACAAAGTTACCGCCTCAGCGCGTCTGCAAAGGCTCGCGCGTTGAATTTAACACTGGTGGTAACAAAGTAGCAGGCGAATCCTACACCTTGTTTCTTTACGCCAAGCCCAAACTTTGCTTCGCCCTGCACTCCGTAGTCAGTGAGACCGTCGGTTCCGCCTTCGCCCCACACTTTGACACCGAGTTCGCCGGTAAGCGGACCCAACGGCGGAACGTCCACGCTAAGATTTTCGTTGCTGTACTCAACACCCCACCGCTTATTTTCCACGTCCACCGATATTTTCACGTTAGAATCCAGAGTATCCTCAAGATTGATATCGTTAGAGCCGAACGGCTTGAAGGATTTCTTAAAACCACCGATCTCCAGTTCGCATTCCGGGTAGAATGAGTTCTCGTATGAAGTGGCTGTCCACCTCAAACTTGAAGGTCTTTCCGGTCTTCAAATCCTTCGCCGTCACGATGCCGGTCACGCGGTCAACGGAGACAATCCTGCAACAAGGATCCCCGACCACAGACGCGGGAACAGTTGCGCCGACCAGGGGTGTGGGCGCGAATAGCAGAAGCAGCGATATGATGATAATGGTTCGTTTCATGATAGGAACTCCTTTCAGCCCGGGCTGATTTTTATTACGGCAAGCGGAATGTTTTATAAGTGTCGTAAATACATTTACGACGCAGCATAAATTTACGCGGGTTACTTATGATAAGGGCAAAAAATCTTCTTCCTTCATAAAAAGAAAAAGCAGGCTAAATGCTCATTAAAAGAAAGTGTCCTTGTAAATTAATAAGTTCTATAACAGATAAAATTTAAATTGTCAAGATAAGTTTATTTTATAATGTTATTTGAGTTTAGTTGAATTTATCTAAGTTTGGCAGACTTGGCACACTCAGGCACACAAAACAGAAAAGGGCAACCGCTAAAGTTACCCTAAACTATTATGAAGAATGGTGATCCGAGAAGGACTCGAACCTTCGACCCAATGGTTAAAAGTCCTATTCATTGATTTAATTGAGTTTAGCTGATTTCGTTTGGCTTTGTTTTATTCAGCATCTTACCGCTTTTTAGTTTATAATAGTTACATTGAGTTTTGTTAAGTTTGGCGCATTTCGCACAAATTTCGCACAAAAATTTTAGGCTATGAAAAAGAATAATCATTACAAAAAAGAAATCGAATTTAAGCTAGGTGAAGGCTATGAAGCTGAACATATAGAATTTTCCAAGTCAAACGAAGGTAAAGAATTTGGATTAACCTATACTAAATTTTCCGGCGGAGAGGGCTTTACTTTTGGCGGACCGCCGAATCCTTTTGAACGTGAAGGAAAAGAATTGCCAACGCCCGATAGTAACTTGCCTCATCAAGATTTTCATTTTGAATTTGACGTAAGATTTACGCTTAATGAATCGGAAGATATTGAATTGTTGATTGCTCAAAAAGATATGCCGACGCCTTTCAAATTTATGCTGAAAGGACTAAGCCCGAAACAAGCGCAAATGGCTTTAATTGATTTTGAGCAACGAATTTCTAATGTCATAAAAGATGCTATTTATTTTCACGCTTGGGCTTGTTATAGAAAACAAGATGAAAATATCAAAAATCGAAATGAAAGTTACGACAAAATAATGAAAAATTTAGTAACTCATTTCAAACCCTTGCTAAAGTGGAAGCGCGATAAAGTTATAGAACAACGTGAAGAAAATGGAATCAAAATTACTACGTATGACCCATTTCCAAAAGGCGCGAACCCGCAGACGAAAGCAGAAATAGAAAAAGAAAAACAGGAATTTAGAAAAGCCGTTTTTGCCGCTTTGAATGAAATAGGAAGCGGCAAAAAGACGCAACTTGACGTAGGTTTGATAGTTTTTGAAAAGGAATTAGACGCTAAAGAAGATATAGATATTGCTTCAAGAATGAAACACGCCTTGAACAAATATAATCTTAAATTCAAAGAATTGCTGGAAGAATACAAACAAAAAAAGGCGGATAATTCAATTTAATTACTTGCCAGAAATGCCCTTTGGTTTCGTTTAGATTAAGTGTCATTAGTTCAAAAGACTAATGACACTTTTTATTTTGGGAGAAAACTTATGAGTTTAGAAAAATTGATGACGGCAAAGGACATCACGGAAGTTTTCGGCATAGAACTTCAAAGGGTTTATGAATTGACGCGAAGAAAATTATTGCCTTGCGTCCGCTTGGGCAAACGGCAATACAGGTATTCACGGCAAGCGATTGAAAGATTTATTGCCGACGGCGGAAATCAGGAAAAGGAAAATAACGGAGGTAACAATGGCTAAAAAAATAGAAGCCGTTGCTGGTAACAACGGCTCAAACACATTTGATTATTTAACGTGCAATCAAAAGGCGTTTTCTGCATTTGATTATGCCGAAACCGAAGGCAAATTGCAATCAAATCTTTTGGTTGTGATGAAGCCGTCAAAGGTTATCCGTCTTTATCATTGCTTCGAGTATTCGCGCCGGTGTCGGCGCAAGCTG
>MWVY01000365.1_pt1 | contig 10874 bp, 16 predicted proteins | sample 1047251 | NCBI WGS metagenome assembly MWVY01 (sample SAMN06349983, study PRJNA376086) | soil metagenome | isolation source: MS7-5 sample Antarctic (ecotone) soil | place: Antarctica | collected 2015-01-13
CTTCCAGAACGCCGGGGAGAGCAGCACCAGGGCGGTGAATATCTCGAGCCTCCCCAACAGCATGCAACCCGTGAGCACCACGCGCCCGAAGGCGTTGACCGCCTCGAAGTTCTCCGAGGCCCCCACCTGCCCGAGCCCCGGGCCGATCACGTTGAGCGTCGCCGCCACCGCGGTGGCCGCGGAGAGCAGGGTGAGGTCTTGCTGGAGGGAGACCAGGAACGTGGCCTGGGCGAACACCGCGATCCAGGCGGCGAAGAGTCCGAGGACCGCCACGCGCACCCCCTCGGGCACTATCCGGTTCCCCATCCTTAGCGGGGTCACCGCCTTCGGGTGGATCATCTTGAGGATCTCCTGGAAGTTGGTGCGGAAGATGACCATGACCCGGATGACCTTTATCCCCCCTGCGGTCGAGCCGGCGCAGCCGCCCACGAACATCAGCGCGACGAGGGCGAACTTGGCCGCCGTGTCCCACTCGTCGAAGTCGGCCGTGACGAAGCCCGTGGTCGTCATCACGCTCGGCACGGTGAACGCCGCGTCCCTAAACGCCCGGCCCCAGGAGGCCCCGTACTCCCCCTGGAAAACCAGGACGCCCCACATGAACAGGACCGCCCCCACCAGCACGGCCAGGTAGGTGAGCAACTCCCTGTCTAGCAACGCGTCCAGGCGACGACGGGTGTAGAGCAGATAGTAGAGCGAGAAGGACACCGCCGAGAGGGTCATGAAGACGATTATCACCGCCTCCACGGCGACCGAGTCGTAGAAGGCTATGGAGGCGGTCTTGGGGCTGAAGCCCCCGGTCGCGACGGTTGTGAAGGTGTGGACCACCGCGTCGTAGAGGGGCATGCCGACCGCGAGCAGCGCGATGACCTCGGCCAGGGATATGGACAGGTAGATGACCAGCAGGATCTTCGCGGTGTCGGCGATGCGCTCCGTCAGCCTGGCGTGGGTGAGCCCCGAGACCTCTGCGCCTAGCAGTCGCGCCGCCCCGACCCCCAAGGCGGGGGCCACCGCGACGAAGAGGACCACGATGCCGATGCCCCCGAGCCACTGGGTCATGCTGCGCCAGAAGAGGAGCGACGGCGTCTCGGCCTCGATGTCGGCCAGCAGGGTGGCCCCCGTGGTGGTGAAGCCGCTCATCCCCTCGAAGGTGGAGTCCAAGGGGCTCGCGAACGTGCCCTCCAGCAGGTAGGGGACCCCGCCGAGCACCGCCGCAAGCACCCAGGCAAGGGTCACCGCGACGTACACGTCCCGCTCCAGCACGAAGCCCACGCGCCGCAGCCGGCTCGCCCGGAGGCCGGCCGCGCCCAGCGGGATCATCACGGCGGCCGGGATCAGGAAGCTCCCCCAGGAGCCGTCGCGGTAGAGGAAGGAGAGGGCCAAGGGGACCAGTAGCGCCAGCCCGATGGCCAGCACGACACCGGCGTTGACCCCGATCACGACCCTGGATCTCACGCCCCACCGCCGCAATAAAGGGGGAGACGTCCACCCCGACGCGCCTCCGGGCTACGGCGATCGGCCACGGAACCTCCTTCTTCGGCGCCTGCGAGGTTAGCTGTCGGGTTCGGGCCGAAAGAGTCAAGCCCTACGCTGCTAAGAGCGGTTCACCCCGAGACCTACTGGGTCCCCCGCCCCCCGGCGCCACCCGGGGGTTCGGCGTCTTCTTGGCATCCTGTTGTAGACCTTCCATATACGCTCGGCAACGGCCGTTGTCAAAGACTGACCTAGACGCCTATTCACCGGAGTGCGTGGAAGGGGCGTTCTCCGAAGTCCGGATGCAGCATCCTGCATGGGGAGACCCCCGGACCGGCCCGGCAGTCTTCACCGCGCGGTGAGAAGCATACAAATCGACACTACATCTTGCGGGGACGCATAAACATGCGCGGGGACGCATACCGGACGCCCCGCGAGCGGGACGAGGCTTGGATCTCCCGTACCGGACCGGTGCGGCCGGTGTGTTGGTACCCGCAAACGGGAGAAAAGGACCTCGTCCGGGCGGGTTAAGGGGCCGGCCCTATGCCAAGACCGGCCCCCGACGACTCCGACGCCGGCGACGAACCCGGCGAAGTGGAGGCCAGATTCTACAACCCGAGCTCCCTCAGCAACTCGGCGGGGGTGACCATCCTGGTGGGCAGCATGGGGATCTCGGCGTCTAGCAGGTGCGGGTCGTGGGTCACGATGAAGTCCGCCGCCGCCTCGAACGCCAGGTCCGGCTGCCAGTAGTCGTCGGGGTCGTTAACGCTCGGCCAGTCGTAGCGTTGTGGATGGTGCAAGGTGCCGTGTACCCAGAGGTCGTTGACCACCTCGAAGGCCCTGACTGGGTCGGCGATCTTCGCCTGCAAGTCGCCCACGATACGCCGAAGCTCCCTCAGCCCGTCGTCGCTGAGGGCGGTGCGCAAGGCGCCGGTGCCGGCGGCCTCGATGACACGGAGGTTTTCGTTGCCGGGCTTCCCGATGAGGGCGCGCACCACGACGACGGTGTCGAAGACCACCAGCGGCGGCGCCAAAGACTAGGAGGCTTCCCGCCGTTCGCGCTCCTCCCAGCGCTCGCGCACCTCCTCGGCGCTCGGCGGCGGCAGGAGGGGGCGCTTCTTTCTCTCCTCGGCCACGGCCTTTCGGGCCGCGCTTTCGGCCCGTTTCGCGGCTTGGACCAGCTGCTTCTCCGAGCGGGCGACCTCCTTCTGCAGCTTGGCGATCCTTTTCGCGGCCCGCGTCGCCGCCCTCTGGGCATCCGACACGGCGGCGCGTTGGGACGCAGCGGCCGCTCGCTTGGACAGCTCGGCGGAGCGGACGACAGCCGCGTAGCGCTGTTGCTCCCCGGCGGCAAGGTTCATCTGCTTCTCGGCCCTGCGGTAAGCCGCGTCGGCCTTTCGGGCTTCGCGCGCGACAGTCTCCAGGTACCTGCGTTCTCTGGCCTTGCTGTCCACGGTTCTTCACCTCCTGACGCGTGTATTGTTGCACAGCCCGGCTAGGAGCAGCCGGGGCAGGTTCCGCTCGGGGAGGAGTAACGCCCGCCCCCGGACCTGCCCGAGAGTTCCCCCACCGGGAACCACTCCCCACACCCGCGGCACGTCCCGAAGCAGTAGGCGGGGCCTGGCACGATCAGGACCTCCGGAGCGACCGGCCCGTAGCAGCCATCGCATAGAGGCCATTCCTCGGCCTCCTCCCCGTCCTCGGGCCAGTAGACGGTCTTCATGGCCGGCCCCTCGGCCCCGCACTCCGAGCAACGCATCAGTACTCGCTAGGCAGAAGGAGGCAAGTCGAGGAGCGGTCGGCCTCGGTGATGATCCAGACCTTCTCCCCGGCCTCGCCCACGGGGTAGGAGCTCAGCACCCTGAACCCATGCTTGAGGCTTCTGGCGTTCTCCCTCCGGTCGTGGGCGTCGAGCTCGCCCCAGTCGCCGGCGGCATGGCGGCGGAGGAGCGTCAGGGCGTCCGTGCCGTGCTCCTCCAGGACCTCCAGCGCTCCCGGCGTGGCCACGACGCGGCCGAGCTCGAAACTCATCGCAGCGGCCTCGCGGCTTCGAGGTCCTCCGCGGTAATCCTGCCCCACCGCCTGAGCGCCAGGAGGCTGAACCAGTCGGTCCCGTACCTGCGGAGGACCGTCAGGCCGCCCATCCGTCCCCACCGGGCGAAGTCGCCGGCGAGGGAGTGCCCGTTCCTGTGCTCGCCGGCGTCGATCACCACGGCGCTCGTCTCGACCAGCTCGGCCAGGTCTCCGGCGCCGATCTCCACGGAGACGCCGTACCTGGTGGCCTCCTCCTCCCACACCAGCCACGCCTCCACGCAGCCGATCCGGTGGGCGACGCCCTGCGCCTCCTCGTGCAGCCTCAGGAGGTGCCGGGGCGTCCGGTGGTGGAGCTCCGCGTTGTGGGCGGCCACCTCAAGACCGCCCATTCCCGTTGCGCTCCTGCTCCAGCGCCCTGATCGCCTCCGCGAGCGACGCGGGGTTCTCGACCCACATCCTCGCCAGGGCCTCGGCCAGCCGCCCGAAACGCTCCTCCTCGTTCTCGAGGATCCCGCTCAGGCTCTCGTCCTGGCCGTCGTCGGGGCGGAAGGCGCCTGCACCGCGCTTCTTCGCCCACCACACCAGCAGCTTGCCCCTGCGCTCGGGGTCGTCGGGGGCGTTCCTGAGCACCCACTCGGTGAGCCGTATCGCTCTGACCTTGGCCTCGCCGTGGAGCGCGGTCCTCACGGTCGAGGTCTTCACCTGCATGTCCGCCGCGAGTAGCTCGCAGAACCGGTCGTCGCAGACCAGCTCCCTCGTCGATGGCTGCGGGGATGCTTCACCCCGCTCTCGGGGTATGCTTTGCCTGACCACAGTGGCTCCTTTCGCTGGGTTCTGTGGTCGCCCCGTTCGGCGGTGCAACGCCGTTCGGGGCTTATCTATGTCCCCCACGGTCAACTACCGTGGTTGTGTATATTCTAACAGAATCGGTTACGAGGGTATACACCGAAACAGCTTATGTATGCGGAAAAACGGCACATTTGACCCTCGTAATGGCGATCCTGTACAATTACAAATGAGTTGAAACTGTGAGAGGAGGCGAGGAGTTGCAGGCGGCACCGGACGCCAGGATGCTGAGGATGAAGGCGGGAACGGTCTGGCTCCCCGGCCTGCGTAGGGCGCGCGAGAAGAGCGGCCTCACGATCAGGCAACTCGCCGAAGAGGCGGGGACCAGCCCGGACACCGTCTGGCGCCTGGAGACCTTGCGGCGCGCCGCAGAGTCGAAGACTCGAAGGCGGCTGGCCAGAGCCCTCGGCACCTCCGTCAGAGCGTTACAGACCCCTGATAAGGAGGCAGAAGCCACGTAGAGCGCAAAAAGAAGGGACCGGCACCCACCGGTCCCGTTCTAGATACCTCGACCCACCGACCAAAGAAGGGCGAAGTAATTACGATGATACCATCAGGCGGGGTTAGCCAAAACCCCGGCACTACGCATATTACAGCAGAAGAGCTAAAGACACACCTCACGAGATACCGACTCGGATACGCCAAGAGGGGCGTCCCCACGTCGCCGGCGATCGCCGCGAAGAAGAGGCCGACGCTCAAGGGCTGGCAGGACCTGGCAACCACGGACCCGAGACGGATCCACGGCGAGCACAACAGCACCGAGCTGCCCCCGTTCGACGGCGTGCTCACACCGACGGGACGAAGGTACGGGAAGCGGGGCAGATGGGTCCTGGACGTGGACAGTCCGAAGGACCTGGACCGGCTGGAGCATGCGCTAGGAGTAGAGCTGAAGGGCATCTCCTCGGAGGTACTCTCCCCGAAGCACGACCTGGAGGGACGCTTCCAGATCCACTTCTCCTGGCCCGAGGACGGGGAGCGAATTCCCCCCTCGGTGGGGAAGCAGGTAGGGGACGGCTTCGGGGGGCTGGACGTCCGCGGGGAGGGGTCGCTGGCGATGCTCCCACCCAGCGCCGGCTACCGATTCGGCAACGACCTGCCGACCGTGGAGGCGCCGGCAGAGCTGGTCGAGTGGGCGAGGTCGCGGAAGCGGAAGAGGTCGGCATCGAGACGGACTTCTTCACCGCGCGGTGCGAGAGGGCCCAGGCGAGCGGCCGAGGGGAAGCGAATCCCGGAGGACGTGCGAAACGTCAGCCTCTTCGGCATCGGGCTAGACCTGAAAGACCAGGGCCTGTCAGACGATGAGGTCCTGGAAGAGCTCCTTGGGATCAACGAGGGTCGGTGCGACCCGCCGCTCGACGCCGGCGAGGTCGAGAAGACAGCCCGCTCAGCGTGTCGGCCACAGTACCGTCGCAAGAAGAAGATCCCCCGAGAGGCGTTCAGGATCATCAGGACGCTGGAGAACCGCTGGTGGTCAACGGCCTGGAGGAAGGTCGGCGGCAAGACTGAGGCCTCGATAGTGCGGGCCCTCTTGACACTGGCGAAGAGGCACGGGGAACTCATCCCGGCTGGGGTGCGGGTGTCGATCTCGGTAAGGGACCTGGCGCTCATGGCGGGGGTTAGCTTCGTGACAGTCTCCAAAGCGACCAAGAGGCTCCGCGAGAAGGGCTGGCTCCGCAAGGACGACGGGATGCGGAACGGGACCGAGGCAGGGGCGTTCGTTCTCCTGGCGCGACAAAGGTTTAACACTCGAACACCTCCCCCCCAGGAGGAGTGTATGAGTGTTAAACGTACGTCGCGCCCCAGGGTTTCGTCGCTCACGACGCGGCATTACCGCTGGCGTGGTCTCGTGAACAAGAGCCGCGAGCGTACGTTGTGCGCGCTGGAGGCCTTCGGGCCTCAGACTGCCTCTGAACTGGCCGGGCGCCTCGGTTGGAGCCGTGCGCGGGACTTCCGTCTGCGGCACCTGGATCATCTGGAGGAGCTTGGCCTGGTGGTTTCCGACGATGCCGGGGTCTATCGCGTAGCCGAGGACTATGGGACCGCGCAGGATCGGGTCCTCCGAACCCCCTACTCGGTCAACGATGGGCCGGAGGCCAGCGAGGAGGAGCGCAGGGAGCTGGACCGCGGCCGCTACGAGCGCCAGCGCGAGGCTTACTACCGGCAGCGTGTTTGTGAGGAAGCGCCCCCCGAGGCCGAGCCCGCAGGCGAGATCCGGGAGCTGGAGCCGGTCCAGGACCCCGAGCCGATCCGCAGCGAGGCGGAGGTCTTCGAGATAATGCGTGCCTTCTTCGGCAGGGAGGCGGCGTGATGGTCGAGCCCTTCGACGTAGATCAGGCCGAGCGCCTCCTCAGGGAGGCCGAAGCGGTCCTCGCGGAGTTCACCCCCACGCTCGATGAGGTGGCGGACCGCTTTACCAGCGAGCGGTTCGAGGCCCGCGTTACCGGGGACGACGCCCGGCTCGTGCGCCTCGCCGAGGACGCCAGGACCGCCGCCGAGATCGGGCGCCACATCGCGTCGCTCTACGAGGCTTTCGCCTCAGGCGTCGAACTCCATTCGCTGGAGCTGTGTCGAGTTGCCGCCGGCGAGCTTCAGAGGCTCGCCGAACGCGAGTTCCGCTACACCATTTCCGATATCCGAGGAGACGTTCAGGATGCTTGATCTCTAGACGAACCTTAAACCTCTAGTTGAATCTACCAAGAAAGGAGCGCAGAGATGCGCCGCAAGAACGACACCGTCGACGTGTTCGATGGTTCCGGTGAGCTCGTGGATGAGTTCATCGAGGGCTACCCGAAGACCGCCCGCAAGCTGGAGAAGCTGGCTGCCGAGGGCGAGGTCCTGGACCTCAGCGGGGACCTTGAAGGCTTCCGCCCCGAGGAGGACCCCTCAGCGGACCTCAACGAGCACCTACTCCGCGATGCCGCGGGCACCGACCCCGCCCCGCACCTGGGCGACGAGGAGCTGTACCGCCGCTGGAAGGAGGCCCACAATGGGTAGCCACCGGGAGCGCGTGGAGGCCCTCGTTGCGGAGGCCAAGGCCCTGATAGAGGAAATCTCTTCGGACGGCCGTCAGGCCGTCGCCGGAGCGGAAGCGGAGGCGGACAGGAACGTCCGCTGCCACGGGGAGCTTCGAGACGAGCGAGACGCCCTCGTGGCGGAGGCCGCCGCCCTCGAAGACGAGCTCGACGCCATGCCCGTGCTCCACTCGAAGGCGGTCCTCGAAGACGACGTGGACGAGGAGCTGCGCCTCAAGGATCGGTTCCGGGACGCGAAGGACCGGCGCGCCGAGATCTCCGCCCGCCTCCCCGAGGTCGAGGCCGAGCTGAAGGCCCTCTCACCGCGCGGTGGCCACGACAACGAGGTGATGATCGAGCAGTACGCCGCCGTGAACCGCGCCGCCTCCGGCCCCCTGGCCTCGCTCCGGAGGCTGGGAAGCGAGATCTCCAACCTGGCCGAGAAAGGGGCCGGCCACTTCGAGCAGGTCCTCACCGACCGCCAGGGCGAGAGCTGGAGCTGGAGAAACGACCTCAGCTGGACCGACGAGGCCCGTGAGAGGCTGCGCCGCTCGGGCAACATCCCCGGGGAGGACCGGACCCGGACGGTGAGGGCGGACCCTGCGAGGCTCGAGAGGAGGGGCTCAGAGGCCGGCTGATCTGCCCAACCCAGATACAACTTTCGCACCACAATGGGTGCCAGTGTTCGGGCCCGGATCCCGTTCTACTCGATGTCCCCTTTCGTGCTACGACGGGTCCCCGTTCGGGGGGGTCGGCCGGGGCGAGAGCGTCGAGGACGCGGAGCCCCGGCCTCGGGGAGAAGTGGCGGGCGGAGAGTCGAACTCCTCGGCCTGGAGATGAACCAGGCTTCCGAACCCTCGGAGTACCCGCGTCCACCAGCGTAGCACCCTCCTAGTTGTTGTACTATGCACGGACGGGGCGGTCGGACGCGGGCGGACGAACGGGGGCATCTTGTCCGGACGATGGGTGGACTTGCAGGAGGCGGCGGGGCTGCTCGGCGTGAGCACGGAAGCCGTCAGGAAACGCGCCACCAGGGGATCTTTGCGCTCCGAGAAGCGCGAAGACGGGCGGGTGGTCGTGTGGGTGGACGACGACCGGACGGAGGGTGGACGTGAGTCTCAGGGTGAGACCTTCGCGGACGGTGGAGCGCTGGTCGAGGTCCTGAGGGAGCAGGCCGAGTACCTCCGGGAGCAGCTGGACCAGGAGAGGGCCGCGAGGACGGAGGAGCGCCGGCGGCACGACACCATCATCGCGCAGCTCACCCAGGCGAACGCGGCGCTGGCGCAACGGGTGCCGGAGCTAGAGGCCCCGAGAGAACAGAGCAGGGCCACGGAGGAGCCAGAGGCCCCCGAGACGGTCGAGGAGGGGTCGGGGGAGGTACCGCCCCGGCCCGGTGCCCCAGGCCCGCAGGAGGCCGCACAGCCCCGGTCCTGGTGGCGTAGATGGTTTGGGCCATGACCGCTGCCGTGGTGGTCGCCCTGGCGACGCTGGCCGGTGTCTCGATCACCCTCTATTTCACGCACCGGAGGGAGGAGAAGCGGCTAGAGCAGGAGAGGTTTTTGAAGTTGCGGGACGACCGGCTGAGGGCTTACGCCTCCCTGGTGAGGGGGGCGGAGAGGACGGAGGCCGGGAAGCCGCCGATAGACTACGATATGGAGGCCGTGGTCGCGGAGATAGAGCTCCTGGCCGAAGACGCGCGTATCGTAAGGGCCGCGAGGGAACTAGCAGATGCGGTGTCCGTCTATAGAGGCCTGCGCAACGACGGCCTGGCCGCGGAGATAGCGGAAGACCCGGACTTCCCGCCCCATGTATTCGCTAGCTTCGAGAGGCTGCAAGAAAAGAGGAGCCTGCTGATCAGGCTGGCGAGGGAAGAACTGGGGCACAGGCCACACCCGGTGAACTAGCCTACTCACACCCCCGGTATAGGGTCGGGCGGCTCTCTTATGTACAGGACATGCGGGCTTCGCGGCCCATCGTACATAAGAAACCGATAATACCCTTCGGCAGGGTGTGCCCGTCCTCCGGGGCCCTGGCCTATAGGACCGGGGCGGCGCGAACTTCGCCTGTACGGGGTTCTCGGAAGTACGCCCGGCCCCGGTTCGGTGGGGGTATCCTGAGCCGTAGGTGAAAGCGAGCGGAGGAGGGGACCATGATGGACAGGGAGAGGCCGGCCGCCCCGCAAGGCGGTTCGATCCCCGAGGCGTGGATCGGGCAGGAGGTCATGATCGAGACCACCGAAGTCCTCTCGAGCGATCTGCGGGCCGGCGCCCCCGTGTACCTGGAGGACGTCAACGATAGGGGCATCGTCATGATGGTGACGCGCCACCGGGACCAGGGCAGCTTCTCCCGCTACTTCTACCCCTGGGGCGTGGTGGGCTGGATACGCCTGGCGGAGGACGACGAGAAGGAGGAGGAGCGGCCGCGAGACGCGGGCCCCTCCTAGGCGGCACGCTACCCACCCAACCTTGTGGAAGGGCTGGTCTCCGAACTTCGCCTGTAGGGGGTTCTCAGAAGTTCGCATGCAACAGGGCCCAACGACGAGCGGCGCCCGGTTCCGTTAACGACGGGGCTTCTTGCTTCGACGTTGGGGCTTCTTCTTGCTTCCGCGGCGACCAGCGGGGGCGACGTAGCGTGCTCTCAGGAGGTGCAGGCCCACCCACGACAGGGCCCCGTAGAAGGGGAGGTTGGCCAGCGGGAACGGGACCAACGCCAACACCGCGCCGACCAGCAAAAACCACGAGAGGCCTCGCGGGTAGACGCGCGCCCGTAGGGTGGCAACGGCGAGCAGCAACCAGCTCAAGGCGAGAACCCCGAAGCTGAACGGCAACCAAGCCTGCAGGATGCCGGACAGGGGGTCGTCGAGGAAGGCTGGGGCCCCCAGCGCCACCAGCGGCGTGACGAAGGTGTTGGCGTAGAAGTCGCCCACCACAAACGCCGTCCCGAAGAAGGCCAAGAGGAAGCCGATCAACCCCAACCGCCCGGCCGGTTCCGACTGCCTGAGGTAGAACCCGACCAGGCCCCCGAGCAAGAGCGTGCCGGCGAACAGGGTGAGGAGGGACTGCAGGAAGAAGGCCCCGCTCGTGGCGACCTCGGCCAGGTCGTAGTCCTCTCCCCGGGCGGCGAAGATGGAGAACGAGATCACCTCCGCGACGGCGAACACGGCCGCCGCCAGCACGAGCGCGAAGCCGTTCAACCTGAAAAGGCTCGATGGGCTCATCCGTGCACCTCCTTCTTCCCCAGGGACAATCTAGCACGGGGGGAGGCTTTCCCGCCCCGGTTGCCCTTCGCGTAGGCCCCATCCACCCGAAGTTCGGGGAATGCGCCTTCCACGCACTCGGGTGGATGGGGTTCTCCGAAGTTCGAGAGAGGAACGAGTGGGCCTATCTCTTCCAGAACGCCGGGGAGAGCAGCACCAGGGCGGTGAATATCTCGAGCCTCCCCAACAGCATGCAACCCGTGAGCACCACGCGCCCGAAGGCGTTGACCGCCTCGAAGTTCTCCGAGGCCCCCACC
>MWVY01000366.1_pt1 | contig 10861 bp, 8 predicted proteins | sample 1047251 | NCBI WGS metagenome assembly MWVY01 (sample SAMN06349983, study PRJNA376086) | soil metagenome | isolation source: MS7-5 sample Antarctic (ecotone) soil | place: Antarctica | collected 2015-01-13
CTATGTGCCAGATCATCCCCTAATCCTAATGCTTTCAACACATATGATGGCTCTAAAGATGCGGATGTACAGGCAGATCCTGATGAAAGAGCTATCTCTTTATTAAAGCCCATCAGCAATCCTTCGCCTTCTACATACTTAAAGGAGATGTTACTTACATGTGGTAACCTGTGTTCTTTATCGCCATTTACGTAAGCTTCTTCAAGACTTAAAAGAGCGGTTTCTAATTTGTCGCGCAGCTTACTTAAGCGTTGGGCATCCTGCTCCATTTCATTTAAACACAGTTCACATGCTTTGCCCAATCCCACAATGCCGGGAACATTCAGTGTGCCGCTGCGCATACCTCTTTCATGGCCACCGCCATCCATTTGTGCTGTTACTTTTACACGTGGGTTTTTACGACGAACATATAAAGCTCCAACCCCTTTAGGTCCATACATCTTATGAGCAGTCATTGCTATTAGATCAATCCCGTCTTTATTTACATCAACGGGAATTTTACCTACTGCTTGTGTAGCATCTGTAAACACCAGCACACCATTTTTCTTTGCAATTTTGCTAATTTCCTTCATCGGCATAATTGTGCCTATTTCGTTATTAGCATACATGATGGCAATTAGGATTGTAGTGGGCCTGATTGCCGCTTCCAATTCTTCCAGATCAATTAATCCGTTGTCTTTTACTTTTAGATAAGTTACCTCTGCTCCTAATTTTTCTAAATGCTTACAAGTATCTAATACTGCCTTATGTTCAATATTACAGGTAATGATGTGATTGCCCTTACTGGCATACATTTCAAAAACACCTTTAATGGCCAGGTTATCAGCTTCTGTAGCACCAGAAGTAAAAATGATTTCTTTAGGATCAGCGCCAATCAAGTTCGCCACTTGTTCACGGGCATAATCGACTGCTTCTTCAGCTTGCCACCCAAACGGGTGATTTCGACTGGCGGCATTTCCAAAGTTGTTGGTAAAATAAGGTATCATCGCTTCCACAACTCTGGGATCGCAGGGTGTAGTTGCGTTATGATCTAAATATATTGGTAATTTAACCATAGTTTCTTCCTGTATTATTCAGTTGCGCAAAATTACCTCAATTTGGCTGTATTAAAGTTTTTAATGATTAATCAGTGCTTAATTTTACCATATTGATAAAAAAGAATGAATAAAGTTGAGCATATAGGGATTGCTGTACGGTCACTGGCATTTTCAATACCCTTATTTGAACAACTTTTAAGAACCAAATGCTATAAAACAGAAGAAGTTGCATCTGAAAAGGTAAAGACTGCATTTCTGCAAGTTGGTGAAACTAAAATAGAGCTACTGGAATCAACGGAAGAAGACGGAGTAATTTCTACATTTATAGAGAGCAAAGGTGAAGGAGTACACCACTTAGCTTTTGATGTTAATGATATTAGAGTGGAGATGCAGCGATTAAAAAATGAAGGTTTTGTATTATTAAATGATGAACCAAAAAAAGGAGCAGATAATAAATTGGTTTGTTTTCTGCATCCAAAAAATACAAATGGTGTTTTGATCGAATTATGCCAATCAGCTCCTGATTAGATTGGGAGACATAAAAACATAAGATCAAGAGGAAACATAAAAAGAGGCCACTAATCAACAGACTTGCAATTTTTTACATTAAGTACATCCTGCAGGTAGTATTCCGATATTTTAGAGATGGACAAAAAGAAATAAAAGATCTGGAAAAAATTCCAATCTAACCTTTGCGGTCTTCGTATATAGTTATTATATCAGCACAACAATAAAACTTCACCATGTCTAAAAAAATAAACTCTACGTCATTTCTACTGTTTTTGATAATGGTGATTTATGGTTGTCAATATTCTTGTAGTACTCCGAAAACAATTTCGGTTCCACAATCGGCAACTGCTCAGGATGAACTGTATAGAAAGTACAACCTTGATAAAATTAAGCTTCCACCAGGGTTTACAATTTCTGTTTTTGCCGAAGTGCCTAATGCCCGCAGTATGTGCTGGGGTAGCAAGGGAACTTTGTTTGTGGGAAACAGAAGTGGCAACAAAGTTTTTGCTGTAGTTGATGCTGACAGGAATGGAATAGCAGAAAATGTTTATACAATAGCTTCTGGACTTTCGTCGCCAAATGGAGTGGCATTTAGGAACGGGAGTCTTTATGTTGCTGAAATTAGCCGCATAATAAGATTTGATGATATTGAAAACAGATTAGCAAACCCACCGGAGTTTAAGGTTGTTTATGATAAATTACCATCTGACAAGCATCACGGCTGGAAGTTCATTTCATTTGGACCGGATGATAAGTTATATGTGCCAGTAGGTGCACCATGTAATATATGTGAAAGTGAAAATCCAGTATATTCTTCTATAACAAGGATGAATGCTGATGGAACTAATTTCGAAATTTTCGCTCATGGAATAAGAAACACTGTTGGTTTTGATTGGCATCCCCAAACAAAAGAGCTATGGTTTACAGATAATGGTGGTGATAATATGGGGGATGATATTCCTGCCGACGAATTAAATATTGCATCGCGAAAAGATTTACACTTTGGTTTTCCATATTGCCACCAGGGAAATATTTTAGATAGTAAGCATGGTGAGGGAAAGAGGTGTTCTGATTATACTTCACCTGCTATAAACCTGGGACCACATGTTGCTGCTCTTGGCCTTCGCTTTTATACAGGCAGTATGTTTTTACCTGAGTACAAAAACCAGGTATTTATTGCAGAACATGGCAGCTGGAATAGAAGTGTACCAATCGGATACAGAATAATGTTGGTAAATGTTGAGAACAATAAACCAACTCGGTATATTCCATTTGCTACAGGATGGCTACAACCTGACGGTAAAGTATTAGGCAGACCTGTAGATATAGAAATTGCACCAGATGGCGCTCTATTAGTAAGTGATGATGATAAAGGAGCTATTTACCGGATTGTTTTTGAAAGATAAAATCTGCAGAAACTAAATAAGAGAATTAGCATCAATCACTATTCCTTCGGGACCTTTCTGTTGTGGTAGTTTCTTCAGAATCAGAGTGCCTGGAGCTTCTCCTTCTTCTTCTAGAACTATGTCTCCTTGATCGTGGCCTTGATCTTCTTCTATTTGGGTGCCCTAAATTATAGCCTGTAATCACCCCTAAAATAATGCATAGAACAATCGTGGCTGGAATTATAACCATCAGGTTTGAATGAACCCATGTGAGCTCTCCAAGCACTAAAAGAGTACCTATTAAGGCCCCAATAAATAAACCATAAAGTGCAAATACTAATCTTTTGTTCATCGGGTGTGCAAAAAACAAAAATATATTCAATTACACCAGCGCTATTAAATATTTTTTATTCGTACAGAGGAGTTTCGGGAGAGCCACGTTTTCGTAATATGATTATGAATTCCCGGAGCAAATGTTAGAAACAAGTAAACAAAAAGATTGAATAGTAGAACCAACATAAGTGCAGCATCAAAAGAAGGAATGAAATCAATATTTAAAGATGCTAACAACATACAGTTACTAAAAGCAGTTTTTGTACCAAAATAGGTGTAAACATTGTGAAATATTACAAGGATTGCACATGAGGTGCTACTCTTCTCTTCTTCTTACCAGTAAATACCAATTATTCTCCAGCGGTAAGTAGCCGTATTCATAACAAAAGAAGTATGTATTACCTTTTTTATTAGTGTAGGTATGAGTAATGTATTTAAACTGGAAACCCTGCTGCATCATTTTTTCATATGTCGCTTTCGCCATTTCCTCTGCATCTGGTAACAGTTCAGCCAGTATTCTTCTATTTTTTCTGAGCGCATTATTTATGTTCCTGATATGGTTATTAGATTCTGCTTTTATCTGGTTGTTATAATTATTTCGGCAATAATCATCACAGAACTTTTTGTCTGAACGTCCTTTTAATGATTTGCCACAAGTAAGGCAGGTTTTTAATTTATTTTCAATCATCTTATATTGTTGTAATGAAGGTACAACATCTGTGTAGAAGTGTTTACAAACGGATATATGCGAACAGAAGCAGTTAAAAACCGACTATGGCTTTTCCACAATAGCATCTTTGTTTTGTCGCCGGTGATGACGTCCACTGGTGATTGAAATAAATTTAAAAACAATAAAAATTAAAAAGATGTACGCATTAAAAAACAAAGTTCAGTTGATTGGTAATTTAGGTGGAAACCCAGAAGTTAAAACCACAGACGCAGGTAAAAAATTAGCTCGATTCAGTGTAGCTACTAATGAAAGCTATCGCAATGCAAAAGGAGAAAAAGTTACTGAAACACAATGGCATAATCTTGTAGCCTGGGGTAAAGTAGCAGAAATAGCAGAAAAGTTTCTTGTTAAAGGTTCTGAAGTTGCGATTGAAGGTAAATTGGTGAACCGGAGCTATAATGATAAGGAGGGTAATAAAAAGTATGTTTCAGAAGTGCAGGTAAATGAAGTATTGATGTTAGGAGAAAAAAACAATAAGTAAAACATACTGTCTTAGGTGCCGATGGTGATATTTGTCGCCATCGGCTTTTATATTTAATAGCAGAACAGCCAGCTGAAATGATAATTCAATCAATTTGCCAGTCTAAAGTTGTTATAACAAATAAAGTAAAATACAATGTTTCAGCCTGACATGAATAATAAAATGTTTCAGATTGCTGAGGAGATGGTTTGCGGTAGCAATGCTTCTATCTTTCTCACAGGTAAAGCAGGGACAGGTAAAACAACTTTCTTAAAGCATATTAAAACGATAACCGAAAAGAATCTTGCAGTAGTAGCGCCTACAGGTGTTGCAGCAATTAATGCCGGTGGCACTACAATTCATTCCTTTTTTCAACTGCCTTTTACTCCGTTTAATTACAATGATACAGCTCTCTTCTTTGGAAGATTAAAGATCAACAACGAACGCCGGCAGGTGTTTCGCCGGTTAGAGTTGCTGATCATAGACGAAATCAGTATGGTGAGGGCAGATCTTTTGGATGCCATTGACATGATGCTGCGTCATTTCCGTTTTAATTATAATGATCCATTTGGTGGCGTGCAGGTGCTGATGATCGGCGATATGTACCAGCTTTCACCCGTGGTAAAAGATGAAGAGTGGTCACTTGTTTCATCCAATTATAAGAGCCATTATTTTTTTGACAGCAGGGTCATGCAACAGTCGCCTCCGGTGCATATTGCGTTTGATACAATATACAGGCAGCAGGATGAACAGTTTGTAAAACTGATGAATAAGGTAAGACATAATGAATTAGATGAAGAAAGTGCAGGTGTTTTAGAAAAGCTGTATCAGCCGCATTTCCAACCTACTGCATCTGATGAGCACATTATTCTTACTACGCATAATAATAAAGCTGACTTCATCAACAAAGATCGTCTCTCAAAACTTGATACACCGGCATTTACGTTTAGTGCAAAAATAGAGGGTGAGTTCAGCGACCGGAATTTTCCGACAGAGGAACAACTTGTCTTGAAGACAGGAGCAAGAGTGATGTTCATAAAAAATGATACGGGAAAAACCAGGCGCTACTTCAATGGTAAAATAGGTGTTGTCACCCGAATTGAAGATGAGATCATATTTGTTCAATGTACTGGTGATGAAGAAGAAATAGAAGTTAAGAAGGAAAAATGGGAGAATATTCGTTATACAATTAATAAAACTAATCAGCAGCTTGAAGACGATGTATTGGGTTCTTTTACTCAATACCCATTAAGACTTGCGTGGGCAGTGACTATTCATAAAAGTCAGGGGCTGACATTTGAGAAAGTGATTATTGATGCCGGTGCTGCATTTGCTGCCGGACAATTTTATGTTGCCCTTAGCCGCTGTACTAATCTTGATGGAGTGATCCTGTTAAGCAGTATTCCGACAAAACGCTTGACAACGGATGATCGTGTAGTACAATTTTCCAAAAATGTGGTATTAGGGGATCGGTTGCAGCACTTGCTTCTGGAAGCAAAAATTAATTACCAGCAAAAGATACTGCTACAAACTTTTGATTTTTCTCTGTTGATCAATGATGCAAAAGCTGTTGTAGAGATAACCAGGAAACAAGCAGAAGCTTTTAATGAAGATATTATCCCTTCACTGGAAAAGCTGGTAGAAAGAATAGCTGCTTTGCAGGATGTGGCGGTCAGATTTAAGCATTTCATGAAGGCAAAATTTTCTGATCTATATCCTGAACTAAATGAAGAACTTCAAAAGAAAATTATAGCCGCAGTAGGGCATTTTAAAAAAGAACTGATTGACGTGCGAAGTTTATTAATAAACATCAAAGCAGTTACCGACAGCAAAACCATAGCCAAAGAATACAACGAAGGGTATAAAAACCTGTATCTGCAAGCAGCAATGAAGTATCACCTGCTTCTTGCTTTTTCAGATGGATTTTCTGTAGCTAAATATTACAAGGCAAAAAGAGAATTTGTTGCGCCGCAGTTTAGTATTAATGCATATGCCGCTGCCTCTTTTGAGCATACATCCACATCAGAACATCCACAGCTTCACAAACAATTGCGAAACATTCGTGATGAAATTTGCAATAAAAACGATACTCCTGTTTACATGGTAGCTTCAGGCAAAACATTAGATGAGTTAGCAATGTACCTCCCGCAAACAAAAGCCGAGCTTCAAAAGATCAGCGGCTTTGGAAAAGTGAATACAGAAAAATATGGCTCTAGGTTTTTAGAGGTTATACAGGAGTATTGTACGGAAAACAATCTTCAATCCCAGATAGATAAAAAAATTCCAAAGCGGGAAAGAAAGAAGAAAGATGATACTGCGCAAAAAGTAGGCACACACAAAATAACTCTTGCCTTATTTAAAGAAGGAAAAGGTGTTGATGAAATTGCAAAAACAAGGAATTTAGCTGTAAGCACAATACAATCTCATCTTGCAACCTGTGTTGGTGACGGAGATATAGATCCATTTCTCTTTATCAGTGAAGAAAAAGTTCAAACCATTTTAAAAGAATATGAACTTATTACTGAGGAAGGAATGACAGCAGCTAAAACGAAATTTGGGGATGATGTTACTTATTTTGATTTGAAGCTTGCAACACAGTACCATAGATTACAGAATAAAAATCTTTAACTGATTATCAGACTTCAATGGCTTATTGTTTGTTCCAGCAATAGCACACTTAGAATATGAACCGAATTTTAGTCACTTACTTCTTATTACTTTTCCTGGTCTCCTGTAAAACTGGTCCGGGATTATTTGGAAAAGCATCTCCTCATGAACAATACGGTAAAAAATTAGCTGACGCAGGTTTGAAAGAAACTGCTCTTGGGAGGGCTTGGTTTGCCGCCGCAGAAAGAGCGCTGGCACAGCCGGCGGTAATCACTTTGCCGTACAAAGAAGTAGGATATTTTTCTATTGAAAAGCCCCGTGCTGTTGGTTTACAATTCTCAGCTAAAAGAGGAGAGAAATTGTTGATTCAATTAGAGAAGAAGCCTACAGTGGAATTTGCGATCTATGGTGATCTGTGGAAGGTAAATGAAGGAGGTAGGCATTCATCAGTAACTTTCTTAGACACAACAGAAACAAGCTTTTCTCAAGAGATCTCTGAGACAGGCAATTATCTGCTGCGTCTGCAACCGGAATTATTGAGGAGTGGCGAGTACACGCTTTCAATCACAACAGGTGCGTCGCTGGGATTTCCAGTTGCAGGAAGGAATGCCCGGATCGGTGGTGTGTGGGGCGATCCCCGCGAGGGCGGCGTTAGGAAACACGAAGGCATTGATATTTTTGCACCTTTACGAACACCCATTATTGCAGCTGAGGATGGCTTTATTTCCAGAGTAAATGAAAATAATTTGGGTGGCAAGGTTGTTTGGATGCGGCCCAGGGACAAGAACTATACATTATACTATGCTCATTTGGATGAGCAGTTGGTAAGTTCAGGACAGCGGGTTAAAAAAGGGGATACACTGGGGTTAATGGGAAATACCGGGAATGCACGAACCACTTCTCCTCATTTACATTTTGGTATTTACGCAGTGGGTGGCGCAGTTGATCCTCTGCCATTCGTAAATCCAGTAGTGAAAAATGCTCCGGATGTAATTGTATCAGCTGAAAAGCTTTTAGGGAATTACAGACTAACACAGCCAACAAAAGTTTCGGTTAATAATGAAAACATCAGCTTAAAAGCTAACACGCTACTTTATCCTGTAGCAGCAACTAACAACAATTACCGGTTCGAGTTGCCTGATGAAAGTGTATCTGTTTTACCCATAAAGTCTGTTCAACTTGCAGAAAATGCAATCAGGAAAATGAAAATTAAAGATTCCACATTTGTATTAGAGCAACCTACATTTAATTCACCCCGGAAAACATCAATAACGAAAGCCAGTTCAGTAAGTATTTTAGGGTACTTCAATGATTTCGCTTACATCAAAACTGAAAAAGGTACAGAAGGCTGGTTGCAAATGATCTTGATGGAATAATTATCTTCCCATATACACCATTAGTATCTGAACATCGCTTGGATTGATTCCTGATATTCTGCTTGCCTGTCCTAGTGTTTGAGGCTTTATTTTCAATAGCTTTTCCCTTGCTTCAGTGCTTAATGCCCCAATTTTATTATAGTTGAATTGGTCCGGTATTACAAGATCTTCCATCAATCGCATGCGATCAACTAATTCCTTTTCTTTTTCTAAATACACCTGGTATTTGACCTGGATCTCTGCTTGTTCAATTGAATCTGAAGAGTAATGCCTCAAGATTTCCTGTATACCAGGAACTATTCCCATTATCTGTTTAATATTAATATTTGGGCGAAGTAGAATTTTTTCAAGTTTTTGTCTTTCCGTGATCAAAGCACTGTTTGCTGATTGTAAAAAAGAATTTATATCATCTGGATGTACTGAATGTGATCTGAAAATGTTTTTGATTTCATCTAATTCTTTTCGCTTATTCAAAACAGCTTGCATGCGTTCCTCTGATGCTAATCCTAAACGATAACTGATTTCTGTTAACCGTAGATCTGCGTTATCCTGCCTAAGCAGAGTCCTAAATTCCGCCCTCGAGGTAAACATTCTATAAGGTTCCTGAGTTCCCTTACTAATTAGATCATCTATAAGAACCCCGATATATGCATCACTGCGTTTTAATAGGAAAGGATTAGAACCATTGATTTTAAGATGAGCGTTCATCCCTGCTACTAAACCCTGGCAAGCCGCTTCTTCATAACCAGTTGTACCATTTATCTGGCCTGCAAAAAATAAATTACTTAACACTTTAGTTTCCAATGTGTTAAGTAACTGTGTAGGCGGAAAATAGTCGTATTCTATAGCATATCCCGGTCTAAAAAACTTCACATTTTCAAACCCCTCTACTTTACGAAGTGCTTCGTATTGAATTTCTTCTGGTAAAGATGTTGAGAAACCGTTTACATATACTTCAACAGTATTCCATCCTTCGGGTTCTACAAAGAGCTGATGTCTTTCTCTTTCAGAAAACCTGTTGATCTTGTCTTCTATACTAGGACAATAGCGAGGACCTACTCCTTCTATTCTCCCAGTAAACATTGGGCTTTGATCAAATCCAGTTTTCAGAATGTCATGAACTTCAGCAGATGTATAGGTGATCCAGCAGCTCCTTTGAACAGAAGGTTTCACAGTGGGTAAATAGGAAAATCCTGAAATTTCTTCGTCCCCCTTCTGCTCTTCCATTTTGGTGTAATCTAAAGATCTTCCATCAACTCGTGGAGGAGTGCCTGTTTTAAGCCGATCGCTTTCAAACCCATGACTAACAAGCTGTTCCGTTAGCCCTTCAGAAGCACGTTCTGCAACCCTGCCACCACCAAAATTCTTTTCACCAATATGTATCACACCGTTTAAAAAAGTTCCATTAGTAAGAACAACAGCTTTAGCTTTAATTTCATGACCTAAACCGCTAATTACTCCTTCTACCTTATCGCCATTTACCAGTAATCCTTTAACCATGTCCTGGTAAAAATCCACCCTAGCTGTTGCTTCTAGCATTTCGCGCCATTTCTGCGCAAAAAGCATCCTGTCGTTTTGTGATCTCGGGCTCCACATAGCTGGCCCCTTGGATCTATTCAACATACGGAACTGTATCATTGATTCGTCAGACACTATCCCTGAGTAACCTCCTAGAGCATCGATTTCCCTTACAATTTGTCCTTTAGCTATTCCTCCCATTGCAGGATTGCAACTCATCTGGGCTACAGTTTGGAGGTTCATCGTAATGAGTAGTACTCTTGAACCCATATTCGCTGCCGCCGCTGATGCTTCACATCCGGCATGACCGGCTCCTACAACAATGACATCATAGTTCTTGAACATTATGCGAATTTAAACTTAGGAAACGGGTAGATGCTATGGTTTCACGTGAAACACTTCTTAAAAGATTCAATTAGGTTTTCTTCACTTCGTCTCATTAGTTTCCTCTGTTCCTTAGACTTGTCTTTCATCCCTAATAAATGTAAGTACCCGTGAAAAATCACTCTTAGGAGTTCTTCATTAAATGAGATATTAAGAATCAAAGAGTTTTCCTTTACACGATCAACACTTATATAGATATCGGCAGTGATAGAATCAACTAGTTTATTAGAGTAAGGGAAGGATATTATATCAGTTAGGTAATTATGATTAAGGAACTTTTTATTTAGCTCTAATAAATATTGATCAGCACAAAACACATACTGCAAGTAATCTATTTCTCTACTTTGGCTTTTAGCATGTGATAAAAGAAACTGTTTCAGTTCTTTCCTTTTCGGAAAAAAGAAAGGTTTGACCAAATAATTGAATGTTATCTTACTTTGTCGCATCATGTATGAAATCCCATGAACAGTATAACGGATATGAAACTAACTGATTTAAAACCTGGTGAGAAAGGAATTATT
>MWVY01000367.1_pt1 | contig 10834 bp, 9 predicted proteins | sample 1047251 | NCBI WGS metagenome assembly MWVY01 (sample SAMN06349983, study PRJNA376086) | soil metagenome | isolation source: MS7-5 sample Antarctic (ecotone) soil | place: Antarctica | collected 2015-01-13
AGCAGAAAATACAGGCAGAGCAGGAAGCACAAAAAATGCAGTTTGTTCTGCAAAAAGAAAGGCAGGAAGCTGACAGAAAAAGAGTAGAAGCCCAGGGAATTGCAGATTATCAAAGAATTATTAATGAAGGATTAAGTGAAAAACAGCTGCAATACGAGCAAATTAAAGCCACCAAGGAGCTGGCACAATCTCAGAATGCAAAAATAATTATGATGGGAAGAGGAACCCCGGTTATACTTGATGCAAGACAGTAATGAATTAGAATTTGGTGGATTCAACTATAATTTTCATTCTTTTTAATTTTCAAACAAGATCAGCTGGTCAGCAGTTTTCTAAATCCCTTATCTTTGCCGTCCTTTCACAAAACCTATCGGGTGTGGTGACCTGTAGGTACTGAAAAAAACCTGGCTCTCCACAGGTTATTTAGTAACGTGAAAAAAAATTAAAAATGAAACGTACATTTCAACCGCACCGTAGACGGCGTAAAACAGTACACGGATTTAGAAAGCGAATGCAAACGGCTAATGGCCGAAAAGTGTTAGCCAGCCGTCGTGCAAAAGGTAGAAAAAAGTTATCGGTTAGTGACGAAAGTAAATTAAAGTAAACTTTTGCCGGAGATTACCTCCGGGAACAATTCTTAAAAACACAATTCTGTCATAGTTATTGAATTAGCTTCGATTAGTCGGAGCTATTTTTTTAATATGATTAAAAGATTCGGATTAAGAAAAACAGAAAAACTAAAAAGCCGGAAGCAGATTGAGGATCTTTTTGCTACAGGAAATAGCTTCAATGTTTTTCCCGTTAAGGTTATATATAAATTTTTTACGGGAGAGGAAGAAAGTGCTGTTCGGGTGGGAGTTACTGTAAGCCAAAGGAACTTTAAACGTGCGGTCGATAGAAATCGGATAAAAAGATTATTAAGAGAAGCCTATCGTTTGCAAAAAAATGAATTTTTGGATCTACTTAGAACAAATAAAATGAGAGCTAATGTTTTCTTTATTTATACCGATAAAAAAATTTCTTCTTTTTGGGTTGTTTTTGACGCAATTACTGAATGCTTTAAACAATTACAACAAAAAGCTTTACATGCAAAATGAGAGAGTTGTCTAAAATACTGGCTTTACCTTTTATTGGGTTAATAAAGCTATACCAGTTAATAATCTCACCCTGGTTGGGTAAATCATGCCGGTATACACCAACTTGTTCGCAATATGGTATAGAAGCATTCGAAAAGCATGGTATTCTAAAGGGCTTCTGGTTAACCTTAAAACGCATTGGGCGATGTCATCCATGGGGCGGCACGGGGTATGATCCTGTACCTTAATAATTCAAAATTACTTGAGCAGAGAATGAAACTTTTTTAGTTCTGTAATTTCTGTTGATGAAAGAGTTTCATTATTGTCATATTTAGTTTTCAAATACAACACTCTTTTGTGTTGAGGGTATTTTTGCAGGATTGAATCTATTAATTGTCCAACCTCCTCATCTTTTTTGTATAAAGGTGTATTCTCCGGTAAAGTAGATTTGTACCTGTTAGGTCTTTTTAAAATTTCCGCTTCAAGTGTGGCCAATTTGTTAGAAGGAATACTTCCGACCTTCACTGCTTTATGATATAAACCTTCTAATTGTTTTTTACTCAGTCCACCCCGCTCCTGGTATTGATTTAATAAGCTTTTTATAAAAACTGAATCTGGATATGCCGTATGTGTTGCTTGCAAAACATCCAATATAATATCTACATCGGGATTTTTTCTTTGGATCATTTGTAAATAGTTACATGAATCAGGATTTTGTCTCTGTTGAATCAAATATTGACAGACCTACTTTTTCCCTTAGAGCTTCATATTCCGGGTGTGTGTCAAGACCTTTCATCATAGGCATAACCATGAAATAAAAAGGCATCATTTTTTTCTCAAGACCTTGCCCTAAATGATAAATAGTTTTCTCTTTATCACCAATGCCTGCCCAGGCTATCATCAGATCACCGTGAACTACGCTATCAGGCTCAACAACTCCCCTTTGTTCAATTTTTTTTATGCATTCAAGAGCTTCTTCAACCCGCCCCAATTTTCCATAAGCATAAGCCATGGGAGAAAGACCTTTTAAAGGGTCATTTGTAAGCCGGTGTACTTCCTTAAATAATTCTAATGCTTTATCCCACCCGTCTTTCATACCAATAGCCCATCCTTTTACTTCTATGAAAGCCCGCATTTGTGGGTTTATCTCAATCATCTTGTCAGCTACTCGTATAACATCATCATATCGTTCTACAGCTAAATAGGAATGAGTTAAAGCATGGTTGATGTTAGGTGATATGGGATCCATTTGTACGGCACGTTCCAGAATATTTAACGCTTCTTGTGGCTTCCCTATAGTCATGAAGTACCAGGACAACACCTGGTATGCATCCATAGCACCGGGATTCAACCGTATAGCTGTTTGCAGAGGTTCGTACACTTCATTCCATTTCCACTGGTAAAAAAGATTAGCACCAGCTTTAGCTATATGGCTTTCCGCAATAGTGTCGTCTAACCTCAATGCTTTATCACTGTAAGTTTTTACAAACTCAAAAGCAATTTCAGGCTTCAATTGTCCTCGCGACCCAAGGTAAGTGTATGCATTAGACATCATAGCGAAAGCCTGGGCATAATCAGGCTCAAGTTGAACAGCTTTCTCCCAACATTTAATGGCTGTGCGTACATCAGAGGGATTTACTTTGTTCCAAAAGTGCAATCCTTGTAAATACAAGGTATAAGCATCCATATTTTGCGTAGGAGCCTTAACAAGATGAGTTGCTTTTTCTGCAGGAGCTAAATTTTCCCGCAGTTTATTAGCAATGATGTTGCTGATCTCATCCTGTACTTCAAAAATATCAGTGAGATTACGGTCATAGTTTTCGCTCCATATATGATAACCATCAACAGCATTGATCAACTGAGCGGTTATACGAACCCGGCTGCCCGCTTTGCGAACACTGCCTTCCAATACTTTGTCAACATTAAGCTTCACAGCAATATCGCGAATGTCATCTTGTTTGCCTTTAAATGCAAATGCTGAAGTGCGTGATGTAACCTGGAGACCATCCACTTTGGTTAATGCATTCAATAATTCTTCTGTGATACCATCGCTAAAGAATTCATTTTCAGGGTCAGCACTCATGTTCACAAATGGTAACACTGCTAATCGGTTGATGGGTGCTTTTGTTTTGCCTGTTAGTTCGTGCCTTGCAGGTACAACAATTCCGGGATTTGAGATTGCAAAAATCCGAACAGGATGCTTTATGTTTTTTAATTCGAAATAACCAACTTCTGAAACTTTGATCTGATCATGATTTTTTACTTCATCAAAGACTTTTTCTGAAATAAATATTCCACCCGGTACAGCCAGCGACTCTATCCGTGAAGCGAGATTCACCCCATCACCATAAACAGTTTCATCCTCTACGGTCACATCACCGCTGTGGATTCCTATACGAACATTCACCTCCGGTTCCTGTCGCCATTGTTTCTGCATTTCAACAGCACAGTTTACTGCATTAATGGTGCTGTTAAAAATCACAAGGGAACCATCACCATAATACTGCAAAATTTTACCGTGGCATCTGTTTACGGTTTCTTCCACCACTTCTTTAAACCTTCTGCGTTTTTCATGCGCAACACTTTCATTATCCTGCATCATTGCAGTATAGCCGACAATATCAGCAAATAATATAGCCGCAAGTTGTCTCATCAATTTTAATAGCGGTGCGTTAATTCTTATTCTAAAAAGCTTTTTGGGCGCCGTTCAGGTATTGATCAAACCAGGCAAGGTTAGTTTGCATTACTTTCAAAACCATTTTCGGTTCCGTTGGCCCGTGTGGTTGCCGGGGCAATACCAAAAAACGTACGGGCACGCCTCTTCTTTTTAAAGCATTGTAAAACATAACTCCCTGGCTGAAGGGCACACGAAAATCCTGTTCGCCGTGTTGTAACAAGACAGGTGTTTTTACATTTTGCACAAACCGTAAAGGCGAATGAGCATTGTACACGTCCCAATCTTCCCAGGGTTCTTTTTTCATATAAGAAGGAAGAAAACCACTAATATCATCTGTCATGTTTTGTATTGCCAAATCCACTACAGGCGCACCAATACTTGCAGCCTTAAAACGATCAGAATGCCCTACAATCCAGCTACTCATAAAACCACCATAGCTCCAACCCATCACACCAAGCCTTGTGGAATCAGCAACACCCATATTAAGTACATAATCCACACCTGCCATTAAATCGTTATAATCTTCGCCACCCCAGTCACGCTGGTTTGCCAGCCGGAACTTTACACCATAACCGGTAGAGCCGCGGGGGTTGGGGCGCAAAATAAATATGCCTTTTTCAGCAAATGCCGCAATGGGATACGAGCCGCTGTTGCCGGCAATAAAGCTTTGTCCGAAAACACCTGCCGGTCCTCCGTGGACGTTCAGGATAAGCGGATATTTTTTTCCTTTTTCGAAATGAAGCGGATAAGTCAGCAGGCCTTCTATCTCCTTTCCATCCCTGCTTTTCCACCGTATCACTTCCGTTTTCGGCACCGGGTATTTTGCTATCTGCGGGTTAACGCCTGAAAGTTTTACCGGTTTAAATTCCGCAACTTGGCTGATATATGCTTCACCGGGTGTGGTGGGGTTTTGTAGTACAAAACCCCAGTGTGTTCCGGTTTGATTCAGTGCTGGTGAAGTGATGAAATCTTTTAGTCCTTTGGTCCATTCTGTAATTTGCCTGCCATCAATGCTGAGGCGGTAAATGCTTTGTATTGTTTTGTTAGGTTCGGTTACATATACATAATTACCATCCCTGCTCCAGCCAATTAATGAGGCATCTTCTGCGGGTGTGGTAACCAGGGTTGTTTTTTTACCACCATCAACACTGTAAATAATTATGTATTCATTGCCGCTCCAGATAAGAGGATCTTCCGTAGTGATGTAAGCAATATATTTACCATCCGGGCTAAACTTTGGACCGTATTCACCTGCATTGCTGGTTGCAATATCTTTTGTCTGGCCAGTATTTAAGCTTACAATGGAAACATCGCTGTATACAACATCGTTCACACGCGGGGTTTTGGCGTGTGCATATGCTATCCAGTTGTTATCGGGGCTCCAGTCAATGGAGCTGATGTGACGATTTTCCTTTGTAATTTGTTTTGTCCTTCTTTTATCAGCGCTATCTCTTTCATTCAGCCAGAGTGCATACAACCGTCCCTGCTTTACGTCTTCATCCATAAAATACCAGTCGTTTTTTGCTTTCTTGTTATTTTCTTCGGCATTGGAGGTGGAATCATTCATGATGTAAGCAATCATTTTCCCATCGGGGCTCCAGTGAAAATCATTGATGCTCGTTTTCACATCCGTTAGCTTTTCCGATTCACCGCCGCCTACCGGTAACAGGTACAGGTTATTTTTCCCACTGCGATTGCTGGTAAACGCAATCCATTCTCCATTGGGGCTCCACTTGGGATTGTTGTTATTATTCTCCCCTTTGGTTAGTTGTACTGTTTTGCTGCCATCGGCATTGTTCAAAAAAATATGATTAATGTACTCACTTCTATCATCGGTCATAATGGCTTCGCGTACCGTATATGCTACTTTTTTACCATCCGGGGAAACACGAACCGCAGTTACATTTTTCATTTTAAGCATCTGCTCAGGCGACCAATAGGTTTTATTTTGAGCAAAAATGGTTGAGCCTGAAAAAGAAATCAGTAGAAACAAATTAAGCAGTTTCATAAAAAATTTTTGCTGAGGTTTAAGAGAATGTTCAAGTTATGAAATCGGCAACTGAGAAAAAAATTTATGTCTGAAAATGAGCAAATGGTCTGAGGCATTGTACTATAAAAGTATAAAAGCTAATACTGCAAAAGTTTATCTACATATTCTTTCAACCGTGAGTTAGCCAGGTAGTTTTTCTCGAGTTCAGCATTGAAAGGCACAGGAGTGTCTAATGATGCGCAACGCATTACCGGTGCATCTAAATGTTCAAAACAATTTTCACTGATCCATGCTGCTACTTCACCACCAATTCCACCAATTAGTGTGTCTTCATGTAAAATCAAAATTTTTCCCGTGCGTTTTACTGATTGAGCAATAGCTTCATAATCCAAAGGCAGTAACGTTCGTAAGTCTAAAACATCTATTGATAAATTCTGGTGATCTGAGGTATACTCTTCAGCCCAATGTACGCCGGCTCCATACGTAATAATACTTATTTCATCACCACTTTGCACATGCCGTGCTTTACCGATTTCAGTTTCATAATATTCTTCAGGTACAGGCCCACTAATGCTCCGATATAGTGCTTTATGTTCAAAATACATTACAGGATTAGGGTCATTGAAAGAAGCAATAAGTAATCCTTTTGCATCTTCTGGTGTAGATGGATAGACCACCTTTAATCCGGGTGTATGAAAAAACCACGCTTCATTACTTTGACTATGAAAAGGTCCTGCACCTACTCCGGCACCCGTTGGCATTCGAATTACCACATCAGCATTTTGCCCCCACCTGTAATGAATTTTTGCAAGATTGTTTATAATCTGGTTAAATCCTACTGAGACGAAATCAGCAAACTGCATCTCCACCATGCTCTTAAATCCTTCAAGGCTCAATCCAAGTGCTGCTCCAATTATCGCACTTTCACAAAGTGGTGTATTTCGTACTCTTTGTTTTCCAAATTGCTCAACAAAACCTTCTGTGATTTTAAAAACACCACCATATTCTGCAATATCCTGACCCATTAAAACAAGATTCGGGTGCTGCTGCATAGATTGATAAAGCCCTTCTTTAATGGCGTCAATAAACCTCACCCCCTGCCCCTCTCCACGGGTGGAGGCGGGAGTTACCGTCTTTTCTTCCCCTCTCCATGTTTGTAGAGGAGATTGAGGAGTGAGGTACACATCCCTCAACTCATCTTCTGTACTAACATGAATAGGTTCACTGTTGAACCCAATTCTTATTTCTTCTTCTATCTCTAGCTTTTGTCCGCTACGGATGTTTTCTTTCTCAACATCACTTAAAACAGTTTGTTCAACTAACCACTTTTCATAATTTTTAACCGGATCTTTCTTCTCCCATTCAATAAACAATTCTTTTGGAATGTATTTCGTTCCACTAGCTTCTTCATGGCCACGCATACGAAAAGTCATGCACTCAATAAGATATGGCTTCTGATTGTTAATGCAATAATCCCGAACACCTTTCACAGTATCATAAACACTTAAAACATCATTACCATCAATTACCACTGATTCCATTCCATATCCTTTTGCTCTATCTGCTAACGTTGCACAACGGTATTGATCATTTACAGGTGTGCTTAATCCATAACCATTATTTTCAATGATGAATATCACTGGCAGGTCCCACACAGCAGCAACATTTAAAGCTTCATGAAAATCGCCTTCACTTGTACCGCCATCTCCTGTAAATGCAAGGGAGACTTTAGATTGCTCATTTATTTTATACGCTAATGCTACACCATCAGCAATGGCCAGCTGCGGTCCAAGATGGGAGATCATTCCACAGATATAATGTTCCTTACTTCCAAAATGAAAACTCCTTTCTCTTCCTTTGCTGTACCCATCCTGTGCTCCCTGCCATTGCTTTATTAATTTTTGCAAAGGCATATTACGTGAAGTGAAAACACCCAGATTCCTATGCAATGGCATAATCCACTCATCTTGCTGTAATGCCATTGTTGCAGCAACAGATATTGCCTCCTGGCCAATTCCACTAAACCATTTAGATATCCTTCCTTGCCGCAAAAGCAAGAGCATTTTTTCTTCAATTAGCCGTGGCCATAAGAGTTTCTTATAAATATTTATCAGCTGCTCGTCACTCAAACCCTTCCTATCGAAATTCATGCAGGATTATTATTTTTTCTCAGCTCACAGAATTAGATCCAGTAGATACACTATTAGAGAAACAATGAGGCTAAACAGTAAAGCTGTTAACCACCCATCCACAGAAAAGCCGGGAACTATATATGCAGCCAGATAAATAATAAGGATATTAATTATCAGCAGGAATAGACCTAATGTAATTATTGTAATGGGCAGAGTTAAAGCAACAAGAATAGGTCTGAGAAAAGCATTAAGCAGAGCTAAAACAAGAGCAACAAGGACAGCTGTAGTACCGTCAGAAACCGTTACACCGGGAAGCAGCTTTGCTGTTAAGTATACTGCTAATGCGGTTAATAAAATTTTTAATAGTAATCTCATACAATTGATTTAGAACAAATGTAATTTTCTTTTGTTCATTCAGCTTATTAGAGGTACCAATTAATTACTTAATACACTTTAAACCACTACCAGTTCATAGAAGTTTTGAGGATACAAATACTTATTAGCTATTTGCTGTAATTCTTCCGCAGAAACATTTTTTATTGTATCAATTTGTTTATAGAAAAAGCTTTCATCCAGGCCATTCAAAACAATGTTTTTCCACCTGTTAATGATGTGAAAAGGACCATCAAGATCACCGAGAATGCTACCCATCATAAAATTTTTGACCAGCAATAATTCTTCTTCATCTGCTGGTTCATTTCGTAGCAGTTCCATTTCTTTATATACTTCTGAAATAGTTGCTTCACAAACATCACGACCAGCTTCAGTACTAATTACCCATGCACTTTGCTGGATATGATTTTGTAAATAACTATGAATTCCATAGGTATAACCCTTTTCTTCACGTATGTTGCTCATTAACCTTGATCCAAAAAAGCCACCAAGTAAACTATTCAGCACCTGCGCCTGCAAAAAATCGGGGTGGTGACGATTGGGAAATGGTGCTCCCATACGTACAGCACCCTGTACTCCGTTAGGGTCGTTAGTAACCCTGAATTTCTTTTCTTCAACAGGTTGTGCAGGAAATTCAAGAACTTCGACAGCTTCATTTCTAAGATCACCAAAGTTTTGATCAAGCAATTGAAAAAGATCACCAGGAAGCTTACCGGCTACAAACAAAATAAATCTTCCATTAATATAAAATTGCTGATAAAATTGAATCAACTGCTCTCTTGTCAACGCCTCAAAATCTTCAAACCTTGTATAACGGCCGTATGGATGATGCTCACCAAATAAATAAGCATCAATTAACCGTTGTGCTACAAAGTCACACTTTTTCAAATTCACCCTCAACCGCTGTTGCATATTTTGTTTATAGATATCTATCTCTTCTTCCGGAAAAATTGAATCAGTCAAAATCTCCTTTACAACAGGAAGAAGATCAGGCAAATGCTTTGTAAGGCAGTGAAGTGTTACTGAGGCTGTTTCATTATTACAGTTTCTGTTGAGGTGAGACCCATAATATTCAAAATGCTCATTTATTTGAAATGCAGTTTTCCTCGTTGTTCCATTTTTCAATAGATAATTTGTAGTTGCTGCAACCAGGTTTTTCTTTTCAAAATAATTACCTGAATAAAAAACCCACTCCAGTTGAAGTACATCTTCTGTTCCCGCATCAACAGCATAAACATCTACACCATTCTTCAAAACATATTTTTCATATGGTTTCAGCTGCAGGTTAAACTCGACGGCATCTTTTATTCTTGGAGGTTCTTTGCGATTTAAAGTATCTATCATTTCTTTTCCAATCTTAAGTATAAAAATTCTTCTAAGTAATTATCAATATGTAAATGAACTTTTATTATTTGTTTTTAGAAACATAATATAAAGTGCTGCAATGATCTTCCTGGAAAATTTTATTGGTTTCCTCATGTATATCTTCAACAGTAACATTGTTATATCGTTGAAGTTCCGTATTCATTAGGTTTGCATCTCCCAGTAATTCATAAAATGCAAGGCTATTTGCCCGGTTCATAACACTCATATCTTCAAAAGCAAGCATGCTTTCGGTTTTGTTTTTTACTTTTTGTAACTCTTCTTCTGGAACATTTTCGTGTTTTAATTTTTCTAATTCTTTATTAACTGCTTCCTCTGCATCTTCTATGTTTACTCCTTTTACCAGTTTTCCTTCTATTGTTAGTAAACCGGTATCCACACTTCCGGTGTGATGGCATTGAATATTGCTGAATAACTGTTGTTCTTTAACTAATGACTGGTATAAACGAGAAGAGCCACCACCACCTAAAATTTCGGTGATCAGGTCTGCTGCATAATAACGAGAATCAATCCTCGGATAGATATGCCAGCATTTATATAATGCATCCAGCGGCACATCAGCAAAAATTTCCAATTTTCTTGCGGTGGTTTGTTCAGGTTCTGTTGGAATTTGCCTAATATATTTTTCATCTGGCTCAATACCTCCGAACCATTTTTCAGCGAGTTTTTTTACCTCATCTGTAGTTACATTGCCTGCCACCACCAAAATAGCATTTTGTGGACGATAATGTTTAAAGAAGAACTTTTTTACATCATCTAATTGTGCCTGTTCAATATGAGATAATTCTTTACCTATCGTCATCCACCTGTAAGGATGCACTGAATAAGCAAGCTCCCTTAGTTTGTGCCACACATCGCCATAAGGCTTATTTAAATAGTGTTCTTTAAATTCTTCGCAAACAACTTTACGCTGTACATCTAAACTATTTTCATCAAAGGCTAATGAAAGCATTCTGTCGCTTTCCAGCCAGAATGCAGTTTCTAAATTCTCTGCTGGTATCTGAATAAAATAATCAGTGAGATCATTTGTTGTATATGCATTATTTTCTCCTCCTGCCATTTGCAGTGGCTCATCATATACCGGAATATTTACTGAACCGCCAAACATTAAATGCTCAAACAGGTGAGCAAACCCGGTGCGATCCGGATCTTCATCTTTAGCACCAACATCATAGTAGCTGAT
>MWVY01000368.1_pt1 | contig 10814 bp, 18 predicted proteins | sample 1047251 | NCBI WGS metagenome assembly MWVY01 (sample SAMN06349983, study PRJNA376086) | soil metagenome | isolation source: MS7-5 sample Antarctic (ecotone) soil | place: Antarctica | collected 2015-01-13
AGTGCTGGCGTCATTGGCTTTTGCTCGACGCCCAGTGAGTGGGTTGTACGGAATCTTGGTGTCATGCTCTCGTTTCCATACGCCAAAGAAGGGCAGGTCGTAGAGCGAGCGGGGCACCCTCGTGGCATCAGTAGACGGTGGGGGGATGTTCGGCGGTTCCGATGTGTGCAATAATGGCGTTACAGACATTTAGACGGTGTCCTTCTGCAATCGCGATCCTGGCTGGCTGGCCTATGGGATCGCGATTCGCGTTGTACGTCAGACGGCGACTGGCTCCGCCTGGGTCGCTCGTGCGCGTCGGTCAGCGATGATTCGGCGCAATACCTCCACGTCGGAAGCTGTGTAGATCCGGCGATCGAGACCGGCAATGCGCCGGGCAGGCGCCGTGGCGCCGATTGATTCCAGTTTTCGCAACAAACTCATGCTGACGCCGAGTTGTCGGGCCGCTTCACCTGTGCTCACCATGTCACTCATTGCCGGGCCCTCCATGCGCGTGCGCGTCTGTCTTTCAGTATCTTACACCATTCATCTTACAGTGTCCACGTGCACGAGGCTTGGCTCGCTTTCCGTATCCCCCGCCAGGAACGGATAGACGTGACTCTTCTCCTGATCGTCGATCAAGCGCACTTCCGCACGGATGATCCGTCCGCCGTGGAGGCGCTCGTGAATGCGAGCGAAGGAGCGGATGCGTGGATCGAGTTCATTGACAAGCGGAAAGAACGCTCGCCTGGCCATCCGTTCATCTTGATCACGTTGTTGGCGAGGGGTTCGCGCCTGGGGCATGAACCGATGGTACAGATCGCCGCGGAGAACAGGACCGATCTCTCGCAACGTGTATCCCTGCTCTTGCAGACTCCTGAGCATGTGGATGGTGCTGATCATCCATCGCGGAAAAACAGCCCGTGTGGCCCCCTTGTGGCGTCGCCTGTCGGGGTACGGGATCGCGCCGACGGTTTGCCAGTAGCTAAGGTCGCGGGCGGTCACCGTAATGGCGGACTGCTTGAGCTCGGCAATCAGTTCGTCTCGGGTGAGCAGGGGCTCGGCAGCGATCAGGGCTTCGTCTCGCCCTTCGTCGGGTACCCAGTCCAGCCACGATTCACGCGCTGCCTTTGTTTTCTTGGCAGTGGGCATCGATCGCCCTTTCCTTCGTTCAGTAGAATGGTCGTGCCCTCACCCGTTGCTGCGGGTGTCAGGCTTCCGGCGGCCGCCTGGTCTATTCAGGCGGCCGCTTTTGGGTGTTGAGGTGCCGTGAAGATAATCTCGTCCATCTTCACCTCGAGAACGTCCGCGATCTCCCTCAGCATCGAGGCGCGCGGCTCCGACTTCCCCGTTTCCCAGTTGTAGATCGTCGCCAGGGACACCCCAAGATCGGCGGCAAGTTCAACCGGTGATAATCCCCGCTCTTCCCTCAGATCCCTGATCGTTCGCATTGTTTTCACACGCATCCTCCATGAGTCGAATCACGTTTCTAATATTTTAGCACAATGTATTGAATATTTGTTTCTAATAGATTAGAATAGAAGCGTCAGACAGGAAGCCTGACACCCAACACAACGAGCCGGACCCGCAGCAACGGTCCCAGCAAGCCCCAGGAGGCACCATGGTCACCGCCACGCAGCGCCGGATCGCCTGTCAGTCTGCCGAGGATCACCACCGCCGGGCCGCCCAGGCCGAGCGCGAGAATGTCCATATCCTGGTCGATCACCGCACCGGCCAGCACGTCGCGACCTCAGCCTCCGACGCCAGCCGCTGCTATCACGTCAGCATCGAGGCGTGTGCCTGCCGGGGGTTCCAGTCCTGGAACCGCTGCAAGCATCACAGCCTCCTGCTCAGCGAGTTGGGTTGGATTCAGCCCGATCCAGAGCCAACACCGCCGGCGGCACCCGTGACCCCATGTGGGGAATGCGGCGGCTTGGGCGAGCTCCAGGATCTCGAGGTGCGCCAGCACGGGCGGTTCACCATGCTGTGGGCCACGTGTCCCGTCTGCAACGGCTCTGGCAAGCGCTCGCCGGCAACAGTCGCGAGCGACGGTCCATTGACCGGGCTCGTGCGCGCGGGATGGGCGAGCGACCATGACGCTCGCATCGTGCGCGATCGCGAGGTGGCCTAGATGTCGCCGACACGACGCGATCGATCCAAGCCCGCCGGCGTTGCTGGCCTGGCTGCGGCTGTTCCCGTTGACGCCCAGATCACCCGACCGGTACCGCTGATCGATTCCGTCCACGTCGTTTGGTGTTCGAGTCTCGCGATCGAGCAACACAGTGGTGAGCACCTCGTCAACGAGATGGAGCTGACGATCTCGTCGGACGGCGTTTTGTTCACCATTGCGGACGGTGCGCCACTCAGTGAACGGCACACGATGGGGTCAGCCGATCCGGCGGTCATGTCCTTTCTCTCGGAGGTCGTGCGGGCGATGCGGGAGATGTGGGAGATGCAATACACAAAACGGCATCCCGATCGTCAGCTCACGGAAGACCAGTGGCGACAGTGTGCCGCCAAGCAGCTCGCCGGTGAGCGGCTGTCGGACATGGTGCCCGGATGATCGCTGAGGTGACGCTGAGAGCCTAGAACGCGCCAGGAGCGCCCAGGACGAACGAAATCAGCGGAGACGGCTCATACCATTGGTGTGGGCCGTTTCCGCGCTCCAACGCTTTCCCAGGCAGCCAGCTGCTTAGGTCGGGTTTTCTTCACCGGTCTCGAGCTGATGCTCTTCTTCGCGAGCTGCCTGCTCGGTCCCGGTTTCCGGCGGCGTGGTCTGCGGGGTCATCGGGGTCATCGGGTCCCAGTCTTCCGGACGCTCTTCCGCCTGCTCAGACGTGTCGGTTGGCGATCGGTCGTGGTCGTGGTCATCGGACATTGCGAACTCCCTTCCCGTTGCCTGGCGCTGTACTGCGCTAAGGATACGGGTCGGCCGCCTCCGAAAGAAGTGCGGGGCAACGTGTGAACAAATGGACACATGGCATATCCCAATAGCCAAAGTAAACGACCCAAATCCATATCCAAAAGGGATATGACGCCCGCCCCTGATCGGCTATCATCGCCGGCATGACTGACCCTGCCGACAGGACACCGACTGACGAGCAACAGGATGCCGACCGTCCCGACGTGACGCGACAGGATGCGACTGTCGGCGTGGTCGAGGCTGCTCACCTCCTGGGCACCACGACCGACGCCGTGCGTGCCAGGTTGCGCCGTGGCACGCTCCAGGGGCACAAGGTCAATGGCGAGTGGCAGGTGATCATTCCGGCGCATCCTGTCGGTCAACAGGATGCGACAGAACGCCAACAGGACGCGACGGTCGACCGACAGGATGCGCAACAGTCGGGCGACAGGACGCCGACCATCGACCTGGCGCCCCTGGCCGACGTGATCGATGACCTCACCCGGCGCAATGCGGACCTGGCGGCCACCGCCGCGATGTGGCAGACGAGAGCCGCGCACCTCGAGGATCAGCTCAAACAGCTGACCGCCGGCGAGACCCCGCCAGGGACCGCTCCTGAGCCTCCAGGATCGACGGAGACGAACGAAACCGGGCCACGAGGGGTACTGGACAGGGTGCGCCGGTGGCTGAGCGGATCGTGACCATCGTGACAGCGGAGCGGGTGCCTTGCCGACAATCCACATTATCCGCAAAAGTCATGCTTGGACGTGCCTGGCCTGATCAGGATGTTAAGCCTGGTTCGGCTATTGACCCACCGATGTGAGCCATAACGGGCCGGTCGGCTTAATGCCGTGTGGCTTGGTCTACGACATTGGCTGCCGAGTATTGTGAGGTTCATCCCGCTCTCCACCCAAGGGGCGAGCGAGTACTCAGCTCGTGTCCCCATCCACCCTGATCTCTGTACCTTCATCACTCATCGGTGACTACGATTACTGACGCAACGAGGGCGTCACCCGCCGGGTGACGCCCTCGTGCATTGCTGGGTCCCCGGTGGATGCTAGGTCACCGTGAAGCCGGCGATCATGCCCATCGCGAAGTGCGGCGCACCGGTCTCCGCATCGGGCACGAAACAGATGGCAATGTAGTCGCCCGCCGCCAGATCGAGCACCGCATAGTTGGTCTCACCTGGACTCATTGGAGCAGTGCCCCCAATCGCTTCGAATGGGGGTCCCGCGGGACCCCCCGCGGCAGGTGATGCGACGGTTTGGTCGACAATCGGAGACGCGACGGGCGACGCCGACGGGGGTGGCTCGCTGAACGCCTGCATGGCCTGGTCGATCGTCACGCCTTCCGCCAGCTGCAGGACAACCATTTCGTGGAGCTGGGCACCGGTGTTGGCGACCTCCCAGACATGGGTGCCGGCAGTCGCGTCCGTCGGGAGACCGTCGAATGCCATCTCGATGAGGTTGACCGTGGCATCCGCCTCAGGGGGCGTGCTATCCGCCGCTCCCTCGGTGACCTCAAGGACCGCCTGCATGCCCAACGCGAAGTGCGGGATGCCCTCTTCGTTGGGAATCACACACACGATCAGGTACTGGCCTGCCTCCAGATTCATCGCCACCGATGCCTGATGCCCGGGACCGACGTTTGGGCCGCCGGCACTCATGGCCGTGGCGAAGAGCGCCCCAAAATCGCCCCCCTCCAGTGCCGCCTGGACATCCTCGATCGTCGATCCTTCATGGGGCCGAAGGAACATCGCGTGATGGTCCATCATGCCCTGATTGTCGAGGAGGACATGGGTCAAGCCGGCTTCGGCAGTCGCTGGCATCTCAAAGGCATAGTCGACGGCCGTGATAGACAGGTCTGGGTACTCGAAGGGATCCGCTGCGCCCTGCGCGCTCGCCGCCGGGAGAGCCTGCGTGACGAGAATGCCGGCTGCGCCGACCGCGCCTACGGTCTGCAAGGCGGACCGCCGCGTGAGCCGGGTGTCGAGCATCTGCCTAAATCGATCCTGATCCATGAGCGTGTTCTCCCCAAAGGTGATATTCGGTTAAGGTGGGGACCCACTCCTACCTTTACATTGAATGTTTTCTAGGTCAAGCCACTTGCTTCGCCTCAGTCCGTATCTGCTCGACCGTGATCCCCATTTCTTGGGCGATCCCACATTCCATTGCCAGGGGACGAAGATCCACATGTCGTGCCTTCGCCTCCAACGCTTCGAGTCGTCGCTCAGCATCTGCCTGATTCATTTCACCATCCTGATTCTATTGCCGGGCTGATTCACGCCGGCGGCGGCTTCCAGGGCCGAGAGACGCGCCTCGAGGTCGGAGGCCGTCCTGATCGTCACGATCGTCCTGGCGATGCCGGCCACCGCCGACCCGACTCCGGGTTCCATGCGCCCGGCGGCAACCTTGACCATCGATGCGCACAGAAAGGCGTCCATGTCCTCGATCGACATCACGGCATCGGCAAGGTGCTTCCGGGCCCTGGCCCGGTTCGATCGAGCAACACCACCCTTACGCGACCACTCGGCTCGATCGGCGGCTCGAGCAGGATCATGCCACCGACACCATTCGGCGCCGTCGTACACATGCGCGCTGCAAGGTTCGCCGGTTCGGTTCGTTCCTTGGCATTGGGTTGCCATCACTCACGCATCCCGTCTAGAGCTCGGTCACGTCGATACCGACGAGCTCGATCGTTCGGAACGGCACCCGACCACATGACGGACACCCGGATTCCGGCGCCGTCTCGCTCGTCTGTTCGTCGGTCACTTCATCGATGCCGACGAGCCGGCTTGGGTGATTGCTACAGGTGGGGCACACCGGTCGGATGATCAACAAGGTTTCGAGTCGATCGAGACGGCGCTCAGCAAACCGATCAAGCGGCATCGGGATCCTCCTCGTCGCGCAAGGCACGGAGCAGGTCGGACATGTTCGGCGCCGGGTCCCGGACCAGGCGCTGGCGACCGCCGGCTTTCCGGAACGCGGCATTCAGCGCATTAAGATCTTTCCGGCGTTCGGCGGGATCGAGGCTGGTCGATGGGATCCAGTGCACGCGTCGCGACGCTCGTTGATCCCTGACAAGTTGATTGAATGCCGAGACGGTTGATTTCGAGTCGGGCTTCTGGCCGGCTGTCACGATCTTTCCTTTCCGCTCAGGAAGCGGGTTTTGCGGTCCTGGTTGGCCGCAATCGCATCATCCATCGCGCGAAGAGCATATCCATCGATGATCTCGCCGACATCGCGCTGGAACGAAAATACGGGCTGTGACGGCTCCCGCGTCGGCAATCCGAGATAGTGCCGCTGACCGGCAAGGGCTGACTCGATCCGCCAGACCTCAACGGACGCCTGGGCGTAGGCGCGATAGCTGGCGAACGCGTCGCCGTCACGGTCGCCAAGCACGGTGTCTTCAAGCGCCTGACGCGCCTCGCCCAGGGCAGTCACGGCGACGGTCCGGGCCGATTCGTATTCACCGATGAGCACATCGAGAAACCGCTGGTTCGCGTCCTGGCGTTCCCGCTCGGCACGCTGGCGTGCCTGTTCCGCCTTGGCCCGGGCCACTTCGGCGGCGGCAGTTGCTTTCGCCGCCGCGTCCTGGGCCTCGGCTTCGGCACGGGTGATTGCTTCGAGTGTTTCGGTGCTCATGATCTACGTTCCCTTACTCTTCCAATTCCATACGGATGCTCGCTGTGACGCGCTGTGTGCCCCTCTAAGCGATTCTTTTCGTGCCAATGGCTCAGGATGCCTATTCGGACCGTCTCGAACCCTCTGCTCGCGCCGGATCAGCGTGCCGGGCGGGCTCGATCGGCAGTGTTCGAGGCGTTGGGCCAGCTCGATCAGATCGTGAACCCCAGTCATCGATCGCATCATGACGCCTCTCGGATCGCATCCACCGCGGCATTGATCGCCTGCATCGTGGTGGTGTTCCCGCCGGCGTCGGGATGGTTCAGTTTCGCGAGGGCTCGATGCGCCGCGGTGACGAGTTCGGGTGGGGCAGTTGGTCGCAAGTGGAGGATGACCCACGGGTCATCACTGGCCTGAGTGAACCCGGCGTCACATTCCTCCGCGCCCGGGTGGAACGCGAACATCAGACGCACCACGGATCCGACATAGGGCCGCTCGATCGTCCAGCTGTGATCGTCGGGGTCGTACTGGCGATATCCCGCCGGCACAGCGCTCTTGATCGCGTCGATCAGCGGCTTGGAGTACGGGAACGTGCAGCGGATCGCGCCGGTCGGCAGGTGCTCGATGACCGCGCTCACGATCCCACCCCCTCGTTCCACCACCACGGTTCAGATTCGATCGGCGGTGGTGTCCAGTGGTCGGGCGAATCGTCATCGAGCTCGGACAAGTCCCGTTGACCCATCTTGGGTCTGTCTCTCCCCACAGTGGGATACTGATGACCCATCTTGGGTCTACGGGATGAATCGGCGGCTGCTCTTTCGCTGGGGGGCGTTGGGATGGGCTTGCCACGGTCGAGCACTGCCTCGCACTCGGCGCATTCGATCACCGACCGCTTGACGGTGCCAGCGTCTGGATGTTTTTCGCAATAGGGTGCGTCCTGGCGATCGCCGCCGTGCTTTGGGTCTTCGTCCTTGCGGCGGTACTCTGCCAGGTTGGTGATGATCGCCGATGCCTGGTCCGCAGGATAGTAGGCACGTTTGCGGACTTCACCAACAGTGAAAATCTCCCCCGATTCCTGGTCGACGACCTCATCTTTCTTAACGACCTCGGAGACGATCTTTCGCTCAATCACCCCCATCTTTTGGAGGGTCTTGGCATGAGTGTTGGCCGTCTTCGCAGTCGATCCCGTGCGCCGGGCGAGCCAGATCGCAGGGATATGATGCCCGTGCTCCTTGGGCTGTTTGCCGCGCTGCTTCTGGGAATTGAGTTCGAGCAGCAACGCGATGCCCGTGACCCGAGGGCCAATCTGGATCTGGTCGTTGGCCAGGATCCGCTCGATCCCTTGGAGGGTTTCACGCTGTTGCCGGATGGTCTCAGCCTGACGGGCGATCGTTTGCAGCGCAACACTGAGTTGTTTGTCGCAGTTTTGGCCTGTCGCGGCTGTTGGCAGGCCCTCTGACTGGCCGGTATGCCCCGTAGACCCAAGATGGGTATTCGGAGGATGAGAAGCAAATCGACCGTTGGATTCCCAGTCAAACCACCATGATTGCTTTCGTCGGGCTGATTCAATGGTGCGGTCTACGTAGTCCGGTCGATCGAGCTTCTTGCGGTAGAGTCGGCTTTCTGATCGCCAGATATCGGCTACCTGGGCATCGTCACCGGTGTATCCGCAAAGGATGAGGACATAGGCGCCATCGGCTTCGCTGGAGAAACCTTTGTCTGTCTGCGACTCGGGATAGCCCGTGATGTCGCCAGCATGGAGCCGGCGGAACTTCTCACCATTGACCCGCGAGGCCGCTTCGATGATCGCTGCGTTCGATCGACTGCCACCGTTGTAGGTTGGTTGGGGGCGAGATGGTTGCTCGGCAGCGCGTAGTTTGAAACCGAAGGCATCAAGCACAGCCACCAGGTCGTCGCGGTTATCGTTGAAGCTGTCGGGGGTGTGGCTGATCGGGGCGTTCGTCATGACTGTCGCGAACCGAAGCGCATTGTATTGCTCAGCGATGCAGATCTCGCGGCCATGATTCTTGTTCTCGTAATCCCTCTCAGTCGTTGCCGCGAAGAACATCCTGATCCCCGTCCGGGAAGGAGACCAGGTGGTATACGTGTTTGCCATCCGAATCACTCGCCGGACATTAGGAGGTAGCTTGGTTTCGTCGCCGGCGTGTTCTTCCGGGACTACATGATCGAGATCGAGGACGGTGATTCCGAGCGATGCATCGACTAGGACGCAGAGCCCCTCGTACTTCCCGCTGGCAAACGCTCGTTCAGCCTGAGCATGCGTCGCAAAAGTGCTGGCGTCATTGGCTTTTGCTCGACGCCCAGTGAGTGGGTTGTACGGAATCTTGGTGTCATGCTCTCGTTTCCATACGCCAAAGAAGGGCAGGTCGTAGAGCGAGCGGGGCACCCTCGTGGCACCAGTAGACGGTGGGGGGATGTTGCTTGGTTGAGACTTGGGGTATAATTTCGTCGACATGTGATGGTGTCCTTTTGAGAAAAGCGCTCCCGGCTGTGGCGGCCATATGGGGGCGCTTCTCTTTTAAGCGGCGGTGCTCGCGCGCTTTGCGACAGGTTCGATTGCGGTGAGCCGTGGCAGGTCGCGTACGTCGATCATCCGCTGGCGTTTGTCGTGGGAGTCGATGAAGTACTCGACACCGGCGCGCTGGAGCCGGCGGGTCAGGGTGTGGGGCTTGAGTCCGGTGGCCTGACGTACCGCGCGAAACCGGATCAAATGCTGGGTGTCCATCGATCCCTCCGTGGTTGACACAGCGTCCGTGTCCGTTCCTTACAGATACGTTATCACACTACAGGATCACTTACAATCCAGCCAAACGCCCCTCGTGTCTGAATCGCTCGTCTCCGGCGTCATCAACAAAACTCACCCGAACGCCGGTGATCCTCGGGTCATGGACAGCATCAGCAACAGCCTGTAGGGCAGCTTGTGCCCGGGTGATGGGTTCATCGAGTGGATCTCCCCATCGAACCGTGCTTAGTGCCCAGGTCCGAATCCACGGCTTGATGTCCTCGAGGCTCTTGCCGGCATTCTGAAGCTGCTTGAGGTGCGCGATTGCACCGATGTACCAGGAGGGGTAGACCGCCTGGGTAACACCACCATGTCGCCGGCGCACGGGCCGGGGAAGAATTCCGTTTCGGCGATAGTGGTCGAGCGTGTACTTCGTGATGGCGACGCCGCGCTCGTGCAACGCCTCGAGAAGCTCGTCACGACTGAGCACGCCGGGGTCGGGTGAGTCCTCTGGCATCCAATCAACCCACGTTTGCTGGCCTGCCTCCGCTTCCTGCTGAATCTCAGCAAGGAGATCCAGGGCTTCGAGATACGCGTCGGCATCAATGCTTCTGGCAACGCCTCGGAGCATTGCGCGAATTGACTCTGGGGGGGTGTCGTTGGCATTGCGCTCGAAGTCCTGGAGGGCGCGAACGATCAGCCCGGCGTTATACGGATACCCAATCCCCTGGATTGGCAGTGGCAAGAGACCGCGATCCTCCCAGGACTGGAGCTGCTCTGCGCTCAGATTGCTGCCGTATTCCCGGTTGATCTCTTCGATGAAGTCCCCACGTGTTAATGCGTCCTTGGTATATCGAAGCCAGTCGAGCCAAGTCTCCGGGGTCACAGACGTGACCTTCTCAGCGGTGGGCATAGGTGCCCTTTCTTTGTCGGTCACGCCGCATCGAGATCATCGAACAAGCGGCGGAGACGATCATCATCATTTCCCTGAAGTCTCTCCGTCTCTCGAAGAGCGTCCAGGTCCATCAATGATTCGACTTCGGTAACAAGTTGACTGCGGAGGATTCGGCCGGGAAGTGCATCGAGCTCGACCGAAATGTCACCATGCTTGGCAACGAACTTCGCGTGTCGGGAATCCGTGACCTTGGCGAAGTCGGGCGGAAGGTTGTACTGCCGGATGTCGTCAAGAGTAAGGGCGCTTTTATTGGATAGTGACCGCCTCACTGTCCCCACGGTCGACGGACTGACCGAACATCGCCGGGCAATCTCGTTGTCGCTCCACTTCGCCCACTCCGAATCGCCGAGCAAGAGTTCGACGGCACGTCGCTTGTCGGCGCTCGTGCGTCGAAGGCCGTGCGTCGCGTTGGCGCTTACCGCATGGAGTTCGGCGTCGCGCATTCCGCCTTGACGGATATCGGCGGCGATCGTAATGATCCCGGTCTGCTCGGCGGCGGCGACACGGTGGAAGCCATCGGCAAGCCGATGGGTCTGGCCGTCGTGAAAGACGGTGATCGGCGGGAAGGTGGCGCCAGATCGCATTGCGTCGGCGTAATCCGCCACGACGTCG
>MWVY01000369.1_pt1 | contig 10786 bp, 17 predicted proteins | sample 1047251 | NCBI WGS metagenome assembly MWVY01 (sample SAMN06349983, study PRJNA376086) | soil metagenome | isolation source: MS7-5 sample Antarctic (ecotone) soil | place: Antarctica | collected 2015-01-13
GGTCGCCTTCGTGTCCGTTCGGGTTGGCGGCTCCATCGGCATGAACAAAGCCTGCTACAAGATGTGGGGAGCGCCGGCGGCGTGTCAGGCGATGTTCGACCCTGAGCGCCGGCGCATCGCGCTGCGGCCCGTAAGCCCCGAAGAAGCGAACAGTTACGGGCTCTCCGCCTGCAGCGATGTCAAGATCCCCTGCAAGAGTCTCTTTGACTTCTACGGTGTCCAGATAGTCGAGACCAGGCGCTACTACGACCCGAAGGTCATAGATGGCGTGCTGGTGATAGACCTCTAGGCCCCGGCCCTCATTGTTGCTAAGTGTTGCGAGGGTCGGTTGCAAGGCAAGTTTCGTAGGGTTGGGGGATGCAACCGCCTTGATCCTCGTCGGATCGAACCCCTCTCGCGGCCTGTTGCAAGGCAAGTTTCGTAGGGTTGGGGGATGCAACGGTGTAGGAGATCTCCGCTACCTTCCATCTCTTCCGGTTGCAAGGCAAGTTTCGTAGGGTTGGGGGATGCAACCCTCATCTAGATGAGGCTACACCCCCACCCGCACTCGTGGTTGCAGTGATCGATTCGCGGGGTTGGGGGATGCAACCGTAGCCGTATAACCTTGCGGCGCGGCCCCAGGGCGGTTTTGAAAACCGCTCTCCGGTTGCAAGGCAAGTTTCGTAGGGTTGGGGGTTGCGACAGGCAGGTCGCATTCCAGAAGGTTAGCAACGACAGGTTGCAAGGTAAGTTTCTTGGGGTTGGGGGATGCAACATGCGAAAGTTTGCTCGGTGCGTTCTCGGTCGCCGAGAGGTTGCAAGGCAAGTTTTCGTAGGCTAAATGCCTGAACCGGCTCTCCGGGTGCTGGATCACGTGGTCCAAGTTGTTGTAGAGGTAGTTTCGTAGTGTTGGGGGTTGCGTCCGGCCAGGGAAGTTGGCGATCATGATCGCCAAGCTGCAGAGGTAGTTTCGTAGGCTAAATGCCTGAACCTCTTAGAACGCGACGCTCGTCGCGATTTGCAGGTTCCTGTTGCAAGGCACGTTTCTTGGCTTCGCCCCGTCCCGATGCTCCAGGTTGCGAAGATTTGCTCTTCGCGGAGTTGTTCGGCAGCTTCGAGGCACATGTCTGCCAGCTCGTCAGGTAGGTCGTTTAACGCATCCTGGAGCAAGTCCTCGGTGAGATTGGCGGAAATGTTAACGTTAACATCTTCGCCAATCGTCCGGCGTGGGACATCCAGAAACTCGCCTATCTCCTCTTGCGTCCACCCCACCTTTGAGAGCAGTAGGGCTTTTATCCGTCGTACTTCGCGGCGGCGCTCGGTGGCCCCTGCCTATCGGGACGGGATCACTGGCCTTGCATAACCATTCACCCCGCGTTGCAATCGCGCACAGGTACAAGTAAGGAACGCGACTAACCACGTCCCTACACGGGGGGCAACCCGCACCTTCGCGGCCGGTCCCGGCCCTAGCTGGCGGCCCCGGCCCCTAGCGGGCGAATGCTTATGCGCTGTAGTGGATATCCCAGTGAGGTAATTCCCGGCAACTCAGGGCAGCTTACATAAGCCTCTCAGGGCGCAAGCGCGCGGGCTACACGCTCAGTGACCAATTGGTCACTCGCTCCCTCTATGGCTTCGCCTAGCCCCGCCCCCCGAAGATCCTACGCCACCAGGGCCTCTGTGTGGCCTGAGCGTCGCTGTGAGGGCCTTCCGTAGCGGACCGGGGCGATGCACCCTCTGAGGCATCCCGGGCCGTCTGAGGCGATTCTCGCGCCTCTAATTGTGGCGGGATACGCTCCAGGGTGGCGGCCAGTAGCCTACGGACTTCGGCGTGGGCCTGGCGTTCGGCCTGCAGCTGCTCCCGAAGGGTGCCGTTGTGCGCCCTGAGTTCGGATATGAGCGCGTCACGCTCACCCGTGTCCGCCCCTTCGTCCGCCACGGTGTCCGCCCCGGTGGCGAGGTAGACGTAACGCCGCCCGTCTGACCCCTTATCAGAGCGGAGGGTCCCTCTCTCTACGCGCTTCCTGATGGCGGACTCCGAGACGCCAAGGCGCGCGGCCGCTTGCCGCAACGCCAGCCTTTCGTCCGTCACCCTGTACGCCCCTCTCCCACGAGGGGGATACTAGACCATTAGGACCGGGGGCGAAGCCCTGCGCGGGGCCGTCAAGCGTCTTAGACGTCAGCTTTCTCGTAGAATATCTGCTGCGCCTAGGTACAGCGAAAACAGCCGCTCGGCTATGCTGCCGGCTTCGTCTTCGGCCATAGCCTCAAGAGTGGCGTCGATCAACCCCTGCTTGCTGCCCTCTTCCGGCGGTATCCAGGCGAGCGCCTCGCTTATGCTTCCGTACTCCTCACGCAGGGGCTCAGGGAAGTCATCGGGGGAGATAGGCGCCAGCGTCTTTGTAACGGTATCGAGCCGGCTTTTGATATCGCCTTTGCCCACCAGTTCCTCTATGGCCTGCTCCACCTTGCCAAACGCATAAATAAAGCCTTGTGGATACCCCACGATCACAACCCTCTTATAGGCCGGCCGGCTTCGGCACCGCTCGCATCCCTCGCTGCCGCTCCGCCCACCAGCATGCTAACGCAAGGGCGAGCACCAGGTCGTCGTGGTCGGAGGAGCGCCAGGCTTCGTAGGAGTCGTGGGCGGTGTGTGTGTTCACCTTGACCTTGAAGTTCTCAAGCTCCTTGACCAGCTCCGGCACCAGGCGCATGCCCCGCGCGATCTTGAGGCGCATGCCCTCGAAGGGCGCCACGGCGCGACTCACGAGGTTGCGCTTCGGGACGTGGTAGGTCCCTCCCGAGTGACCCTCCGCGGCGCCGCCCGTGATACTGACGGCGCGGTACTTCAGGCCCCGCTCCTTGAGCATCTCCACCACGCCGACGCCGACGCCCGTAGCATCAACTATGAGCTCCGGCTGTGGCGGGGAGATGTGATTTATCTGCCTTTTGACTTGGCCGACGAGCTGCGCTACCTGGTCCATCTGCTCCCCGTAGGGTGTCCCCAAAGCGTAGCGCTCGAGGTGCCTGAGATGGAGGAGGGGCTTGGTTTCGAGATCCCCTTTTTGCTCCACCCGCTCGACCACGGCCACAGCCGTGTAGTCTTGCTTCTGTCCGAGGTCTAGCCCTATCACGAACACTTATCCAGCCTCCCTGAATAGCGGCGCTACCTCGTCAGAGAGGGCCGCCTGTATCAGCTCGCTCGTGAAGACGGAATCGACGGCCTCCATGAAGCGGCACTCGTACTCCTGAGCATACCACCACTCCCCTAAAGCCTCCCTCTCTTCGGCCAGGAACTTAGGGGGGATCCGCGGGCACTCCTCGGCCGTCACGGTGTAGCGTTCCCATCCTTGGCCCTCTAGCCACTCGTGGTAGAAGACGCCCCGCTTGCCGAAAGGTGTTGAGAGCATGAGGAGCCTACCGCCCGAGACAGCGAGCATGGGCCTGACGGCGAAGTAGAGCTCGTCGGCGACACGCGCGGCCTCGTCAACTATCAGGAGATCGACCCCAGAGAAGCCGCGGACGGTCTTCTCCGTGCCGGGCAGGGCCTCTATCCTCGAGCCGTTGGCCAGCTCCATGCCGAGCTTACGGTAGGAGTCTGCGGGGATGATATGTCCAAGGGTACGGTAAGCCTCTGCTACCTTGCTAAAGAGCTCCTTCGCCTGGCGCTCCGCGGGGGCGAGGATCAGGATCAGGCAGCCGGGGGCTGCCAGGGCCTTGTGGAGCGCCACTACGCCGGCCATCGTGGATTTCCCCGACTGGCGGGCGCAGTTGAGGAGCACGCGCGGGGCCTCGGACCGGAGAAGGTCCTCTTGCCACGGATCAGGAACTATTCCTAAAGAACGCGCGAACTCCACGCGATCATCAGGAATGGCGGGACGCTGCGACGGGCGCCGCTCCCGGAGACGCCTGATATCGGCTTTAAGCTGCGCCGTACTCACGCTTCAACTCCTCAATCTCCGCTGAGAGCTCGTCGGTCTCCTTGACCTGGCGCTCCAGGGCTATGAAGTCTTTGAGCGCTCTGTAGCCCTGGATCATTACCGCGGCATCGTTGCGGTCTAGCTCCCCGGCCTTCACCTCGGAGATAACGGACTTGATCTCCATCTTGAGGTCGGCAACCTCCCTGTTGCCCTTGCTCCTGGCGGCCCTGGAGGCGTGCCCGTGGCGCTCCTCTGCGCGGGAGGGGTCGTGCAGCCAGCACATACCGCTAGACGCCTGTGCGGACAGCGTGCACCGCCGTCCCGCCTGCGTAATTCCCGCACATGTGCTCATTTGCGCATCACCCCTGGATTTCGGACTTTCGGGCGGCCTCGGCCTGCTCGAGGACCTCCTGGACGAACTCCTCGGGCAGGCCCACGGAGGAGGAGATCGCGGACGGCGAGCGGCCCTCCTCCGAAAGCTCGATTATCCGGCTTACGTCCGCATGGGCCCCACGACGGAGACGTCTTTTCCCGAGGGACCGGCGAGCGGCCCTACTCACGACGGGAGCCCACCTGACGCGGGACGGCAGGAGGACCAAAGAACTCCCGTAGAGGGGCGGCCTCCACAGCAGCCTTCTGGCGGGCACGCTCGTGGTCCTCGTGCGTGGGCGTGAGCGCGGCCATGTCCGCCCTGGGCGGCTTAAGGGCGAGCGTGCGGGTCCTGAAGCGGTCCTCGTCGGGGAGGCTCCGAAGACGGGCCAGCGCGTCGGCTGTCTCGGGCTCGGAGTCCGCCCACTTCTGGAAAACCCCGAACAGGGAGCGCTCGTGGGCAACCGCCGCGACGGCGCGGGCGAGGGCTGGCTGTTTGCTCCGCTGGGCGGCGTTCAGGATCTCGGAGAGTTTCTCGTCCGGTTTGTCCGCCAGGTCGGCGAGGTACTGGCCAAACTTCTCCCCGGTGCCCTCATAAAGCGTCTTCTCCAGGGTGCGGCGGTCCTCGAAGTAGGCTCGGCCGTGGGCATTGGCGAGCTCCTCGAACTCTGTCTCGATCTGTGTGTAGCCGCTCAAATATCGCTTCTGGCGCTCCTCGTCGGTGAGGGAGACGTCCTCGCGAATCATCTCCTGGAGACGGCGCTCCTTATCGTGGAGCGGGAACACGCTCTGTCTGTAGGCATCTTCCGCCTCGTGATACTGCTCGTCGAACTCTGTCTCTGTGTGTAGCATGTCTAGGTCCTTTCTATTCGCCCGGGACTATAACGTCCCGGATCCTTGTTACCTGGCCTTCCTGCTCGCCTCTCACCTTCGCGTGCTCCACCCCAAGCACGGCGGAGATCCTGCTCGTCACCACGCGCGGCGCCGTCTGTCCTTCGTCCTCCATCCTGCGGAGGAAGTCAACTGGGTAGTGCGTGAGTTCGGCGAGGGCCTCAAGGGTGACGCCCTGCGCCTCCCGAACTTCCCGGAGGTTGGGGGCCGGGGCGTAGAGCTGTGGGCTGTGCGGATCCGCAGCGAGGGCTCCCAGCTTCGCCCGATTTGCTCTTGTAGGCATTACGTCGCTCCCTTCAGTCGTTAATCAATGTCACGGCGCGCAGGCAGTCCCACGACAGGGCCGTCTTCTCTCCGGAGAGGTTCAGGACAGGGCCGAAGGGATACACGTCCAGGAGCGTCCCGGTCGTCTCCCGGCCGGCGCCGTGGCAGTCCGTGTAGGCAACCTTCAGGGTCCTCTCGACCCACGTGCTCGGTAGTAGCCCCTTCGGGCCGTTGCGCTTAGGCAGGCTCGGCGTGCCGTTCACGTCCGGCCGGGTCATCGCCGCCTCTAGGATCTCGATTGTCAAATCATGCTCCTTTCAGCTTCGCTTTCGCTAGGTTGTCCGCAGCTGGTGAGGTCGTGGCCAGAAGCACATCCTCCTTTTGTGTGAATCCCGACGTGCCGACTACCTCTACGTCGCCCTCTAAGGCTCTGAGGGCGTCCTGTAAGCCGCTGCGGGCGAGCCTTGATACCTCCCGGGCCCTCGCCTTCGTGCCGGGGTTGGGGCCGTCCTGCCTTCGGTAGAGGGCGCGGACGACGATCTCCGAGTCTCGGTAGTCTAGGATGAGGCGCTGGAGGGTCATGCCGCGCCGCCTTCTCCCAGGTCGTACACGGCGTACTCGTCGCCCTCCCTGCGGATGACCAGGTCCTCGTCGGGATCGCGGCCCTCGGCCCGGACGCTGGCCCGCAGCGCGGCGAACTCATGGCCCGGCGACGTCAGGCGGACGACGCCGCCGTCTACCTCGACCAGTCCCATCTCCTCCAACTCTTCGACGCTTTGCATCACGCTTCTTGCGTTGTCACGAGAAGATCGCTTCCCGGTCTTCTTCGCTCACCACGTCCTCGAAGGCCTCCACGATCTGCCGGAAGCGGATCTCCGTCAACGCCGGGGCCTGGCGGCGGCGGACGCCTTGCATGAGGTCCTCTTCGCTCGGTGCGGCGAGCTCGTCTATCCGGTCCGCCGCCTTCGCCAGCCGAAAGCCGGCCCGCAGCGCACTACGCACAGCCGCCGTCGTGGCGACGACCGTCGCGTCCCGCACGCCGTCCAGCAGGACCTCGACTGCGGCCAGAGCATCGCCGGCGACACCCGGGACCACGTCCCCCCGCCCGTAGCGTCTACATGGCTCGACTTCTTCGTCGGCCAAGTCCTCGAAGTGATCGGCCAGGCGTGTGAGGTAGAGGGTCCAATAATCGAGCTCGCGCCCCCCCGCTTCAAACGGTAAGGGCGCTTGCACTTTTGGGGGAAAGTCGCCTACTTCGGCGCCAGGCCCCCGCAAAAACTCAGCCGGCTCCGTGCGCAACTCGCGGGCAATCCTCTCCAGTAGTCCCAGCGACGGCATCCGGCTGCCGTGCTCAATCATATTTAGGTGCGCCGACGTTACCCCGGCCCTACGCGCCAACACGACACCGCTCATCCCGTACTCTTCGCGCACTTCCTTTATCCTTCGCCCAATATCCATCGGCTTCCTCGATACCTCCCGGCGCTAGCCATCGTATTCTCGTATATCATAGCAGGAAGTTAGTATATTGTCCGCCTGTGTGTTAATATCTGGGGTAAGAGCTTCGGGCAGCCACCCGAAGACTCAGAAAAGCGGCCAAGAGCCCGAGAGATGAAAGGAGCCCTAACCGATGTAGGAATATTACACCATTTCGCGCAATGTCAGTAGTTCTGCGTGTGTTTTGTCTGCGCGCAACCCCCTAAGCCTTTAAGGAGGCACCCATTATGGGTATAGCCACAACGAAGTCCTTCGCGGACATAAATGAAGGGACCCAAATCGAAGTCGAGGTGGCTGACGCCACCTTTGACGAGGACGGCCGCTTCGGTCCTGCTGTCGAGCTGGCGCTGGACGTGCACAAGCCTTCCGCGCACGCCGGAGACTCTGTCCTGTCCACCTTCTCCCTGTCTCAGCCACGGCGCTCTAAAGTACGTGATCTCAGGGCTGACGGCCTCGACGACGAGGCCATCGCCACCGTGCTCGAGAACAAGAATTTCAGCTTCGAGACGATCGACGATCCCGAGACGCCCAAGCTTGGCGGCGCGCTGCTGCGGATTGTGAAGGCTGGCTACAACGCCGACGCCCGCGCGGTGAAGAAGCTTCTCGAAGGGTGTGACACCTTCGACGACCTGGCCGACGCACTCATCGGCCGGCGCTTCGTCGCCACCACCCGCAAGGATAAGAACGACTACACCCGCATCGACGGGAAGGGAGAGTTCTATCGCGTGGTGAAGGACGAGCCTGGCGAAGCCTCAGGGCTGCAGCAGAAGCAGGCCAGTGCCGCCCAAAAGCCCCAGACCGACGATCCTGAGTGGGAAGACATCCCGTTCTAGGTAAACGAAGAGAGGGCCCGGATCCGGGCCCTCTCACTCACCTAAAAGGAAGTGTACAACAATGATCACCGAAACCACAGCAGTAGATTTCCCGATGATCGAGAACATCCCCGGACAGCTCGCCGAAAGGCCGCAGTGGGTAGTCTGGAAGCTCGAGGAGAGAGACGGCGACCTTACCAAGATGCCGTATATCGCCGGCGGCGTGGGCAGAGCCTCAAGCACGGACTCCCTCACCTGGCGCCCCTTCGAGGAGGCCGCCCAGGCTCTTGAGACCGGCCGGTATAGCGGTGTGGGGTTCGTCTTCTCAAGCGGCGACCCCTTCACCGGCATAGACCTCGACAAGTGCCGCGACCCTGAGAGCGGTGAGCTTGCGCCGTGGGCACAGGAGATGATCTCCCGCGTGCCCGAAGGCTACATCGAAGTCTCGCCTTCGGGCACAGGCATCCACGTAATCATCCGGGGCAGCGTGCGCGGCGGCGGGGTGCGCAAGGGCCCGGTTGAGATGTACTCTCGCGGCCGCTACTTCACGATCACGGGGCTTGCCCTGTGAGTCCGATAGGCGACGGCCAAGAACTCATCGACTGGCTCGCGGGCCGGATGCAGGCCGCTACGGAGGCGAAGGCGCAGGCTAACGGCCATGCGACGGCGCGGCCGACCTCGCCGGACCGTCCGACGGACGAGGCGATTATCCAGAAGTGCCGCGGCGCGGAGAACGCCGCTAAGTTCTCAGACCTCTTCGACCGTGGTGACGTCCATACTCATCATGACGGTGATGACTCGGCCGCTGACCTTGGCTTGCTCGGCATCCTGAAGTTTTGGACACAGGATGAGGAGCAGCTAGAGCGCCTCTTCTCTGCCTCGGCGCTAGGTCGGCGGGACAAGTGGAGAGGGCGCGACGGCTACCGCAAGCTTACGGTCCGCGCGGCGCTCTCCGACCTCCGCGAGACCTACGACTGGGGGCGCCCGGGCGCCCGAGCGCTAGTGTCATCACTGTCATCACCCCTAGTGGGGTCCAGTGATGATGACACTAGCGAGGCCGATAATGGCCCAGAAATCGTGTGGTTTGCCGAGCTTGGCGAACCCAAGGAACGCGAGTACTTGATTGAAAAGATCGGGGTGAAGGGCTACCCGATCGTCGCGTTCGGTGCGGGCGGCGTGGCGAAGTCCTTCGCCATGCTCTCCGCGGGCATCGCGATCGCCAGCGCCTCGGGCGTAGATCACTGGCTTGGTTTGCGAGTACTCGACCATGGCCACGTGCTCTACCTGGACTTTGAACTCGACGCCGAAGAACAACATCGGCGTGTCCGAGACCTGTGTGCGGGGATGGGGATCATGATCCCCAAACGCCTCGCCTACCTCTCCGGCGTGGGCATCACACCCGAGAAGGCCTTCCAGAAAGCCCTGACGTTCGTGGACGAGTACAAAGCCAAGGCCGTCATCATTGACTCTATGGGGCTTGCTATGCAAGGCGACATGGAGAAGGGAAAAGAAGTGCTCGCGTTCCACGGGCGATACATCAACCCCCTCAGGCGCGCCGGTGCTACGCCGTTCATCGTCGACCACGAGGGCAAGCTCCAGGCCGGAGAGAAGCACAAGGACAAAACGCCGTTCGGCAGCGCTTACAAGGCATGGGCATCCCGGAGCGTGCTTCAGTTCGTGTTCGAGGAGTACAGGGAAGAGGCCTCAGAGCTCGATATCCGCGTTCGCCAGACGAAGACGAACTTCGGGCCGAAGATTGATCCCATCGGCGTCAGGTTCACGTTCGAGGAGAAGAAGGTTTCGATGGGCGGCTACGACCTCCCCGACGAGGAGCTTCTCGAAGAAGAGAGCCGTCCTGTGAAGGAGCGTATTCTCATAGCCTTGCGGCTCGAAGGCGCCACCAACAAACAGCTCCAACAGATCACGGGGGCGTCCGAAGGAACGGTGCGCAACAAGCTCTCCGAACTCGTGGGCACCGGGGAGGTCGTGGGCGACGGAAGGCGCCCAACAACCTACGACTTAGTGTCATCATCACCGGAACACCCTAGGGGTAGTGACAGTGATGACACTAGCAAAACGACCGTGGCCGGCCTCTTCGCCGACCCCCCCGCGTGGCTGGTAAGGCAGCTTGCGGTCTACCGCGAAGACCCCGCCCGACACTTCAAACCCTTGTGCTCCGCCGTGGCGGCCGTGGTCCTCGAGGACGGGGCCCGCGCCTCAGAGGTACAGGAAGAGGTCGAGGGGGAGCTGGCGCACTAGGAGAAGAGGTCCTCGGGCTTCGCCTTCAGCGCCTTTGCCAGCCGCGCGCGCGTGGCCGGGTGTGGCCTGGGCCTCTTGCCGGCCTCGATCGCCGCGATCGTCGCCCTGCCTACGTCCGCGAGCTTGGCCAGTTCCATCTGCGTCAGGCCGCGGCGCTCTCGATGTTCTTTAAGGCGCGACAAGTTCATAAGGGAATTATACCGTATAGCACTTGCATTTTGTATAAAAGGTGAGACAATGTCCTCAGACACAGAAATGGGCCCCGCAGGCGCTAGAACACCTCGGGACCCGGCCCACAGAAAGGACTAAAGACTGTGGACAAGAGCAAGTCTAGCGCACCCCGCCCCACTACTGAAAGCGAAGACACTCCGCACGGCTGCTACGGCGGCCAGGTCTACATCGGCCATCTTGTCGAAGAAGATGGTGAAGAGATAGAGGTCTTCGAGTCCGTTCCCTGCCGGCGCTGCGCCTCCAACGCCGGCGTGTCCCGATAATGGCGGGCGAGGAGCTGCCGCGCCTGGCCGGCCTCGAAGGCTTCGAGGTGTGGGACAAGACGGTTCGCGCCCCGGAGCACGGGGGTGTGAGGGTCGCCTTCGTGTCCGTTCGGGTTGGCGGCTCCATCGGCATGAACAAAGCCTGCTACAAGATGTGGGGAGCGCCGGCGGCGTGTCAGGCGATGTTCGACCCTGAGCGCCGGCGCATCGCGCTGCGGCCCGTAAGCCCCGAAGAAGCGAACAGTTACGGGCTCTCCGCCTGCAGCGATGTCAAGATCCCCTGCAAGAGTCTCTTTGACTTCTACGG
>MWVY01000370.1_pt1 | contig 10764 bp, 10 predicted proteins | sample 1047251 | NCBI WGS metagenome assembly MWVY01 (sample SAMN06349983, study PRJNA376086) | soil metagenome | isolation source: MS7-5 sample Antarctic (ecotone) soil | place: Antarctica | collected 2015-01-13
CCACGCGGCCCGTATCCCCGTTGCGGTTCTTCACGATGGAGATATCGACGGCGCGGGCGGGCGATATGGCGGAGCGCTCCTTCGCCGGCGTCAGGAAGAGAATCACATCGGCGGAGTACTCCAGGTCGCCGCTCTCCTTCAGGCTCGCCATATTGTCGGAGCCCTTCTTCCCGTCATAGTCGCCCTGGGCGCGATTCTGCGACGCCAGGGCCACGACGGGCGAGTGCAAGCGGGTGGAGAGCTCCCGGAGCATCGTCGCCATCGTCTCCACTCGCTCCCGCACGGTCGCCATCCCCCGGAGCTCCTGGGATGCCTTCGCCCAGAGCTGGAGATAGTCCACGATGATGAGACACTCGCTCGTCTTGTGCCGGTTCATGGCTCGGAGCGCCATCGCCCTAACCTGGGCGACAGTCAGCGCCGCGGCGCCTTCGATGATAGCGATACGCTCCGCGACAGGACGCCAGAGCGCGGCTCCTTCGCGGAGTTTGTTCAGGTCGGCGCTCCCCCGTTGCACATCGAGCGGGTTGACGCCCCCGCGAGCACATATCGCCTTCGTCGCCAGGTTGCGCGGGCTATTCTCGAAGCTCACATAGATAACGGGCGCCGTCGGAGCCACGACGCCGGCGAGCTGAAGGGCGAGCGTCGTCTTCCCCACGCCCGGAGCCCCTGCCAGGATGGTGAGCCCTTCCTGGAGCCCGCCCAGCTTCGTATCGAGCCGCGGTATCCCCGTCGGAAGCCCCAGCGTCGGCTTGCCCGTCTCCTTCAGGGCGCGGGCACGTTCTTCAGCATCGCGAAGAACATCGCCCAGGAGCTCCGACGCCCAGGCCAGCCGCCCGCTCGATGTCTCCCGGATGGCGGCTTGCACGCCCGCGGCTTCTTCTTCAAGCATCGTCGCCAGCCGGGAAGCCGGCGTCGCGTCGTCATGGAGTGCCTGGGCGAGCCGCTCTTGTGCCCCAGCCAGGAGCCGGCGCTGGAAGAGATCGGCAAGTACGCTCGCGCTCGCCTGGGGGCTTGGGGCCGGTTTCCAGTCGCCCGGAACGCTTGCCCGCATTTCCGCCTCGATAGCCTGAGCCACGGTTTCCCAGGTTTCCGGCTCCGCGGCGAAGGCGCCGGCGGGGAGCGTGTCCAGCAGCTCCCAGTAGAGCGCCGGCGAAGCCGCGATAGCGGCGAGTACGCCCCGCTCCGCGTCAACGTCTACGAAATCATCGGCCAGGCTGTAGCCCTTCATGGTGTCCCGCTCTCATGGGTGCCCGGCTCCAGACTGCGGCGCCCGGCGTACGGCTTTGGGCTTCACATTAGGGGAGCGCCCAGGTGCGCGCTAGCGCACTCCTGGGCGTGTTTACTCTCTTTACTCTCTTTAGGAAAACAAAACAGGCAAAAAAGCCCGTAGTTATGGGCTTTTTGGGGAACGTTTGGGGCACGATAACCACGACTTTGGGGCACGATAACCACGACTTTGGGGCACGATAACCACGACTTTTACTCACTTTGGGGACAGGAGAAAAGCCCAAAAAGCCCATAGTTATGGGCTTTTTGTGGTCTCTGGAGGGTGCTGACGTGTTTACTCGCTTATGCGCGGTGTTTACTAACTCGCGGGGAGTACGTGTGTCATGAGCCAGGCTTCGAGCTTTTTGCGGTTCTCTGCGGAGACGCCCTTCCCCCGCTCCGCCCGCGAGTAGGCTTGCTGCGACAGGCCGCATGCTTCCGCAGCGCCTTCCTGAGCGAGCCGTAGGCGGGCGCGGGTTTCCTTCAGGCGCCCTGGGAGTGGGCGGGCATCCGCAAGCATCGGTATACCCCCGCGGAGCTCGCGGGCGTAGTGCTCTGGCGTAGAAGCTGGCGGCTCGATGATGACGAGCTCCTGGCTCCAGACTTCCGCCCAGCCGCGGGGCGGGGCGTCGCCCAGCTGCCAGCTGTCATAGCGCCATGCGGCAACAAGGCCATCTCTCTGGAGCGTGTCGAGTACCTTTTCGAGCCGCCTTAGCGTGAGGATCGGCTTTCGTGCATCACGTGTGAGCCGGCAATTCTCCAGGAGCGTGGAGACGCGGAGCGGCTCGCGGTAGGTGCCCCTAGTGGCTCGCACACGCCAGAGATACGAGAGATAGCGCGTAAGCGCCTTTTCTGGCGCCTGGCGGTATGGATCATATCGGAGCGCCCTCGCAGACAGGAGCGCGGTTTGCCGGCCCGGTCCCCAGAGATAGAGCGCCAGTACGTCGCCCGGCGTGAAGCTCACGCGGTCGACATCGAGCCCGCCATCGAGCCGCACTTGCCCGCCCGCCCCGGTCAGGATGAATGCCGGCCCAGTCACGCCCCGGCGGGTTTCGCGCTGCTTCTTCTTCGATGGGCTCCCGTTGTCTGTGTAGGTTGTGAGCTCGTCAATGCGGAGCCAGAGATTCTGTATCCGGGTGAGCGCCTGGAGCATCTCGCGGCGTTGCTCTGGCATGTAGCCCCCACGGCGGCCGCTCCCGCTCTTCTTGGGTTTGAGCCCGCGGAGCGCCAGGAGCGCGTCAACGTCGATAACGGCTCGCGCCTGGGGGTGTGTGGCTTGCTGCATCCAGGTATGGCAGAGCGCGTCCAGGGTGTCGGCTTCGAGCTGGGAGAGCTCGCTCGCATGGCGGAGCATCTCGCCGGCGAGCGCTTCTAGCTCGTCAGGGGGGAGAATGGCGAGCCCGTCAACGTGGGGCGGCTTTAGCTCGATAGCGCCCTTTGCGCCGCTTTCGTTGACGAGCGCGAGCGGGAAGGCGTTCCCGTCGTATCGCTTGAAGGCGTCAGGGTGCATGCTGGCGCGGAGCCGATGGTAGACGGCGCCGGAGCCGGTCGCGAGCATCGCCGGCGATGCTCGCTCGATGGGCGCCGCGAGCTCTGGCGCGGCGGCGGGGGAATACTTCCGCGCCCGCTCTTTGGGGAGATCGGGCGGTAGGGCGCCTACGTGGTGCGTAGGCGTCTGCCCAGGTGACTTGCTAACCGGGGTACGGGGCATGCTCATACTCCCCACTCGCGAACGAGTTTGAGCATGTCGTCAACGGGTGGCTCTTCCGTGGGTATCGGCGCCGGCGCCGTGAAATCATCGTCCGGGTACGGCTCTAGCCCCATCGCTTTACGGAGTGAGCCTCGTAGTGTGAAGTCGTTTGCGGATGCCCATTGCTTAGTGAAGCGCTCCGCTTCCGCGTGGGTTGCTTCGAGCTGGGCGCGAGTTTCAGGCCAGAGCGGGTCTTCGCCGTGGAAATCCTCGCGGGTAATGATGTCGAGTGCCTGGGTAATCCCTTCGAGTTGGGCGCGGTGGGATGCGTAGACGGTTGCGGCATCGAGCGCGAGCTCTGCGACACCTTCAAGCCCCTTCACTTCATCATGATGAAGTGTTTCCGCTTGTTCGCGAGCTTTCTTGAGCGCGGCGGCGGTTTTCGGGAGCTCCAGGCTGGGAAAGGTCTCGCGCTCATCTCTGGGGATGCCAGAGAGCGTCAAGAAGAGATCGCGTATCTCTGCCCGGCGTTTCCGCACAGCCTCGGCTTCACTATCGGGGCGCACGTCTTCCCATTTGAGAAAGTCGCCATTGAAGAGCTCCAAAACGGGGATGTGATAGTGCGGACCGTAGGGCTCGTATGTTTCGGGCGTAGAGCCTTCCGCCCAGTCATGGAGTACGCCCCAGGGAATCGCCGGCTCCCCGTCTTTGCGCTTGGGTTTGGGGAGCTCGCCCCGCTCGATCGCGGCGTCAATGAGTGCCCGGATACGCCGGGCAAGTTCTTCGCTCCGCCGGTCTTGCTCCTGACTCTCCTGCTCATACTCCGGCGATGCCTTCCAAGCTTCCCACTCGCCATCGGCAAAGCGTCGGGGCTCCAGCTCTGGCGGGAGATTCTGGAGGAATTCCGCGAGAACTGGGTTCAATCCTGGCTCGTCGCCATCGAGCTCTGAGAGTATTTCTGCGTAGCCATCGAGTGGGTGGAGCTCTGCCCGTTCCCGTTTAATTGCGGCGCGGTACTCGCTCTCCGTTGCGGGGTAGGGAATGAGCTTCCAGACATCGAAGAGCTGGGCATAGTTTAGGTAGTGCTGGGCGGATTCCCGGATGAACGCTTGGAGCCGGAAACGGTCACGCTCCATGCTCACGCGATAAATCGTGAGCCAGTCTGTGAGGTTGCCATTCAGGGTGCGTAGGAGCCCCAGGGCGCGGTTATAGGCGGCGGCGTGTTCTGGGGGTGTCGCGTTGCGAAGCCGGCCCATCTCTGCGATGTCGTGCGCTCGCGAGAGCTTCGCGAGCATGCGGACGCACTCTGTCTCGGAGAGCCCCTCGTAGAGCTTGCCCATCTTGCGGTTAGTGGTGCTTGTCGCCATTAGGCGGCTCTCCTGCGATTGATGACCATGCTCGCCCGGTCGGCATCGAGCACAGACTCCAGGGCTTCGAGCCGGGCTTCGATGTCCGTTTGTTGAATCACCTTTACGGAGACGTTCGCCAGGTAGCCGATAGCGTTCGCTATCTTCACGTCGACGCGCCCGGCCCGTACGTCATTGATTGTGGTCTCGATAAGCTCCAGAACATCGCTCATGGTGCGAATGGTGAGCGTCGACGATGGGAGCGGCTCTATCTTCCCGGCTTCGCCCCCACGCCGGCGGGCGGCGGTGCGCTTTTCTTCCTGGGCGGGATCATGGGCGAAGCAAAAGCGGGAGCCGGCCACGGCGTAGCCCCCGCATGGCGTGGTGTCTGCCTTGATATGGGCGCAGTTCGTCGCCATCTACGTGGTGCTCCTACCGAGGTGCAGCAGCAGCGAACGGGCTCGACCCGCACGCCGGTGGAGTATGGGCGCTGTGTGGCCCACTTCGCCGCTCCGGTAGCTGCACGGCGGCTCGGGCGACAGCCTCACGATCGCTTCGCGCCCCGCCGCGGCTGCACGAAGGCGTCCAAGAGGTCCCGGGCGTAGGCGCGGAGTTCGGCCTCGGTGAGCCCAGCCGGCCCCGTGGCCCGCAGGTAGTGGAACAGCCCCAGATAGGCGGTGTACACCAAGAGCGCGCGCCGCCGCGCGTCGGCTTCCGGGCAGCCCAACTCGGCGAACGCGTCGGCAAGGTAGGCGAGGCGCCGCGCCGTCACCCGGCGCAGGACCGGTTGGACCAGCGGGTGGTCGGCCGAGGCCGCCAGCGCCGCGTCCCGCAGCCCCCCGGTTCGGTCCGCGAAGGCCGCCGCGGTGAGGGCGCGCAGGCGCTCGGCCGGGTCGCCGACCACGCGTACCCGCTCGATCGGCCGCTCGGTCTCGGCGCGCTCCCACTCCTCAAGCGTGGCGGCGACGAGGGCGTCGCGGTTGGGGAAGTGCCAGTAGAAGCTCCCCTTACTGACCTCCAGGCGCCGGGCGAGGGGCTCGACTGCCACGGCAGCCAGGCCCCCCTCGGCGATCGCGGCCAGCGCTGCTTGTACCCAGTCGGCCGCCGCGAGCCGCGGCCGCGACCTTGTCTTCGGTTGCCTCACCACCGCTTGACTCCTTCGCCTCCGTACGCTATCGTATGTCTAGCATACGCAGCCGTATTGCTGTCAAGGGACAGCGTTGTGCGAAGGCAGGAGGGAAGATGGGCTTCACACGTCTCGCGGCACTGGCGGGCATTGGCGGGGTGACACTCCTCGGACTGGCCGGCCTCCTCGGCAACGTTAGCAGCCCGCCCAACCTGGACGCCCCTGGGGACGTGCTCGCCGCGCACTACACCGAGCACGCCCAGACGACACTGCTGTCCGGGTACGCCAACGCACTGGCGGCACTGCTGGTGTTGGTCTTTGCCGCCGGGCTCCGGGCCTTCGTGCGGACTGGCAAGGCCGAGCCGGACTCCGACTGGTCCGTCGTCGGGCTGCTCGGCGCCGTCGGCCTGGCGATCGTGATCCTGGTCGTGACGGCCGTGCAGCTGGCGCTGCCGTTGGCGGCCCGCGAGAGCGGCGGTGAGCCGGGGGCCGTGCGCGGGCTGCTCGCGCTGTGGAACGCCGGGGTCGGGCTGATTGGGGCCGCCGCCGCCCCCTTCCTGGTCGGCTTTGGGCTGGCCGGCCGGCGCGGCGGGGCGTTCCCGCGCTGGCTGGCATGGCTCGGGTTCACGGGGGCAGCCGCCGGCGTGGTCGGCGCCTACCCGGCGGATGTCTTCCTCTTGGTTGGACTCCTCCAGTACCCGGCGCTCTTCGTCTGGCTCCTCGCCGCCAGCGTGCGGATGCTCCGGGCCGGGGAGAAGGTGGTGGCCGCCGCCGTGTCCTGACGAATGCCACGCAGTTGAAATCCGACTAGGCGCCAATACCTGCGGTAGGTCATGCCCTCTGGTATGGGCCCAGTTCGTTGCCATCTACCTGCTCCTGTCCATGCCGAGCGCGTCGGCGACGCCCTTCCAGCCGGGGTCGTGCTCGCCTTCCAGTCGGGCGAGATACCGGCTTGTCGTATGCAGGGAACGATGCCCCAGGAATGAGCCGACGGCTTCGATACTGGCGCCTGTATCACGGCGAAGCTTTGCCGCGGAATGGCGGAGCACATGCGGCGTCACGTCTTTCAGGCCGGCCCGCGCTGCATAAGCCTTGAGGTTCTTGTAGAAGCCGTGCGAACTAATCGCAAAGAGCGGGGCATCGTCGGGGAGCGCATCGAGCGGCGTTCCCTGAGCATCGAGCGCGGCGCGGATCGCGACGTAAGCGGGCGCCGGAAGCTCGCGGTAGCGCATGTGCCCGCCCTTTGTGCGGACGTGGTAGTAGGCGGCGCCCCCGCGGCGCTCGATGTCGCCGGCGGTGAGCGCGAGCACTTCCGCCCGGCGAAGCCCGGTGAGTACCGCAGTAATGATGAGCGCCCTATCCCGCGCCCCAGCTGGCGTCTGGGGCGTCTGGGCGAGCAACGCCCGCAACTCGTCAGCGGAGAGCCCCCGCGGCGTCGGGTCTTCGTTCCTGGGGCGCTTCACGTCGTCTGCAGGATTGCGGTCGATAAGCCGCATACGGCGAGCGAAGTCATAGAAGCCCCGGATCGCCGCGAGACGAACGCTGACGGTCGACGCGCTCGGCAGTTTCCCCGATGGGCCCGGCCCGTAGGCAAAGGCGTGCACGCGCCCCGGCGCCACGGTGGCCGGATCGTCGACGCCCTCCAGGAAACGCCGGATATACCGCCCATACTCCTGGGGGGTGCGAGTGCTTCCCGTACGCTGGGCGACTTCCACCAGGTAGGCGCCGGCGACGGCCTGCCAGGGCTGGGCAGCGGGAACGATTGCGGCGGTAAAAGACGGCTCAATATTCATGTACGTATGGTAACACTAAGATAGGTTAGTGTACACTTCCGCCTAGGCAACACATGGGTAACGCCTAGACGATCATCTAGGCATCGCGTAGGCATCCGCATAGACAGGCGGGGACATGGGGGAGACAGGGCGCGTCTCGATACAGGAAGCAGCGGAGCGCCTGGGCGTCTCTGCTGCGTCGCTATATAGGTAGCGTTGATCTAGGGAAGGGAAAGGAGCGCGCACGTGCAACGGTGGGAATATTGCTGCATCGCGTATCGAGTGGAGTTCCAAGAGCGACCCTTTAGGGGGGACCGTTTCCAGGAATTTATAGAGGTGTATATGTGCACCACAAAAAAAGGAGGGACGTGTACCGATAGCGCTGAGGGCACGTTGCCAGAAGAGTCCGTGCTAACCGTTGCGGTTGGACAGCTTGGTCTTGAGGGTTGGGAGATGAGTGGTCATTCAGCGGCTTCGATGGACCGGCTCTGGTTCAAGCGTCCTAAGCAGGATTAGAAGCCGTGACAGATCGGGTCTCCATCATCGAGGCGGCCGAGCGCCTGGGCGTCTCTGTCGATACCATCCGTCGCCGGATGAAGAAGGGCGAGCTCGTCGGCGAGAAGGAGCCGACGCCCCAGGGGTATGAATGGCGCATCATCCTTCCCCGCGAAGAGAGCGACGTTACAGAGCCCCAGGGCGAGCCGGCGTCAGTATCGCATCAGGGCGACGCCATCAAGCTGGAGCTTCTCCGGGAGCGTATCGACGAGCTGAAGCAAGAGCGAGACGACTGGAAGGAGCAAGCCCAGCGAAGCGGCGAAGCGGAGCGGGAGCTCCGGATCTTGCTTCGCGGTGCCCAGGAGCTCGCACTGCCGGCGAAGACAACGCCCTATGATGCCCCAGGAGCCCCGGAAGAACTGTCGCCCATATCAGAAGGCTCGCATTCGGCGAAGGGCTTGCTTGCTCGCTTGTGGGCGTCGCTCCGCGGTGATGGTCGCTAGGCCAGGAGTCACTCCACGACGTGGTCCACACCTCGTGTCTCTTAATGAGCGGAGAACGACGTGAACAAGATGTAGGCGCTATTCGAGTCCCGTAAAGAAGTCGTCTTCGCACGCGGGGTGCTCACGATCGTGCACTGCAGCAAGGTGAAAGTACTCGGTACTCAGCTCCTTCCAGCGTTCAGCCTCGGGGAGATTGCCAAATGGTTGATCGTGGGCTTGGGTCCGGTGAGCCTCGTTCGTCGCCCGCTTCTTCTGATCGATCCATGACGTGATATCGAGCGCCACGGTCACCTCGTCGTCGGAGATACTGGGAAACCGCCACCCGGTGGATCGCGCCTGGCTCTCAGGAATCGCGGAATAGTAAAGCTTGGGCACGGAAAACGGGGGCACATCCTGCTCCGGATAGGCCTGGGCATCAGCGGCCAGATCAAAGGCGGCGGTGGCAGCCTCGTAGACGGCGATGTGATCGGGATGCAGGGTTCGTCCCTCTGGCCCGAAGGTGAGCAGGACATGCGGTCGAACCCGCCGGATCGCTTCCACGATATGGCCCGTCAGCCCTGTTCGATCCACTGCGTCAAGCGTGCCATCGCGGTAGTCGAGAATGCTCAAATCCTGCACGCCGAGGATCGCACACGCCTCCCGTAATTCAGCCTCACGCACCTGGGGCAACTCCTCAGGGCGACAGAGCGGTGGCTCCCCACACTCCCCCGCCTCCCCACGCGTCGCGATCACAAGACTAATCATCACCCCTTCGCTGGCGTACTTGGCGAGCGTCCCGCCAACGATCCGGGACTCGTCATCTGGGTGAGCAAAGATGCCGAGTAACCGTCTCTTGGTCATTAGCCTCAACCTCCTGAGTGGCTGTCTCATCCTTCGGCGTGTGTTGAGTGAGCAGACCAACTTCGCTCCCGCCCAAGCATTCGCATACGCCCTTCCCTGCTCTGCGTAGGCGTCTGCCTGTGTGAGACCAGCTCCTGCTCACTATACCCACACGGAGTGCACTCCATGGACTTGCAGGGGTCTCTAGCTTCCATGGGGGTATCACGCCCATAGGGACGCAGTCGGATTGTTGGGTATCTAGTCCCCCTCCGGGGAATCGCTCTTTTGCCAGCTCTCCGGGAGCTCCAACGGGTGCCGATTCCGAGCCATATACGTGGCATTCTTCCACGCGAAGCACATCTTCGCGAGCGGCTCCGGGAGCTCGTCGGAAGCATCGAGCCGGGTGACTTCTTCACGAAGCTCCGACGCCAGCGACGCCATCCACGCCGGCCCGCCATCGAGATAGCCGTAGCTCATCTCATAGGCGAGCATCTTCGTCTCCGTATCGAGCCCTTCGCAACGCTCCAGGGCGTCGCTCCACGACAATGGCGACGCCATCGGGGTAGGAGTCGGCTCCGGCTCGTCTTGTCGCTCCTGGGGTGATTCTGGGCGCTCTGGCGTCGGAGTATCGCCATCATGGGGGAAGAGCGGCTCCCACGCCCCCAGCGTCAGCTCGCCGGCTTGCCAGGCCGCGGACGCATCCTTCTCCGTGCCATAGGCTCCCGGCTCCAGGTAGGCGACGCCCTTCCCGCGAAGTCGTGCTTCGCGTGCCAGCTCCCGGAAGCCCGTAGAGCCGGCGTCGTCAGCATCGAGCGCCAGGATAAGCTCGCTCGTCTTCGTCGCCCATTCCCAGCGCCAGCCGTTCACACCGAAGATAGCCACGACGTTAGGAGCTCCCGCGGCCATCAGCGCCAGGGCATCGAAGGCTCCTTCGCATATCGTCGCCGGCCCGGAGCCATCGGCGAGCGCCTGGGCGTGGAAGTAGCCCTTCGCTCCCGGCAGGTGGTCGTGCTTCTTGTCTTTGGGGGCGTCGCCGACAGCACGCCCGTACAGGTTCACCACGTCGCCCGATGGCGTCGTATGGGGGAAGACGACTCGCCCACGGCGCCAGTCTCGCGACGCATTCGGCCACGTGCCTGGAGCGGCGAAGCCGACACCGACAGCCTGGGCGAGCTGGAGCGGGATATGGCGCTCGCGAAGATAGGCTTCGCCAGGGGAGCCCGGAAGGGCGGCTCGATACGACGCCATCAGGGTGGCGAGCTCCGGCTTCGTCTCCGGCTTGGGCTTGGGCTTATAGGCCCGCTGGGGCGGTCGCGTATGCGTGCCTATGCGAAGGGTCCCGCCATCAGCTCGCCGGCGTTCCCTGGCATCATCGAGATAGCCCCAGGCTCCACATGCAAAGCACTTGAAGTACCCCGTCTCCCGGTTCACGCGGAGCGAGCGTTGGCGGTCGGAGCCGTGGAAGGGGCAGTAGGCCCGCTGCATCTTCCGCTCGTCGCCGACGGGCTCACATCGAGCGAGCTCCGACTCCGACAGCGAGAGATTCTGCAGCTCGCCCCAGCTCCCCGCCATCAGGGCACCACTTCCCGGAGCGTGCCCACGTCGGGACGGAAGATAAGATCCACGCGGCCCGTATCCCCGTTGCGGTTCTTCACGATGGAGATATCGACGGCGCGGGCGGGCGATATGGCGGAGCGCTCCTTCGCCGGCGTCAGGAAGAGAATCACATCGGCGGAGTACTCCAGGT
>MWVY01000371.1_pt1 | contig 10730 bp, 7 predicted proteins | sample 1047251 | NCBI WGS metagenome assembly MWVY01 (sample SAMN06349983, study PRJNA376086) | soil metagenome | isolation source: MS7-5 sample Antarctic (ecotone) soil | place: Antarctica | collected 2015-01-13
CCGCGTACTTATTTCGCTTCGTTTTATCGCCGGACGCAGCAGCCACGAACGAAGAAGCCGCGCGCCCATTCCGGTAACGGTTTCGTCAATTACGCCGAAAAGCGTGCGTTTATTGGTTTCGCTGCGTGATTCGACGACTTCAAGATTTTTGAGCGTTACTGCGTCCAAAACCATAAAATCGGCGGCTTCAAAATAGCTGATGTCGGAAATGTGTTCGGCGGAAGCACGCTGCGTTTCCTGCGCGTAGCGCAGACACGCGCCCGCAGCGCGAATCGCTTCCGTCTTTCCGCTAAAACCAAATCCCGATAATTCCTTGACATTTAATTGATGTTTTAAAAGATTTTCACAATCTTCCGGGTGAAACAACCAATTGTCGAGCGGCGTTAAAGTCGCGGAAAATTTATTTGAATTTGGCGGAGCAATCGAAATTACATTTTGCGAACTATGGCTGTTTACAGTATTACCAAAAGCATTTTCCACCAATTTCTGCAAAGATTCGGGAAAGAGGATTTCCCGCGGCGCGAAACTTTCGATGTCTGTGCAGATATTTGTCCAAGCATTTGCACCGGAAATTTGCGTGGCAGAAAATTCGCCGGTTGAAAGTTCGAGAAAAGCCGCGCCGAAGGTTTCGCCCGCGCCGCAAACGGAAGCCAAATAGACAGTTTCTTTTGATTCAATCAGCTGCGGGTCAACTGCCGTTCCGGGCGTGATGACGCGGACAACTTCGCGTCTGACGAGTTTATTGCCTTGCCCGGCATCTTCGGTTTGCTCGCAAATCGCCACGCGATAACCTTTTTTAACCAGCCGCGAAATATAACCAGCTGCCGCGTGATGCGGAACGCCGCACATCGGAATCGGATTTTTTGAATCCTTGTGCCGCGCCGTCAAAGTAATTTCCAGTTCCCGCGAGCCGATTAGCGCGTCGTCATTAAAGAGTTCGTAAAAATCTCCCAACCGGAAAAACAGCAGCGTTCCCGGATATTGTTTTTTTATTTCGAGATATTGCCGAAGCATCGGCGTTGCATTTTGCATAACATTTTGAGTTTTTAAGTTTGAGAATTAAAGTTTAACCCAAAACTTCAATTTTATAAATTTACTTTTTCAAGTTTATAAACTGTTAATTATTAAATCTATTTGCTAAAATACCTCTTTTCAAGTTATTTTGAATCAATAAGTTTGCAAAAAGGAAAGTAACTTATCCAAATGAAATCGAATCAAAGGGCTAAATTCCTACCTATTGGAAAATAAATTTTTGGAGTTAAATTATGAAAGCAGTAAAAATTATAACGGCGTTGGGTTTTATCATTTTGTTAAATGTTATTCTGCAAATAAATGTATTCGGTCAAAACAAGGTCGAACCAAATCAGACACAAAATACAGAAAATACTAACCAAAATAAGCAAGCGGATAAGAAAATTAATTCGGCAGACAAAGATGAAGATGTTGCCGAAGATAAATCTCCTTATAAAAACAAAGCAAATGAGCGTTATCGGATTGGATATCAGGATTTATTAGAAGTTCAGATTATTCGTCATCCCGAACTTACGCAGGTCGTCAGCGTTGGTTCTGACGGGACAATTTTAATGCCGCGAATTGACCAGCCGATTTTAGCGGTCTGCAAAACTGAAAGAGAACTGGCGGAAATGGTTCGCACACTGTATTCAACCTATTTACGCAATCCATTTGTCAATGTGCGGGTAGCGGATCAAAAATCGCAGGCATTTGCCGTTATGGGAGCAGTTCAAAAACCGGGCAACTTTTTTTTAAACCAAAGAGTTCGTTTATTACAACTGCTGGCATTAGCCGGTGGTCAGGACGTAGAAACAGCAGGTTCAAAAATTCAGATTGCCAGAACCGGAAATCTGGTCGGCTGCAGCGAAGATAACGAGATTACTAATGAAGATGGCGAAGTAAAGTTTATTAGTTACGACTTGAATGATGTATTAAAGGGTAAGGAAAATCCTTGGATGCAGCCCGGCGACATCGTGTCGGTTTTAGAAGCGGATGAAGCCTATGTCGTCGGAAATGTTTTTAAACCGGCTAAAGTTTCGCTCAAAGAACCGGTTACACTAACGCAAGCCATTGCCATTGCGGGCGGGCTTGATGCCACTGCTAAAACCAACAAAGTCATTATTCAAAGACAGGAATCGGGAAGCTCAGCTAAAATCGAGTTGAGGTTTGATTTAAAGGATATCAGAGAAAAGAAAATCCCCGACCCGCAATTGCAGGCAAATGATATTGTCGAAGTTACAAATGACAAAGTTAAATCTGTCCGTAACGGTTTAATTAAGGCTCTACTCGGAGGAGTTCCAAATATTTTTTATAGATTTCCCTGATTATTATGAAAGACAGTCGAGAAATAATTCATAAAAAGGTTGAAGCGATGGACATTGAACATCAGTTTGAGCCGCAGATTCCTGCCGCAAACGGCGGTTACGGGGCTTATCGTGAAGATTATGCTCAAGAAGGTTTTCAGTTTGTTGCCTATTGGCGAATTATTAGAAAAAGATTCTGGCTGGTGGTCGGAATTGCCGTCTTACTGACGACTTTGGCGGCTATTTATGTGGCGCGAAAGCCTGATATCTATGAGGCGCGCGGGAAGGTTCAAGTTGATTCGGAACAAGCCAATCCGGACTTGATAACCAGCGACCGGCGTTCTTCGGTTTCAAGCCAAGATTTGTCATATTTTAATACGCAGCTGCAGCTTCTCAACAGTGAGAGTCTGCTACGCCGGGTTGTCAAGGAATTATCTCTGGACAGCAATCCTGAATTTCAAAAAGCCAAAGCCCAGGAGTCGGTTTCGGCTTGGAGATCTATGCTGAAAGCTGTCGGGCTTACCAATTCCGATAATAAAAAGAAAGACAGCGCGGTTGATGAAGTGTCGGTTGCGTCAAGCACGAATCTGGCTTCCTCTGAAGATATTGCCGAAGCAGTCCGGTTGTCGCCCTACATTGAAATAATCAAAAAAAATCTGGTGGTTGAGCCGGTCAGAGAATCGCGCACGACCAATAAAGACACGCGCTTGATTGAAATTGCGTATCGGCACACAGACCCTAAACTAGCGGCTTTTGTCGTCAACGGCATCAGCGAGATATTTGCTTTGGAGAATCAGGAAAAACGCACCGGGACAAGCAGTAAAACCAACGATTTTTTACAAAAACGAATTGCCAATCTTCAATCGGAAATTAAAAACGGCGAAATAAAACTGGTGGAATTGACCAGAGATTTCGGTATTCTCAAAACCGATAACGACCAAACAATTGTCATTGACCGGCTTGCCGGATTAAATAAACAACTGCTTGATGCGGAAAACGACCGGAAAAACGCCGAGGCAAAATATCTTGCCGTAAATAGGTCGCCGGAGAGTATAAATGCTCAGGTTGAAGATAAAATGGCGCGATATATTACGGAAAGAGAAAATAATATCCGGGCATTAATAATTGATACTCAGAAAAAAATTGCCGAAAAAAAAGCCACCCGCGAAAAACTTCTGGTTGAATATCTCCCGGCGGCGCAGGAGATTAGGGAGTTGGATAATGAAATCAAAACTTTGCAGGATGAAATAAATAAGGCAACCAGAGCCAATCAGGAAGATTTGGATAATTTCCGCCGTCGGACGGCTCAGGATTTATTAGAAGGTTTAAAGACCGATTATTTAAAAACAAAAGCGCAGGAAGACAGCATTCGCGCCGCTTACAATGCACAATATGATCAGGCGCAAGGTCAAAACCAATCGGGTGTTTCGTTGCGGCTTCTGCAGCAGGAAATCGAAACAAAGAATGGATTTCTTGAAAATCTCATCAAACAACAGCGTGAGAACGATGTTATCGCGGTTGGAACGGACAACAATATCAGCGTCGCTGAGATTGCCATTCCGCCGGAAATTCCGGTTGCCCCGCGCCGTGTGATGACTGTTTTAGCCGCTTTGTTTTTGTCAACTCTGTTTGGAATGGGTTTGGCACTTTTTCTGGAATATCTGGATGACACAATCCGCACGACCGAAGAAGTTGAAAATTATCTGCAGCTTCCGGCTCTGGCAGCTATACCGCGAATTGATTCGATACCGAAACGCCGTCTTTTATTGGTTGGGGCGAATGAGGACGGAGATGCAAATCCGGCAACCGATTTGTTAATTCACAACGATTCACGTTCTTCATTATCAGAGGCTTACCGGCAGCTGCGAACTTCGATTTTACTTTCAACCGCCGGACACGCGCCCAAATCTCTTTTAATCACATCGAGTCTGCCCGCCGAAGGCAAAACCACGACGGCTGTCAATACGGCAATCAGTCTGGCGCAAACCGGTGCGAATGTGTTGATAATTGATGCTGATATGCGCCGTCCGCGGCTTCATTCGATTTTCAATATCAGTAATGCCAAAGGTCTCAGCACGCTGCTTTCATCCGAATTAGCGGATGAGAGTATTTTGAGCGTGATTGGTTATGATAAAGAATCGCGGCTCAACTTGCTAACTTCGGGACCCGTGCCGCCAAATCCGGCAGAATTGGTCGGGTCGGAACAAATGTCTAATCTGCTCAAAATTATGCAGAAACATTTTACTCACGTAGTTGTGGATTCGCCGCCGATAGCTTCGTTCACCGATGGTGTTTTGATTGCCTCAATGGTTGACGGTGTAATTTTGGTCGTTCATTCGGGTAAGAGTTCGCGGCAGGTGATTCGCCGCTCTAAACAATTGCTGCAGGATATCGGCGTTAAAATTTTCGGTGTCGTATTAAATAATGTCGATCTGCGTTCCCAAGATAATTATTACTATTATCAAAGTTATTATCATCGAGACAATTATCGGCAGGACAACGAGTAGTGTTTCACCGCAAGGACGGACATCTTGCCCGCGCTTCCGTTGAAAACACGAAAATGGCTTTTTGAATTCAAAATAAAAATTAAATTATTTATTGACCTTTGGCGCATTTATTGCGGACAAAATGCCTGTGTTCCCGATAAAATCGTTTAATTTATCGTGCTGATTTTAGAGTTAAAAAACAAAAGAAAATTTTCACAAATTTAGTATGGAAAAGCAAAAAAAGGTTTTGGTTACGGGTGCGGGCGGCTTTATCGGCAGTCATCTGGTCGGTTATTTGAAGGATAAAGATTATTGGGTGCGCGGAGTTGATTTGAAATATCCCGAATTCGGAGAAACGGATGCAGACGAGTTTGAAATTTTAGATCTGCGGCGTTGGGACAACTGTTTGCAGGCGACGCGAAATATCGACGAAGTCTACGCGCTTGCCGCCGATATGGGCGGAATGGGTTTTATTTCCGCCCATCACGCGCAAATTCTTTACAACAACTCGCTGATAAATCTGCACACGCTCGAAGCCGCGAAAACAAACAGTATCAAGCGTTATCTTTATACATCGAGCGCGTGTATTTATCCTGAATTTTTACAAGAGCAAACCGATGTTCAGGCATTAAAAGAGGAAGACGCTTACCCGGCGCAACCGCAAGACGCTTATGGTTGGGAAAAACTTGTTTCGGAAATTCTCTGTATGCACTACCGAAACGACTACGGCATCGAAACGCGGACAGTTCGTTTTCACAACATTTTTGGCGAAAGAGGAACTTGGGAAGGCGGACGCGAAAAAGCACCGGCGGCGATGTGCCGCAAAATTGCCGAAGCGAAATTAGACGGCAAAACGGAAATCGAAATTTGGGGCGACGGCGAGCAAACGCGCTCGTTTTGTTATATTAATGATTGCGTGGAGGGAATTTATCGCCTGATGCGCTCGGATTTTCACGAACCGCTCAATCTCGGACAAGACCGAATGGTAACAATCAACGGGCTTGCCGACATTATCGCGGAAATTGCCGGAGTTAAAATCAATAAAAAACATATTGACGGACCGCAAGGCGTGCGCGGCAGAAATTCAGACAATACAAAACTGCGCGAAGTTCTCGGTTGGGAGCCGGAAATTTCGCTTGAAGTCGGATTGGCATTAACTTATAAATGGATTGAGGAACAAGTCCAAAATAAAAATGAGAGTAACTCAAACCAAGAAGTATTTTCTCAGAGCGTAGTATCTTGATTTTTCAAAATGATGAGTAGTGAATTTGCAGAAACTTCAATAACCCAGGTTCAAGATTATTGGAATCGCCGTCCGTGTAACATCCGGCATTCAACAGCTGAAATCGGAACAAGAGAGTATTTCGACCAGGTTGAGGAGCGAAAATATCTGGTTGAGCCACATATTCCGGCTTTTGCTGAATTTGAGCGTTGGACAGGCAAGAAAGTTTTAGAAATCGGTTGTGGTATCGGCACAGACACAATGAATTTTGCTCGCGCCGGAGCAGAAGTTACGGCGGTTGATTTATCCGGTGAATCGTTAAAGTTGGCAAAAAAAAGAGCCGAGGTTTTTGGTCTTTCCGACAGAATTAAGTTTTATGAAGTCAATGCCGAAAAACTTTCCGAATATATTCCGCCGCAAAAATATGATTTGGTTTATTCGTTTGGCGTAGTTCATCATTCGCCGCATCCCGAAAAAATTATTGAACAAATTCGTGAAAATTTTGTTCATTCGGGTAGTGAATTAAAGTTGATGGTTTATTATCGATATGCCTGGAAAGTATTATGGATAATGTTGACTCAGGGAAAAGGGCAATTTTGGAAACTCGACAGATGGATTGCCGAACATTCCGAAGCCCAAACGGGTTGTCCCGTAACTTACTCCTACACGAAGAAAACAGTTAAAGATTTAATCGGAGAAGGTTTTGAAATAAAAGAAAATTATGTCGAACACATATTTCCTTATAGAATTAAAGATTATGTAAAATACCAATATGTTAAGGAATGGTATTGGCAAATACTTCCTCAAGGCGTTTTTCGTCAACTGGAAAAAAAACTTGGCTGGCATCTTTGTATTACAGCTAAAGCAAAATAATTTTTGGTAAGGATTTATAAACAAAAACATAAAATGATTGAAAAAGTTTCGGTAATTGGGTTAGGAAAATTAGGAGCAAGTATGGTTGCCGCGATTGCCAGTCGCGGCTTTGAAGTTATTGGTGTTGACGTTCATCAAAAAACGGTTGATGCGGTCAATCAGGGACGCGAACCGGTGCAGGAAACCGATTTGGGAAAATATATTTCGGAAAATAAAGAAAGGATTCAGGCGACAATGAGCCACGAGGAAGCGGTTTTAAATTCTGACATTTCCTTTGTTATTGTGCCGACTCCAAGTGATGAAAAAGGTTCGTTTTCGCTTCAATATGCGGCGTGGGCATTTAAGGAAATCGGCAAAGCGGTGGCGAAAAAAGATGGTTATCATATTGTTGTTTTAACTTCGACGGTTCTGCCGGGCGCAACCCGTTTCGGTCTTTTGCCGATTTTGGAAAAGGAATCCGGCAAAAAATGCGGCAAAGATTTCGGTCTTTGTTACAGTCCTGAATTTATTGCGCTTGGCAGCATTATTCGAGATTTTCTAAATCCTGATTTTACATTATGCGGCGAATTTGACGAGCGATGCGGCAAAGAGTTGGAAAATTTCTACTCAAAAGTAATGTTCGACAATCCGCCATGCAAACGAATGAGCTTAGAAAATGCCGAACTGACAAAAATTTCAGTTAATACTTTTGTTACAACAAAAATAACTTTTGCCAATATGCTGGCTGACCTGTGCGAAAGAATTCCGGGCGGAGATGTTGATGTCGTAACGGACGCGCTCGGCACTGATTCGCGTATCGGGCGTAAATATCTGACTGGCGCACTCGGTTACGGCGGACCTTGTTTTCCACGTGATAACGTCGCTTTAAGTTATATGGCGCGAATGTTAAATTCTTGCGCCGATATTGCCGAAACAACCAACCGCGTAAATCGCTCAATGGCGGAAACAATAACCGATAAACTTCGTCCGGTGATAAAGCAAGGTCAAACCGTTGCTATTTTAGGATTATCATACAAACCGAGTTCGCATGTTGTCGAAGAATCGCAAGGCATTTATCTGGCGAAAACCCTTTCCGAAGCCGGTGCAAGAGTCGTCGCATATGACCCGTTAGCAAATGAAAGTGCGGAAGCGGAACTGAAAGGGAAAATTGTGATTTTAGATTCGGCAAAAAAATGTCTGGAGCAAGCCGATGTGGTTTTAATAACAACAGCTGACACTGAATTTAAGCAATTAAAGTCAGATGATTTTGCCGCCGACGGAAAAAAGATAATCGTTTATGATTTTTGGCGAATTCTGAAAGATGATCTCTCAAATAAAGAAAATATCAGTTATCACCCAATCGGTTGCAGTGATAATAGTGAATTACAGGCAAATTTCTTAAGTGAACTTTGGGGAAAGGAAACTAATAATTTGTCGAAAGCGGAAAGTTTGTAAAAAGTGAAAAAAGTCGAAATAATTACGCCGGTTCATAATCGACGGGAAATAACGCTTTTGTGTCTGCGAAGTCTTTCCCGAATAGATACGGAAAGTCTGAATGTTCATACAATAATAGTGGACGATGGTTCGACTGACGGAACAAGTGAAGCAATTAAAAAAGAGTTCCCAAAAGTTGAACTTATCAAAGCTGATGGAAATCTTTGGTTCACTGAAGGAATGAATGTCGGTGTTCGCGCTGCTCTAAAGCATAATCCCGATTACGTTTTGATGATAAACGACGACCAAGTTTTCGATTCAAAGTTTTTACAATTTATGGTGGAAACGGCGGAGAAATATCCGCGTTCAGTAATCGGTTCGCTGCTTTTATTGTGGGACGCGCCGCACAAACTATTTCAAGTATCACCGAAATGGGAAACTTGGCAAGGCGGTTGGCAACTGTGGGAAGAGCAGACGATTTGGACGATTCCGAAAATACCTTGGGAAGTCGGAATTATTGTCGGCAATTGTGTTTTAGTTCCAGTTCAAGCAATTTTTGAAGAAGGTTTGATGAATTCTAAACGCTATCCGAATTTCGGCGATGCCGAATATACGCCGCGCCTCAAGAAAAAAGGTTGGCGGCTTTTGATTGAGCCGCGGGCGCGGGTTTTTTGTCAGCCGAACACAATTCCGCCGAAAATTACCAAAATGCCTTTGAAAAAGAAACTTGACGCGCTTTTTTTTAATCTCGGACATAATCACAATCTAAGGCGAAAATTTTATATGCACCTAGACAGTGCGCCGACAAAGCTACAGGGATTTATTTCTTACTGGATTTTCTTTGCGCGGACAGCTTGGCAAAAAGTTTTAGGGAAATCTCCTAAACGATGTGAAAAAGATATTTCCGAAATATTTGTTAATGCTGTGGTAAAAGATTAGTTATTCATTGTAAATCTTGAAAGCATAAGAAGATAAAAAGTTTAATGATAAATTACTTTAACAGTCGGCAAACTGACTCATAATCTAAGACTTGAACAAATTATCCCAAAAAACATCAGACAAGAATACACCAAACAAATTTTATTATGTCTGGAATTATTTGGAATGGGGTGGCGCACAAGTTTTGTTTTTTGGTTTGATGAAAGAAGCCAAAAATTTTGGGGAAGTTGTGGCAATAATGCCTGCCGGTTCAAACAAACAGCTACTTAAATTTCTGGATAATCTTAAGGTTCGGTATGAATTTGTTGATTCTCATTTGGACGCAAAACCCGCTTTGACGCTTAAACGAAAATTGGAAAGACATTGGAATAAATTTTTCGACGAGTTGAGTTTTATTCGATATTTAAATAAATTGGATTTAAAAAACAACGTGGTTCACACCGAGTTTGCACCGTGGCAATCCTTTATCCTGCTTCGTTGGCTTTGCTCAAAGACTCAAGTTTTTGTGACGATGCACAATTCTCTGCCGCCGGTTCCGCGATGGCGTTATTTTCAATGGCGAATAAAATTTTGGCTGCTCACGCGCTCGAAAAATTTTCATATTTTTACCGCCAATAAAGATACGAAAGAAAATTTGCGAATGCTTGTGCCGCCCGCCAGTTTTGATAAAATCAAAGTAATTTACGCAAATATAAATCCCGAGGAAGTTGAAGAAGCCTTAACCGATAAATTAAATCGGGCAGAAATTTGCCGAAAATATAATCTGCCGAAAGATAAATTTATGGTTTTTTGCGTCGGGCAGTTTATTGACCGAAAGGGACGTTGGATTTTTTTGGGGGCGGCAAAAAAATTACTTCAAAAAAATCACGATATAGCTTTTGTTTGGATTTCAAATTCAAAACCGAGTGCGGAAGATTTGAAAAAAGCAGAAAGTTACGGTCTTGGTGAAAATTTTACTTTAATAACCTCCGACCAAGTCGGCACCGAGCATATTGATTTATTTAAATTAATGCGGTTGGCTGATGTTTTTGCTTTGCCGAGTTATTTGGAAGGTTTGCCGATTTCAATAATCGAAGCGATGGCACTCGGCATTCCGACAATTTCAACCGACATCAACGCCATTCCCGAAGCGGTTAAACATCTCGAAACAGGTTTATTAATTGAACCGGGAAACAGCGAAGCCTTGACAAATGCAGTTGAACTGTTGAAAAGCGACGCGAATTTAAGAAAGAAACTATCAGAAAACGGACGCGAATACGTTTTGGAAAAGTTTAACGAAAAAGTTGTCGCAAAAATCGCCGTCGAAAATTATATCGCCGCTTTGCGTTACGAAAGTGAATGATAACCGGTTTTATTTAACCTGAGTTCGAGATAAGAAAGAATTAGAGAAAACTCACAATCACAAGATAGAATTGAGTTTAGCAAACCAAACTAATCTTAGAAGGAGTTTTCTCTATGGATATTCTAACCGTTTTTTGTGAA
>MWVY01000372.1_pt1 | contig 10726 bp, 10 predicted proteins | sample 1047251 | NCBI WGS metagenome assembly MWVY01 (sample SAMN06349983, study PRJNA376086) | soil metagenome | isolation source: MS7-5 sample Antarctic (ecotone) soil | place: Antarctica | collected 2015-01-13
GGTTATTATCCTAAAGCAGTATCAAGTTATGTATATAGGAATGATTCCAGGGATGGCATAATAAAATTTACAGATGTTACTAACACTGTAGCAAAGTCATTGAGGGAAATAGGATTAGTGTGTGATGCAATATGGACGGATTTTAATAACGATGGCTGGCAGGATTTGATATTAGCAGGCGAATGGATGCCACTTACCTTTTTACAAAATAAAAATGGAATCTTTAGTGATGTGACCAGTACGTCGGGGCTTTCTGCCAAAAACGGCTGGTGGACCAGTATTACACCAGGTGATTTTGACAATGATGGTGACATTGATTATATAGTAGGTAACCTTGGTTTAAATTCTTTTTACAGAGCCAATGAAAAACATCCCATAAGTATATATGCTAAAGACTTTGATAACAATGGAAGTTATGACGCCATTCCTACAATATTCTTACCTACCACTTTACAGAACCGGGAGTTAAAAGAGTACCCGGTCCATGTGCGGGATGATATGACTAAACAACTTATCTCTTTTAAATCTAAATTTCAAAATTACAGGTCTTATTCAAGCGCAACTTTCAATGAAATGTTTACGCAAGAAGAAATGAAAGATGTACTGGTACTAAGTGCCAATTATTTTAATAACAGTTTTATAAAAAATATCGGCAACGGTAAGTTTGAATTTCAATCTTTACCAATAATTGCTCAGTTTTCATGTGTTAATGGTATGGTAGTAGATGACTATAACAGAGATGGCAATCTGGATGTATTAATCAATGGAAATGATTACGGAACAGAGGTTTCTGTTGGTAGATACGATGCATGTAACGGCATATTATTATTAGGTGATGGGAAAGGAGGATTTTCTCCTCAATCAATTCTGGAAAGTGGTTGGTTTATACCAGGTAATGGAAAGGCATTGGTGAAATTTAGAAATTCCTCCGGCGACGTGTTAATAGCTGCAAGCCAGAACAGGGGACCTCTAAAGATTTTCAAGGTAAATAAATCATTGAAGCAAATACCTGTATTAGCTGAAGATATAGCTGCAGAAATTAAGTTTATGAATAAAATTCAACGTCATGAACTTAATTATGGATCCTCTTTTCTTTCTCAATCTGGCAGAATATTAAGTATTCCTCTTCAAGCTGAAATGGTAAGTATAATTAATACTACAGGAAAAAAAAGAACAATCAATCTTGCAAACTAAATTAATGAGGATATTATTACTACTTTCTGTTACGTGCCTTTTATATACATGTATAGGTTGCAACTCTAAAGAAGAGGCAAGTGATTCTAGAAAATTATCAGATGCAGAGTTGCTGCATAATAATATAAAGCAACTTACCAAAGTGATAATACATGACGTGTTTTCACCACCGGTATCCAGTCGTATATATACTTACACATCACTGGCTGCTTACGAGGCTATCAAATATAATAATCCTGATTATTCTTCTATAGCGAACCAACTACAAGGTTTTTCTGAAATGCCACTACCTGAAAAAAATAAACAATATGATTTTAATCTAGCAGCAACAAAAGCTTTTTTTACCGTTGCAGAAAAAATTACTTTTTCAAAAGATTCATTAACTCCATATCAGAACAGCCTCTATCCTAAATTCAAGGCATTTGTTGATGAAGAAACTTACAAGAGATCTATGGAGTTTGGAGAAGCAATTGGAAAGGCAATTCTCCAAAGAACTGCTGTTGATAATTATAAAGAAACACGTGGAATGCCAAAGTTTATAGGAAGTGATGAGGAAGGCAAATGGCGGCCAACACCACCTGATTACTTAGATGCCGCGGAGCCACACTGGGGAAAAATTAAACCTCTTTTATCAGAGTCAACAACTCAGTTTAGATGTCCTGCACCGCCGGTTTATGATACTGCTAAAAACAGCGCCTTTTACAAAGGTGCAAAAGAGGTTTATACAATAACAGCAAACCTATCGGAAGAACAAAAAATAATTGCAAAGTATTGGGACGATAATCCTTTTGTTATGGAACATTCCGGCCATTTAATGTTTGGCAATAAAAAAATAACTCCCGTTGGCCATTGGATTGGAATTACAACAATTGCCTGTAGAATGAAGAATGCTGATCCTGTGAAGACTGCACAAGCATATGCTTTAGTTTCTATTGCTATGTTTGATGTAATAATCACATGCTGGGAATCTAAATTTGAATACCAAACTATTCGTCCGGTAACTGTAATTAATGAATTAATTAATGGGAATTGGCAACCTTTTTTGCAAACACCTCCATTTCCAGAACATTCAAGCGGACATAGTGGCATTTCTGCATCAGCAGCTACTGTTCTTACTGCAATGTTTGGAGATAATCTAGCTTTTGAGGATACAAGTGAAATGGAATACATCGGGATGAAAAGAAGTTTTTCATCATTTATAGAAGCAGCAAATGAAGCAGCTATCAGCAGAGTTTATGGAGGAATTCACTTTCGCACAGGTACTGAGGCAGGAACTGTTCAGGGAAATGAAGTAGGTGAATTTGTGGTAAACAAATTTGTTCGAGGCAATTAAATGTACGTGACTCTAGATTACAGATTATTGAATAACTTACAGTTATTGTAATAGGTTAACTTAGATGTATAATTGTTATGAAAAAATTTCTAGTAATATCTTATGTTGTAGTAATGCTCAGCTGCAACTCAAACGGCGAAGGAGAAAATTTTGGAGACACAACCGGAGCTAATATGCCGGGAATAGAAAATGTAAATGGGAATATACCGGATACCAGTAACGCTATAGCTATTGATGATACCATAGGTACGTTACCTGGTGATACCGCAAGATGATGGATTAAAGAAGGAAGTACTTAAGGGGGTAGTTACAATTTTAGCTGTTTCATATATTCGGCATTTTGCTGTACTGCCTTTAATGGGGTAGTTCCATCATATCTTTCCTGTTCAACAATAAAATACTTCATTCCTTTTTCTTCTGCTACATCTAAAATTCCGGGAAAATTTATTTGACCGGTACCTACAACAGTTGAAGCATCTGTATTACTTAATGGCTCGCCCTTTTTCCTGTCCTTTACATGTGATAAAGTAAATCGGTTGGGATATTTATTAATCCACTGAACCGGATCCTGACCTGCAGTAACAACCCAATAAATGTCCATTTCATAATCAACCAGATTCTTATCTGTATTCTGCATCAGCACATCTTGGGGGAATTGACCACTTTGTTGTTTAAATGAATAATCGTGGTTGTGGTAAGCGAATCGTAGTCCTGCCTTTTTACAGATTTCCCCCCGGTCATTGAATTTGTCGGCAAATCTTTTATAGTCATCCAGCGATTTTTGTCTTCCGATATAAGGGCATATTAAATATTCCATACCAATAGCAGAAGCCTGATCAGCTTTTTGCTCAAAGTTCTTTTCAATATCACAATGGCTTGCAACAATCCGCATTCCCAGCTCATCCATGTATTTCTTGAATTCTGTATTAGTCATTCCCCAGTAAATTCCCAGCTTATCATGCTCATAACTTTCTATTTGTTTATAACCGTACGATGCTACTTGCTTTAAAACACCTTTAGGATCCTTTGGCATTTCACTTCTTAGTGTATAGAGCTGCAAGCCGAATACTTTATTGCTATTAGTTATTTTTGAAACAGTATTACACCCACCTAACTTATTTGCAATTCCAGTAAGTACTACTCCTGCACCAAGGCTGCTTACAATTTTCAGAAATTCTCTTCTTGGATTATTCATATTTTTAGTTTGAAAAAATTAAAAGCTTCTAAGCCCAGGCTTTATCACCTTTCTTGTATGGTATACAACCTTCGTATTTTCCCGGTACAGGAACATATCGCCTGGCTTGTTTACTTCCTATTTCTGATGTAAAATATCCAAGTAAAGTAAGTTCTTTCATCATACGGAAATAATGAGGTCTATCTTCTTCTTTTTTATTTTTCATGTACTCTTTTTGCTCCTTGTCAAGGTTAACTAAAAGTGCATGACGTTCCTGCGGAGTACTTTTCATGAATGTTTTATCATGTGCTTTTTTTGCTGCTTCATTTATTTTATCCATTCCCTCATGAAAAACTTTCTGGTCTTTTTCTTCATAGCAATCATTCACCATTACCGTCATAAATGCACCAACTTTAGCTGCCTTTGCTCCTGGCGTACTAGTAGCAGGTAAGATTGTTTCAGCAATTTCATCCAGTAGGGCTATTTCATTTTCAGAAAATGTAAGTTTTCCGTTATCTGTTTTGCACCCAGTTAAAATAGCATTTGCACCAACCATAGTTCCGCCGAGTAAAAGGCTGATATATTTTACGGCTTCTCTTCTGTCCATGTTAGAAGTTTAAGGTTTAAAGTTTAAGGTTACAATAGTTCAAATTTCTTTCGGTTTTTGCTAATTGCTCATTTCCCATTGCCAAATTGCTGCATATATCCATCTACAACACTCCCACACTCCATCCTTTCCGGTATTCTCTTTTTACAAATTGATTTACATCTTCAAAATTTGTTACTCTCATATTGTTGTTGTCCCATAATAATTTCACATTACGACCGGGATAATCAAATCCATTACCTGTAGCTCTGGGTTTTCTTATATCGTGAGCTCTTATCGCTAAATTGGCCATTAATAATGCTTCGGTTAACGGTCCTGCTATTTCAAATGGTGAGCTCACTTCTTTATTACCATAACCTGCAATAGAAGCTTCTACCCATTGTGCATAGTGACCTTCAGCACCACCCGGTACACGAGGAATTTTTTGCTTCACTTTTACTTCATTGGTTCTTTTTGTTGGTAGTAGTTGCGGGTTGGCTCCATAAGTACCACACATCATTTTTCCTTTCGTTCCTATAAACAATGCACCATTTCCTCCATCACCAAGAACTTCATTAGCCCCAAGTTCTGCAGGTTTTTCAGGTCGTATTCCTCCATCCATCCAGTACACGGTTACATCACGTTTTGTTTTTTTTGTCTTTGGAAATTTCAATGTAACAAAACTGGAAGGTGGACAACTCTCAGGGAAGTAGCCTCTTTTAAATTCATCAACATAAACAGATCCCACACTAGCCTGCACCTCTTTTACATACTGAAGACCCAAAACTCTAAATGCCGGCTCCATATTGTGGCAACCCATATCACCCAAAGCACCGGTACCATAATCCCACCAGCCACGCCAATTAAAAGGAACCAGCTTTTCTATGTAATCTTTATATGGAGCTGTACCCAACCAGAGATCCCAATTTAATCCTTTAGGAATTTCAGCTTTACCGCCAGGCCATGGAATACCTTGAGGCCATATTGGTCTATCTGTCCAGCAATACACTGTATCTACCTTACCAATGATCCCGGCATCGTACCATTCCATCAATTGACGTACACCATCACCGGAAGCACCCTGGTTGCCCATTTGTGTTACTACCTTGTAACGTTTTGCAGCATCAGTAAGCACTCTTGCTTCATATACATCATGAGTTAAAGGTTTTTGAACATAAACATGCTTGCCTAACATCATTGCTGCTAATGTTGGTGCAGCATGGTTATGATCCGGTGTGGCAACAGAAACAGCATCAAAACTTTTGGAGTGTTTATCTATGAGCTCCCGCCAGTCTCTTATGTATTTTGCTTTGGGAAAGTTTTCTATTGATTTTGCAGCACGACGATCATCAACATCACATAAGAATGCTATTTCAGCTTTCCCGCTTTTGTAAAAACTCATGAGGTCACTTTCGCCTTTGCCACCAACACCAATGCCTGCTATTGTAAGTTTATCACTTGGTGCAGTGTATCCCTTGCCACCTAAAACGTGTCGTGGCACTATCATAAATCCTGCAGCTACTATTGCCGAGTTTTTAATAAAATTTCTGCGAGAAGAATCAGTTGTATAAATTTCTTTTTGTTCCATAAATGATTACACTAATTTTTTTCGAATTATACGAATTAGAAGACAATTCTTTTATGTACGAATGACTTTTGACCAAAATTGGCTATGATTCCAAGTTTTAGCCCGGATGCCTTTAAGTAATTGATAGTTTGAGCAACAAAAGTTTCAATGATAAAAGCAGTGGCTTTTACTTCTAAAATTATTTGATTAAAAACAATAAAGTCTGCCGGGTATCTGTGTTTAAGCACTTTTCCTTTGTATTCAATTCTAAACAATTTCTCACGTTCATAAGGTATTTTTTGATTGTTGAATTCTAATTGTAATGCTTCTTTATAAACAGCTTCCTTGAATCCGAATCCTAATTCGCGATGCACTTCCATACAAATGCCGATTAACTGGTATGATTCTTCTTTTAATATAATATTGGCCATTTTCGTGTAATTAGAATTAATTCGTGCTATTAAACATTCATTCTCTTTAACTCTTTTACCGCATGATCGCAAGCCCGTGCTGTTAATGCCATATACGTTAATGATGGATTTACTGCAGCGGCTGAGGTCATAAATGCACCGTCAGTTACATAAACATTCTTTGCGTCCCATACCTGGTTCCATTCATTTAAAACTGATGTTTTAGGATCTCTTCCCATTCTGGCTGTACCCATTTCATGTATTCCCATGCCCGGAAAATACCCGCCATCCCATGTATGAACATCTTTCATTCCGCCAACTTCCAGCATTTCTTTTGCATCTTCCATCATGTCCTTGCGCATTGTTAATTCATTTTCTTTGATCTCGCAATCAATTGCAAGCACAGGTAACCCCCACTTATCTTTTGTGTTTTTATCTAGTGTTACTTTGTTTTCATGGTAAGGCAGCATTTCACCAAAAGCAGTAATCCCTATAGACCATGGTCCCGGCTCGCTTAATGCATCTTTAAAATCACCACCGATATTTAATTCCGCTACTTCACGGCTCCACCCAGCACGGCTTGCTCCACCCTGATACCCAAATCCACGTAAATAATTGCGCTTGTCACCAAACAAATTCTGATACCGCGGAATGTAAACACCATTAGGTCTTTTGCCGAAGTAATATTTATCATCATAACCTTCTGCCTTACCCGAAGCGCCACATCTAAAATGATGATCCATCAGGTTATTACCTAATTGCCCGCTGCTACTTCCTAATCCTCCCGGCCACACATCTGTGGCTGAATTAAACAGAACCCATGTGGAATTCAATGAAGAAGCATTTAAGAAAACGATCTTAGAACTAAAATCATATGTTTTATTAGTTTCCGCATCTAAAACCCGAACACCTGTAGCTTTTTTGCTGTTCTTATCATAAAGTATTTCTGTAACAATAGAATACGGCCGCAGTGTAAGATTACCCGTTTTCATTGCTGCCGGAAGCGTGGAAGATTGTGTGCTGAAGTAACCGCCGAACGGGCATCCAAGCCAGCATTTATTCCGAAATTGGCAATTAGTGCGGGATTGCAGTGGCTGGGTTATATTAGCCACTCTCCCAATGATCATTTGCCGTTTATTTTTATAGTGCTGCTTTATCCTTGCAGCTACATCTTTTTCAACACAGTTTAATTCCATTGGAGGTTGAAACTGTCCATCGGGTAATTGTGGTAAACCATCCTTTGAACCACTGATTCCTGCAAAACGTTCAGCATAATCATACCATGGTGCAATGTCTTTGTAACGGATAGGCCAATCAACTGCAATTCCGTCTTTTGCATTTGCCTCAAAATCAAAATCGCTCCAGCGATAGCTTTGACGTCCCCACATTAAAGAACGGCCACCAACCTGGTAACCCCGGAACCAATCAAATCTTTTTATTTCTGTATAAGGGGATTCTTTATCCTTTACCCAGTAATCAAGATTGGTTTCATTGAGAGGGTAATCTCTTTTTAATACAGGATAGTCATTTATCATTTCTTGCGTACGGCCTCCGCGGTGCGGAAACTCCCAGGTATCCTTATTAGCGTTTACGTAGCCTTTTATGTGCTCTATGTTACGGCCTCGTTCGAGCAATAAAACTTTTAATCCTTTTTCGGTAAGTTCTTTTGCAGCCCATCCTCCGCTGATCCCTGATCCAATTACAATTGCATCAAAATTATTTTCCGGCATAGGAAATCCCCCAACCCCCTAAAGGGGGCTATTAAAGTTGTTAATTAATATAGTTTCAGCATCAGTCATGTTACTGCGTAGTTCCTTTGCTCTAGCAAATAACAAATTGTTTGTTCCTCTAAAAAGACCATTTTCTTTATAAGGATTTTTCATATTGTTACCTCCCCTTTAGGGGTGGGGGTTTACACATCACATCTTTTAACTGCATCTCTCAATGCAGCTATTTTGTCTTTTTTCTCCTTACCTGTTGGTTCAAATTCCTGTGCAACGTAGCCTTTGAATCCAGTCTGTTTGATTGCTCTCATAATAGCAGGGTAATAAAGTTCCTGAGATTCGTCTATTTCATGCCTGCCCGGTACACCTGCTGTATGATAATGTCCAAAGAATTTATGATTATTTGTAATCGTTCTTATTATATCCCCTTCACTTATCTGCATGTGATAAATATCGTATAGCAATTTAAAGTTTTCTGATCCAATTCGTTTGCATAATTCTATTCCCCATGCACTATTATCACACATATAGTCAGGGTGATTTACTTTGCTGTTAAACAACTCCATCTGCACAATTACTCCATTTCTTTCGGCAAGCGACATTATCTTTTTCAATCCTTCTGTACTATTTTTTAAGCCTGTTTCATCATCCATTCCCCTGCGGTTACCGCTAAAGCAGATAAGGTTCTTATATCCTGCTTTAGAAACAAGTTGAATATTGTCAGAATAGTTCTTTATTAGAGTTGGGTGATATTGTTTATCATTCCAACCTTCCGTTAAACTGATTTCAGCACCATTGCACATAGATGAATAGACATCGTGTTTTTTCAGAACATTCCACTCTTTTGGCCCAATTAGGTCAATAGCAGAAAAACCCAGGCTTTTAACTGTGGTGCATAATTCTTCCAGCGAAAGAAAGTTATATGTCCATCTGCAAACTGAATGATTTATGTTCCCTTTTAATTTATTGTTGCTAAAATTATTTATTCCGCTACAGGTAACAGCAGGGGCAGCAATTACCGCTGCGCCGCTGAAAAGCACATTTTTAATAACACTTCTTCTGGTTGTATTTGACATTGATTTAAGTAATTGGTGTTTGCGCTAAACCTTTTTCAGCTTCTCCTTCAGCAATTTCCCGCTTACGAGGTTGTTTAAACAATAAGGCAAACAAAAGCAAAATTACAAACGAAATAACAGCAGGTATCATCCAGATATTCTTCCAGTCATGTCCATCAGCAGTTGAATATCTTTCTGCAATTATTCCTGCAAACCAAAATCCAATCAGCATTCCAACTCCATAAGTAGCGAGTGTAATCATTCCCTGTGCGGAGGAACGGATGCGATCACCAGCTCTTTCATCTGTATAAATTTGACCGGTTACAAAAAAGAAATCATAACAAATACCATGAAGTATAATACCGGTATATAACATCCACATGCCTGTATCAGTATCTCCAAACGCAAATAACAGGTATCTTAAAGCCCATGCAGCCATCCCTACCAATAACATGTTTTTTACACCCAAACGAACAAAAAACCAAGGCATTAAAAAAAGAAATACAACTTCTGAAATTTGACCAAAAGTCATTTTTCCCGCGGCACCTTCCACACCAGATTCATTTAAAAACAGATTAGTTTGCTGGTAGTAAAATGCAAGTGGAATGCAGATAAGTAAAGAAGCAATGAAGAACACCAGGAAATTTCTATCTTTTAATAATCGCAATGCGTCCAAACCAACGATTTCACCAAAGGAAACTTTCTGTCCTGCTTTCGGTGGCGGAGTTTTTGGCAACGTAAAACTGTAAATACCTAAAACCATTGAAACTACAGCAGCAGACAAAAACGTATTCACCAGGGCCTGGTCTCTCTCCCACCCGAATGTTGTTATTACCCATCCTGCAGCAATCCAGCCAATGGTACCCCACAGCCTTGTATTTGCAAATTCTTTTTCCGGATTGTTCATTTGTTTAAAAGAAACTGCATTCACCAAGGCCAGTGTTGGCATAAACAATATCATATATAAAAGCAATATTGGATAGAAAGAAGAAAAATCATCAACTGTAGTAATGTAATAAAGCAACCCTGCCCCAGCTATATGTAATACACCTAATATTTTTTGTGCATCAAAATATCTATCTGCTATTAATCCTACAATAAAAGGAGCAATAATAGCACCAAGCGCCTGCGTACCATAAGCAAGTCCTACCTGAACATCTGTAGCATTAATAGATTTTAAGTAAAAAGCCATTGTCACAAACCAAATTCCCCAAACAAAAAAATTAAGGAACATCATTACAGCAAGCTGCATTCTTGTAGAAAAATTCATTAGCAATTGATTTTGGGTAAATTATTTATGGGGATGAATTTATGCTCTGATGAAAAGCTTATCATAAATAAAAGAAAACAAAAAATTGAATACTTAAATATAGTTTTTTAAAATACAATCCATCATCTTTAAACAAAAAAATTTTACTGAATTGAAGTACGTACGTAATCTTAAATAAGTTATACATTTAATTATATAACGATTATGGGAGATTTTCAAATTAAAGTTCAGCCGAAAACATACGATGCAGTAATAGTGGGCTCCGGTGCAGGTGGCGGGATGGCTGCATACGTTTTAGCAAATGCAGGATTAAGTGTTGCACTTATAGAGGCCGGGCCAATGTATGATCCTGCGAAAAATGTGATGCAAATGAAATGGCCATGGGAATCTCTGCGAAGAGGTGCCAGCACGAG
>MWVY01000373.1_pt1 | contig 10695 bp, 15 predicted proteins | sample 1047251 | NCBI WGS metagenome assembly MWVY01 (sample SAMN06349983, study PRJNA376086) | soil metagenome | isolation source: MS7-5 sample Antarctic (ecotone) soil | place: Antarctica | collected 2015-01-13
CAAGGGATGTTATCCGCAAACCTAGCCGCCTTTATGCGAGCCATGGCTCCAGACTAGGCACGAAGAGCGCGGAACGGATCGTCGCGATCGTCACAGAATCGAAGGCGGGTATGCCGGCGAACCATCGCTTGCGAAGGAACGCCCCCGCGTGCATGGGGTGTCCAGCACCCAGATGACACTCACCACAGCCTCGTTCGGAACGCCCCCGCGTACATGGGGTGTCCCCGATTGCATGGGGTAGTGCTTTTGATAAGCGCGGAAAACGCGGATTTATCCGCCCGCGTGCATTCGGCATTCCCGCGCTCCTTGGTCAAAAAACCCAAAAAACGCGGGTGTATCCGCCTGCGTGCATGGGGTCGTTCGTCCCGCACACCACCATTTCCTACCAATCGCGCGGCGAGAAGGGACACTTACGGGACAATTGCGGGTCAACGAAACACCTGTCCACGCCTATCCCCCCCCCGCGCGAGGAGGCGGAAAGCGAGCTTAGTCTGCGTTTTCTGCCCCTCTAAAAAGCCTGTCCCCCCCCGCATTGCGCAAAGTGCATTGCAAAACTTGCATAACTCCCTTTGGGTCTGCCGCGATGGCCCGCCTCACGTGGCGGCGGCGAGGGGGCGGACGTTGCGTTGTTTGGGTTTTTTGACCCTCCTTAAAAAGCCTATCCCGCTCGTTGCTTGTTGCGTTTTGGTGCATCGCGTCCGGGTGGGGGTCAGCCGGCTAGGCCAGCGAGAAGGTCACCCGGCGGAGGCGTGCGGGCACGGGTCGCGATCATGTCCCCCGGCATACCGCCGCGTCCATCGTGTGGCGGCTCAGGGCCGCGAAGGCGTCAAGGTCGAGCACGACTACCCGCCGCGCCTTGCGGCCGGCCCTGACGGCGCTCAGGATCACCACCGGCACCACGTCCGGTCCGGTGGTGGTGGCGTCGCGGGCCGCTTGGTCGAGGGCCGCCACCAGCCACGCCGGCAAGGTCGCCCGGGTCTTGACTTGGACGGCCAGGTTACCGGCCAGCACGTCAGGTTGGCCCCGGCCAGAGTTCGGCAACCGCACTCCGCCCAACGCCGCGGCGATCTCCCGTTCCTGCCGCTTCCAGCGTTGGGGCGCGCTCATGGGCCCAGCCAAACGGGCGAACCAACTGGCCTCGTGAAGGGCACCGGCTCTGCGGGTTCGGGCTCTTCGTTATGGTAAGCCGTGTTTGTTCGGCCCCTTAGTACGTCCTTACAACACTGGTCGTCTATAGATACCAAACCCGCATCTTGCGGTTTTTGTCGGGTGCCCATGACAACGTCTTCGCACCGCTCCGCGACCATAACCGCATCTTGCGGGTTTGGTCCGGTGGTGGGGTCGACGGGTCCGGTCCCAGAGTCGAGGATGCGATTGCAGGCGGCGCATTGCAGCGACCAGCGTAAAACGGAGCCGGCTTGGGGATGATCTGGGCACGTAGTCCGGCTGCCTCCCCAGTTAGTTTGCGGTGTGCCGTCGCGCCGGACGCGCTTGGGGGATAGCGTCGTGCATGTCCGCATGAAGTCGTTGGCGGTGCCCACGGGTCCGATGTACTGGCGCTTGTGCCCTCCCGTGACTTCGCCGGTTTCCGGATTGACCGCCTCAGGCTCCCAGCGGAGCGATTTACGGAGCGCGCCGGCCCCAACCAATGTGGCTATATGTTTGGAGGCGCTGTCTTCGGAGATTCCCCTCGCCTCGGCTATACGGGCCAGCGGTATCGGGTACAGCCCATCGGCGCCTGGGTCGCCGGTGGTCTCCCGGTTCGCGAACTGGTGGCCTAACACCACCGCCGTGCCGCCTTCGGCTTTTAGGTGAGGGTTGCGCATAACACTGGCGGAGAGGCTTACCAGGGCGGAGAGGCTTTCCACGCGGGCTTCGAGCCGTGCGTTTTTCTCCGTCAAGTCACGGACTTGCGCGCGTAGGCCCGTCACTTCGTCAGCATCGGCTAGGACCGGTGGGACGGTATCCCGCTGGGTGAACCGCGCAGCGGTGGCGAAGAGCGTCGCTTCGTCGCGGATTGGGTCAGCCATCAGACGACCCCAGCTTCCGCCGCTAAGGCGGTGACGGTGGCTCCGAAGTCGGCCTCGCCCGATAGGAACATGTCCAGATTGAACACGTCGCCGCCCCGGTGACACCCAAAACAGTACCAGCCGCGTTCGCCCGGATAGACCACGAACGACGGGGTAGCGTCATCATGTCCGGGGAGTGGACAACGCGCCTTAAGGCGATCCCCGGCCCGCTCCAGGTTGACACCCCGCCTCGTTAGATAGTCGGCAACGGTCAGTGCGTCCTTGATCGTGGCGGCTTTAGGCCGGTGGTCCGGAAAACGCGCCGGCCATCGCGGCGCGGTGGAACTGGAGCGGAGCTGATCCCGGCGCTCCAGTTCGGTGATGGCCTCAGTCAGCCGCCACTTAGCGTATGCGCGACTTTCCTTTGGGAAGCTCCAGCTACTCGGATCGGCGTCTATCTCGGTTAGGTCCCATAACCATGCCTCAGCTTCACCGAGGAGGGATGCGGTGGAATAATCGCGATAGGTTCTGTTGCCTAGGAGCTTGGTGGCTGGTGCTGGTGTGATAGTGTTATGTAAAGATGAAGCCGGGCCGTGAGCTTGTGGTCTTGTATAGTCGTCAATAGTCTGCGATAGTACGTTCAAGGTTCGAATCCCTTTCCACAAAACCCGCGGGCGCTTGGTAGGGCGTTATCCCGCGGGTTTTGTTGTTAACTCATGCCACCCGCACCGGGTCGCGTGTCAGCGGCTTAATCCTGACCAACTCGTCCAGATCCGCTCGAGCCACCAGCTTCAAGCGGCGATCCTTGCCGGTCCCGAAGACCTCCAGGTCCCCCGCCTCAATCCTCCGGTTCAGGGCTGGCCGCGTGGTCCCAATGAGTCGAACCGCTTGAGCCAACGTGACGAACTCCGCGTTATTTTCCATGGGCTCGTGACCTTTCACGTTCGTGTACCGGCGCACAACAAACAACGCCGCGGCGACGCCCCTACTCGGAGCAGTCATCGCGGCGCGTTCGCGCTCTACCTGTCGGGTCGGCGATGGTGACCCTATCTGTGTTGTGATGCTCATTGTACCACGCTTGTCGTCAAGGGTGAACGTTCGCGAGTCTTCGCGTGTTACCATGGGTATCGGTCTCCTCCCTTCCTACAGGGTGGGGTCTTGCGACTCGCCGCGTGGCACGATCACGCGGCGAGTTTTCCCATTAAGGCCGGCTCCCCTCCCCACAGCAGCCAGGCGGGATCAATGCCCAGCGCCGCGGCTAAGCGCTTGACCGTCGCGACGCGCGGGTTTGTGTCCCCTATCGTTTCCAACCGCGTGACCGTGGCGGCCGACACGCCCGCCGCGTGCGCTAAGTCTTCCTGTGTCATCAGTCTTCGGCGCCGCATCTCGGCTAGGCGCTCGCCTAGTGTTTCCATCCGTGCCCTCCTTGAGCCCTTAGAGTATAGCATACAATCCCCACTAAAACACTTGCATTATACTCCGCAGTGTGATAGTATATATGAAGTGGGAATAGCAAGACCCCACCCCCTTATTCAACCGGCCTCGCGGGTAGGACCGCCGGCCACAACAGAGGAGGAGAAGTCGAGATGGGTCATTTCAAACACCTAGAGATTGACCGCCGGATCGCAAGTCAGAATGCGGATGACCTGCATCGCCTCGCCGCTCAGGCGGAGCGGGCCGGCGTGCGCGTGCTGATCGACTACACCACCGGGGCGCATATCGCCACGTCGGCCACCGACGCCACCGCCTGCTATGTCGTCACCGTTGGTGGCGGCTGCACGTGTCGCGGCTACACCTACTGGAGCCGGTGTCAGCATCACAGCCTCCTCCTCGCCCAGCTGGGACTCCTGCCGGATCAAGACCCGCCCCCAGCGATGGGGCACGGTCTCACGGATCGCCAGCTTGTGGTCCTAAAAGCCGACGCGATGAAACGGCACGCGCTCTACGGCGAGCCGCTGGTTAACCCCGTGACCGGGGAGACCATCGCCGCCTAACACAAGCCACACCGCCGGCGCGGCTTCGGGCTTCGGCTCGGGGACGTTGTCGTTCCTCTTGACCGGCGCGCCTTGACCGGCGACCATGCCGACCATGACCGACCACCCGACCGACCACACGCTCGCTTCCGACCAACCACCGACCGACCACGCCGGCGGTACGGATATGTTGCCCATCGCGGAGGCGGCGCTCAGGCGCGGCGTCACGGTCAACGCCCTCCGGCAACGGATCAAGCGCGGCACCGTTCACGCGGTCAAGACGGACGCCGGCTGGTTGGTCGCGACCGACCACCGACCACCCGCGCCTGGTCACTCAACCGACCACCGACCAACCACGACCGACCACCGACCGACCACAATCGAGCCGGCCGGCCTGGCCCCACTGGCGGCCATGGTGGCGGATCTGGCGCGCGAGAATCGCGACCTCGCGGCGGCGGCGGCGGTATGGCAAGAGCGCGCCCGGGTGCTGGAGGATCGCTTACTGGCCCTTAGTGCGGGTGATCCCAGCGGCGAACCTTCCAGAACGCGCTCAGATGCCCCAGGTGGAACGATAGGGGGGAATGGGGCTCTTGTATCGCGGTGGCGGCGCTGGTTGCGTGCGCTGGGCGGTTCCACGTCGTTATGAGCCTTCCCGCCGCGCCGGTTGACCTGTTCGCGGTGCGGGGCCGTGTGTGTCTCTTCCTGGCGTTCTCGGCCGCCATCATCATCGTGCGGCGGCTGGTGCGCGAAGGCTGGATCCGGTATCGCTGGGACGGGCGACCCGCACGAAAACCATGACCCTCCTATTGGCGCAAGCCCTTACACCAGACGAGTGAGGGTGGTGGCCGGTCGGGGACCTATGGCTTCTGGTAGAGGAAGTCCATTCACTAGCAGAGGGGCAATACTCACGAGTAGGCCCCCAGTGGTGGAGTAATTGAGCAGCCAGACCGTAATCTTGATGCCCTAGAGGCTATCGCCGTCAAGGAAGTGAGTTGAATCCATAATCTGACCGCGGTTACTCGACGGGCGACTCCCGCTCGCTGCCAGTGAGCATGTCCTTAACCTTCCCCGCCGTCTGCTGTCCAAGCGTCGCTGCGTCAATGACGCGCTCGTCCTGGTCCTCCGTGCCGCCTGTGGGAACCTCGAACTGCAATCGCTCGGCATAGGGCGCGGAACGACCCAGTGTGTACGCCACCATCTCATCAGCGAAGATTTTTCGTGCCTCGTCAGCCGTTGCCTTGCCAGTGACGATATCGTGCATCACGTTGAACGTGAGCGTATTCGCCGCCTCTGAGTCGCAGCGTGCGCCGGTCTCGCCGGAGGTGCGATCCAGCAGGCAGCTGCCATCGAATCGAGCAATTTCGTCGAACTTCTCCGGTGGAACTTTGTAATCAATGTACTGGGTGAGAAAATCGCTGTGCGGAGCGGGGAAGTTATGCGTGACCACGTCACGTGTCACCACAATGCGCTTCCATGGTCCAGCACGGTACCAGAACAGCTTGGTCGGCGTCGCCTCATTGGGCGGCCCGTATTGCTCCAGCATCTGCTGGGCGCCCCGCTTCGGGGCATCAGGCCAGCCTTCGATCACCGTTTCGACCACTGCCACATCCACCGTGTACGCGGCACCGGCGTTGGTCTCGTGCTCACCCTTTGCTTCATGTGCGAGCGCGTCGGTCATCGCCCCGGCCAGCGTCTTCATCCGCTCACTGGTCGGCATGGTCTCCGGTTGTTGCTCCTGGTCGCTCATCTACGGTCCTTTCGGTTAATCATATAACCTCGGCCCCTTCCGATCCCCCCCGTCATTATCCGGCAGCCAAACTCACGCCGCAATACGGACATGTCAGGTTGTCCTGACTGATCGATCCCCCACACGCTGCACAGGTTAGCGGTGACGGCTTCGCGCTGTACTGCTCGGGGCTGGCATCGAACTGGCTGCGACATTCCTCAGAGCAGAAGAAATGAGGTGTGCAGGTCGTGCTCAGTCTCGGCGACAGCCTGACTACTCTCAAACTGCTTGCCACACACCGGGTCGGTTGTCGTGGTCATCGGAATTTCCTTCTAAGAGCTTGCGCCCCTGGCAGTGGGGACAGGCCACGTCGTACCGCACGAACTCCCGCCCAACCTTGCGCGCCCGAATCCAATACCCCCGCCCCTCGCAATGCCGGCAGCGATCCTGTTGAGCGCGGCGCCGCGCTCGAGCGCGAGTCGGACATGCTCGACGCCGTGCTGCGGAATTTCTAAGCGGGGCGCGTCTTGCCGGCCCGTGCTTGGTTCTCGGTTACGGGGCCGTGTCGTACTTCTGTCCCGCATGCCAGTGGGCTACGTGCTGGCGACGGTCGTCAGGCGACAAAGATCAGGAGCCAGGTGACGACGCTCATGAGTGCGATGACGACCACCACGAGACCGAGCAAGAACATGCTGGGAACCACCAGCGATGCGTGGCCATCGCGATCCGATCGGTGTAGTCACCCTCTCATCACGCTTCGATGTGACGGTCTCGACCAAGACGAATGACCTTAGCTAGCGAGGCTGCTAAACATGAGCACCTTGCGCTCCAGGTCGAACATCACGCTCTCACTTCGTTTCCACAGCGTTTGCAACACCTCGACGTCATCGGCTGTGGGGCGCAGGACGTACTCGTCCGCCCCGTTGTCGAGGATCAACTGAAGCGTAAAGGCGCCGGGAGCACCGCGTTCCATCTCCGTCCATGCCGCATGCATCTGGGTGACGCGTCGGACCTGGATCAGGTTCTCGGTGTGCTGCTCACGTACGTCGCGCTCGTCCATGGTTTCCTCCTCGGGAAAGGGTGCAGGTGGTGTGCCGTGGACCAATACCACCACGACCGACGCCTGTTTGTGAAAAGGGATCATCCGGTCTCCCGGACGCGGTAAGTGTAGGGCTTGGGGCTGCGCTTCCGGACGGTGGCGTGGCTATCCCCCAGTGTGCCCCAGCCCCTTGGCCATTGCGGAGTGGAGGTGAGTCCGCACCTCACAAACGTCAGTAGGCGAATCCTGCCAAATTGGCACATTCACCGGTTCACGATCGAAGGCGTTAGGGCCGGCTCACCCCCGCGATTATGGCGCCTTCCGTGCGTTCGACCTCGCAACGATCAGCTCGGCACCCGGGGTGTTGCGGGCAAGGGATGTTATCCGCAAACCTAGCCGCCTTTATGCGAGCCATGGCTCCAGACTAGGCACGAAGAGCGCGGAACGGATCGTCGCGATCGTCACAGAATCGAAGGCGGGTATGCCGGCGAACCATCGTTTGCGAAGGAACGCCGGCGCGGTGATGATCGTCAACTACGTGTCTGACGCGCCATCAACATCCCCGCCATCATCGTGTAAACGCCACCCGCATACATGGGGTATCCCCGAGTACATGGGGTAGGGCTTCCCGCACACCAACATTTACTAACAATCGGGCGGCGTCTCCGGATTGCGCACGCCGGCGGATATGGCGGATCGTGTCGCGCGCGGGGGGGGGGAACGTAGAAACTTGCGTTTTCTGCCCCTCTAAAAAGCCTATCCCCCCCCGCATTGCGCAAAGTGCATTGCAAAACCCACATAACTACCTTTGGGTCTGCCGCGATGGCCCGCCTCGCGTGGCGGCGGCGAGGGAGCGCACAGCTCGTGCATGGGGTATCCCCGATTGCATGGGGTGTCCGCGAGGGGACACATTGGCCGGCCCCGCCGGGAGCCTCATGGCGAGCGAGAACCATCATGCGCGCATGTCCCCTTAATGTCCCCCTCACGCGGTTAGCACTCCTTCGCCGCTCGTTTCTTGTTGCATTTTGTTGCGGCTCAGGGCCGCGAAGGCGTCAAGGTCAAGCACCACCACCCGCCGCGCCTTGCGGCCGGCCCTGACGGCGCTCAGGATCACCACTGGCACCGCGTCCGGCCTGGTGGCGGCGGCGTCGCGGGCCGCTTGGTCGAGGGCCGCCACCAGCCACGCCGGGAGAGTCGCCCGGGTCTTGACTTGAACGGCTAGGTTACCGGCCAGCACGTCGGGCTGGCCCCGGCCAGAGTTCGGCAGCCGCACGCCACCCAACACCGCCGCAATCTCCCGTTCCTGCCGCTTCCAGCGTTGGGGCGAGCTCATGGACCTAACCAAACGTGCGAACCAACCGGCCGAGTTAAGGGACGTTGGGCTGCTGAATCGGGCTCTTCGTTATGGTAAGGTGCCGGAATTGAAGGTATAAGTACGTAACCACACTCTCTATCTACTACCACGTCTTCGGCGAGGGTTGGCTCCGCTTCGGAGCTCAGAGTGTCAAGTTGGCGCTTTGGCGCGAGCGCGTCAGTACCAGCCTCAAGTAGCAAGTCACACGCGGCACAGTGAGTAGTCCATTTCCGGACGCGGGCACTGTCAGGGTGAAGCGGGCAAACCGGCCTAGCCCCACCCCAACCTTTATCAGCAGTCCCGTCCTTGTGTGTTCTCACTGGCTGGAACGTGGCTAGAGCGTCAATCATGTCGAGGGTAGATTCATACCGCGGGGCCACGAATGTGAGCCGGTGCACGGGGATAATCTCTCCAGTCTCCGTGTCCGTTGCTTCGGGAATCGTTCGCACCTCGCGCGAGATAAAGCCCCCTTGTTCAAGTAGGCCAAGGTGCTTCGAGACGGTGGCGGGACTCGCCCCGCTTACCTCCGCTAGGCCGTCCGGGCCGGCTATCCGCAAGGGGTGATAGCCGCGAGAGTCGCCGGTGTCGCCACTTGACTCCCAGTTCGCGAGGCGGTTCGTCACCGCGATTGCGGTCCGACACGAGCCGCGCAACGCGGAGTTTTTCAAAATACCTGTAGTGCGACTTTGCACCTGACTCAGCAGGGCGCGGCGGCGTTCTGATTCCCGCAACCGCGCGGAGCATTCCACCAGTTGTCGCTCCGCCGCGAGCGCTCGCGCTTCCCAGTATGCCGCGCCGCCGGCTTCGGCGGCTTGGGCCGAAGGGGCTAACGTTCCTACTTGTAACTTTCGCGGGCTAGGGGCAATCGTCCCGTCGAATCCCTTCGCCAGCGTCAGCTCTGCGTAGGTTCGCTCACCGCGTCGACTGTCCCATTTTGGGCGAGCTATCGCACTAGAGCGATAGAGCGTGTCGGCTTGGCTTGGCTGGCCACCATTCAGGCGAACCAGGTTGACGTAGGCTAAGTCGGCAGAGCTGTCGTCTCCGCCATACGGGCCAACGTCACCGCGCTCGTGTAGGGCGCGAAACCGTTCACTACGCAAACAGCGCGCTAAGAGCTCCTTGTCGTCCGCGATAGCGATAGCTGGGCCCGGTGTGGTGAATCTCTCCGGCGGCTTGCTTGGCGGTGGGAAGTACTCCGCATGGAACCGGGCCAGCTCCCGCGTTCTGTCCACGAGAGGCGTAGAGCTAATCGTGTCGCCCGTAAAGACAACGAACCGAGCGGCGTCGTAACACTCAATACTGCTTCGTTTGCGGCGAGTAGGCGGGAGCGTTCCGCGGACTAGAATGTGAATACCTTTGCCGGAACAGCTCTTCTCTATGTAGGCGGCGTCAGAGAATAGGGTCACAATCTCGGCGGCCTCAGGCGTGAGCGTGCCGCTGGCGTCGACGCTCTTATCTAAATCGATAAGGGTTATTTTGGCCTCACGAGAGAGACATAGGCCAGGGCGCCACCCAGGGCCACGGGCACGCGCGGCGTCTTGCGCGGCGTTGAACGAGCTCCAGTTCGTAGGGTTCGTGGCGTCGTCGGCGCGGCTAGTATCCGCGGTAAGCGGCTTTTTGGCGTTGTGCGGCTTTTTGTCCTCGCCCGCTATCAGCCACTGGGGTATTGTTTTTAAGGCCAAGGGTATCGTAGCGTTATGTAAATACCCAGGCGTGGCGTCAGTGTTTGCTATTGCATTAATGGCACAAGTCTGCAAAGATACGTCCAAGGTTCGAATGCCTTTCTACAAAAGTCGGGGGCGCTTGGAGAGGCGTTTGTCCCCGGCTTTTGTGTGTTAAACCGCGCTAAGCGACGCGCACTGCGCCGCTTGTCTCCTTGCCTCGCTCTAGTGGCTCAAGTGGCTTTACCCGCATCATGTCCGCTAGCTCCGCCTTGGCCAGCAGGCGCCACTTAATGTTTTTACCCGTCTGGTACACCGTGAGCTCGCCCGCTTCTATCCGCCTTCGGAGTAAGGGGTACGTCGTCTCCAACAGCCTGCACGCTTGCGCGAACGTCACGTACTCACCGTTGCTTTCCAATGGTGCTTGCCTCCTTTCTCGTTCCTATCCCGGCCACAAAAAAGAGTCGCGGTGAGTCACGTCTCGTGACGCGATCCCCAGCGACTCGCAACTACTTCTGATTCTATCACGGTTATTGTCAAGTGTGAACGTTCTCTTGCGCGTGCTACCATGGGTCTCTCCTCCCGGCTTCTACCCGGGTGGGCACGTTAGCCGCCGCCTAGGCATCTAGGCAGCGGCTTTTTTTATTGGAATCGGTGCGCGCAAGCGGTCCACGTCTTCGCGGCGGAGGAACGTTCGCCGCTCCCCTAAAAAGCGAAACGTGGGCAGGTCGAGGCGGCGAATCGCTTTCCATATAGAAACGCGATGCACCCCAATTTCCTTCGCCGCATCATCCACCGTCAGGAAGTTTTCGGGCATCGGCCCCTCCTTGGTTACCCCCGGCCAGATCGTTCCCGGCTAGTGTAGCTGTCTGGCTTTGCGGTGTAAACATGTCTCTTTTAGACTGTTGCTAATTGTAGCGCACTGTAGTATAC
>MWVY01000374.1_pt1 | contig 10688 bp, 18 predicted proteins | sample 1047251 | NCBI WGS metagenome assembly MWVY01 (sample SAMN06349983, study PRJNA376086) | soil metagenome | isolation source: MS7-5 sample Antarctic (ecotone) soil | place: Antarctica | collected 2015-01-13
CTGGTGCGGTCTATCCGATGCTCCAGCTGCTGCATGAGATGGACTACGCCAGCGTCGTCCAACAGGATGGCAAGCGTGTCTACACCCTCACACCGGCCGGACAGGCCTTCCTCACGGAACGCGGGACGGTCCTGGACGGCATCCGGACCCGCCTGGCGGCGTGGTGGCAGCCAGAGGCGCGCGACGAGCTCAAGGTGCTCATGCGGGAGCTGGGCGAGCTGGGTCGCCTCTTTCCGCAGCCCTGGCGTGGCCCAGGACCGCGTCCCGACCAACTGCGGCGGATCCGCGAGGTCATCATGGCTGCTCGTCGTGAGGCGGATGTCATCCTGGCCGAGGCACCAGCCCACACCGCTGATGGTGAGACGGTGACAGCAGGACCAGGGCGGAGCTGAGACGCTGAGACCTCACCAGCACACGAGAGTAAGCCACGGACTGGTGAAGCTATGCACGGGACAGATTCCCCGAACGCGATGATCCTGCTGGTGGAAGATGATGCAGCACTAGCGGGCATGCTGATGGATCGGCTCCGCGCCAGGGGGTACGAGGTCTGGCACGCCGAGGATGGGGCGCAGGCTGACGCGATCGCGGCCGAGATCCGACCGGACCTGTTCATTCTCGACCTGATGCTGCCCGATACGCACGGCCTGGTCCTTTGCGCCAACCTGCGGGAGCAGAGTGCCGCGCCCATCATCATCTGCAGTGCAACCAAGCGGAAAGAGGACCCCACGCTCGCGCTCAAGCTTGGTGCCGTGGACTTCCTGGCCAAGCCGTTCTCCGCTGACGAGTTGGAGCGCTGCCTCGAGCACGCCCTGCAATGCAGCAGGCGCAGCGCAGCCGAGCGGCTCGAGGCAGCGAACGTGCAGACGGTGGGCCCGCTGACCATCGACCACGACCGCCGCCGCGTGACGCTGGGCGACCAGGTCCTGCCACTCACGCCAACGGAGTACCGCCTCCTGTGTCTCCTTGCGGCGCACCTGAACGCGGTCGTGTCGCGCCAGGAGCTGGCCGAACACGTCTGGGGCTCGTATGACTCGGGCATCGGGAAGTCGCTCGAGACCCACCTGCGCCGCCTGCGCGGCAAGCTAAAGCAGGGCTCCATCTCGCCGCTCGGGCTGCTCGCCGTCCGGGGATTCGGCTATCGGCTGGCCTGGACAGCCAGCGACGGAGGCACGGTGCCGGCCCCCGACCTGGACGGTTGAGAAGAGTTGGTCGGGGCGAGCGCTCGCCCCGACCAACGCGTGGAAACACCCGTGTTGCTACGGCAGAGTTCTGAACCAATCCGACGGACCGTGCCCTGGGCCAATGCTCTGATGAGCTCGTCGATCCACGGGTCGCCTGATCTCCTCGGTACAGCCTCGAGCTAGGTCGAATTATGGTGGGACAGAATCGCCGCTCGGCCTTCAGCGGTGACGCCGCTGACTCGCAGGTCAGCGGCTGCTATGCTCGATCCACTCGAGGATCAGAGGTAGCGCAACAGCATGGATGTGATGCTGCTCCGTCTCTTCCAGCAGCATGTCCGGGAACAGTGCGAGGCTGTACTCATTGCCTATGGCGAGATGGACCCGAACTCGCCCAGATTCTGGTATGCGGTACAGGTTCTGGTGTCTGCCGCGGCAAACCTATCTAAAGCCTTCTGGGGTCAAGGGGGGAAGCTGTCGAAGCAGCGAGAAGTACTGCGGCTGAGTGTCGGGGTTGCCGATTTCTCGCCCCTCCTACTAACCGACATGCGGAACAATTTTGAGCATATCGATGATCGTCTTGACACTTGGTTTTACACCTCGCCTCGGCACAATCACGCTGATCGTATTATCGGCGATAGAACAACCGCAATCGTTGGAATGGATGAAATTGATTTGTTTCGTAGCTATGACCCTTCTACCGGCATCTTAAGATTCTGAGGAGATACGCTGAGTATTACCGATATCGTGACGGAAGTACATCGAATCACGCCTAGAGTGACTCAGGAGTTAGCGAAACCCCATTGGATTCCATAGGTCCTTTTTTCGGATTTAGGATTTCTGGTAAGGGCCAATGGCACCGGCGCTTAGACCGATGCGGCCATTCGGACCCGCAATTCTCGGAATGGTTGTATTCCCACTGCTTCAACAGCTCGTCACGGAGTGCCTTGTTTTCCTGCTCTAACGGGCAGGGATCAATGTCAAACCTCGTTATTCGATGGCTCATTGCCCAACCCTCACCTGTCTTAGTTACCTGTCCCATACTAGTGGTGACGTTTCCGCTCCACACTGCCCGGTCGGCTCGGCACGTCCAGCAGCAGCGCGGCCAGCCCTTCGGCGAGCTGGGCAATGGCCTCATCCCACCAGTCGTCGCCGGCGCGTTCTAGCGCCGCCATGTCGGCGCGGAGGTCGTACTGGTGCGCCACAGATTCAAGCGCCTCTGTGGCCCGCCTGCGTGGCGCTGTGCGCGCCTCACTCACCATCATCGGCCACCCATCAGCCGCGCGTAGACCACGGCCAGCGACACCCAATCGCCCCGTGGCGGCAGACCGGATACCAGCATCGCTCTGGCCGCGTCCGTCGAGAGGTACCGCGCGTTCACCGCCACGCCCACGCGCCGCAAGTCCAGGCGGTCGGCGTCCCAGCAGATGCCGATGGTCGGGTCGTCCGTCGTCTCACCTTGCGTGTGGTCACGACATGCTGTCTCCAGTGTTGCCTGCTGCGCCGGGGTGGCAGCGTAGCGCCGGCGAGACCGGTACCAGCGCGCCAGGTCTGCCCCGCGCCACCCGTGGTCCTGGTCGATGCCATCATGTTCGCGGCCCGCGTCGTGAAAAAGGGCGAACAGCAGCACGACGAGGGGATCGGCCTCGGGCGTGCGCTGTGCCAACTCGAGGCCGACGTGGGCAACCGGCAACCAGTGCGACTCGCCGTGGATGCCGCGGCCGGCGAGCGGCGCGTCCTGGCGAAGTTCCTCGCGCAGCGCTGCCAGGTCCGGCATGGTCAGAACACTCACGGCGCTCGGCGCGCTCGGCGCTCCCGGCGATTCCCGTGCGTAAGGCTCGCCGGGTTGGTCACCAACGGTATGGCGCGGGCCGGCATCTGCCGCAACGTCGCCCGGGCGGTATCGGTCTCCTCGCGCGTCGCACGGCGGATGGCGTGTGCCGGACCGGGCAAGACCATTTCCCACCACGGCGCCAGCCCTGCCCCAGCCTTCCCCTGCCAGTAGTGCGTGGCCTCCGCAACCAGGTCCATGAGTGTCGCCGTCCTCGTCAGCAGGGGCTGGACAATGTTTTGGTCGCCGCGGTGGAACCGCTCGCTCTCGACCAGCCAGAAGATATCCGGACCTTCCTGGTGCGCCTCGCGCCACTTCCCGGCAGCCCAGACGCCCATGGCTAAGGAATCGTGCGCGAAGACGGCAGCGAGCCGGGACGGCTTGTCAGGGAAACGGGCGCGGCGGACGAGCTCGAGGACGAGCTCCAGATTGAGCGCCCCCCAGGTCGGTACATCGAGCGCGGCCAGTGGCGTTGTCAGGCGCCGCCACCCGCCTGGCGTGAATCCCTCGGGGAACAACTCCAATAAGTCCGCGTAGCTATCCGGCAGGCCCATCGGGGCATACACGACTGGTCCGAGCACATCACCCTCGCGAATCGTCCCCCGCGCGTCCAGATGCCAGAACGTCGGCATCGTTAGTTCCGCCTCTCGTCCAGCAGCGTCGCCCCGACACTGACCACGTCGCACCAACCGCACGCCGCGGCGTGATGCTCGAGCGCTGCCCAGGCTCTCAGGGATTCTGAGAAGGCATCGCTGTCCGGCCAGAACGCCAGCGTCGTCGTCGTGGCCCAGCACCCGACGCCGGCCAACCACGTCCCCGGACGCAGCTGCCGGGCCGGGCGCTCGACCAGGATCGGCGGCCAGGCCACGCTACCGTCCCGCCATCCTGGCCCCGAAAACGGCCAGACGGTCGCGGATCGAGCCCGAGGCGGGCGGTGAGGACGGGGCCGACTGCGCAATCGGCTCCGCCGTCACCGCGGCTCTCGCCGGCTCCGCCTCGGACTCGACTGGCCCCGCTGGAGCGCGCACTGCGGCGGAGCGGTCAGGGGGTGCAGGGTGCGCAGTGGCGTCCGACACGTCCAACGCGATCAAGGCCGCCTGTAGGCCCTGCACGCGCGGCTGTTCGGCGGCGGTGGCGGCACGGATGCGACCGGCGCGGTTTTCAAGTGCGCCTTGACGGCTGGCGAGCTCTTGTTCTGCTCGGTCTAGCCGTTGGCGCTCCTGGAGCAAAGCACCGAACTCGGCCGCGACATTCGGACGGACAGTGATACCAGTCGCCAGCGCGAGCCCGCCCTCGCCCAACTGCATCGCCGCCCCATCACGGACACTCAGCTCAGCAAGCCGGGCGGAGCAAGAGTTGAGACGGGCCCGGTTCTCTCCGAACCGCTCGCGGACGTGGTCCAGCTCGCTCTCGGTCCGCTCCATGCTGAGCTGCAGGCCGGCCAGGTTCGCCGTCGCCGAGGCGGCATCCTCGCGGATCTGTTGTGCTTCGAATGAGTTCATCAAATCTCCTCTCTACGCCACGCGGCGGCCGCCGCGATGCTCGGGCACGAAGGCGTCCGCAAATTCGTCGGCCTTGCGCTCCAGATCGGCGGGGCGCGACTTGCCGCAGTCGCCGCGCACGTGTTGGGCGGCGTGTTCTGTCTCGTGAAGCGCTACCCACAACAGGTGGTCGCCCTTCAGGTCGCGTCGCAGCCAGATCACCTCGGGCGCGCCGCAGCGTACCGTCCCCTTGAGCCTCGTCAGGTCGCTAAACGACTCCCCGCCCACGACGCGCCAGCTCGCCGGGCACTCCGCGGCGGGATAAAACCACTTGATGCTGACGCCACGCTTGAGGCCGAGATGCGCCGCGGCCGAGCCCAGCACGCCGAGCATCTCCTCCTGCACGATCGCACTGGGCGACACGACTTCGACGAAGGCCGACTCGCCGTTCTTCAGCTCCACCGTCGCGCGAGTCGGCGCGTCGGGTACCCAGCGATAGGAGCCGTTGCCCAGCCAGTCTTTCTGAAAACCCATCGTGAGACCTCCCTTTCTCAGTGCCACAGGAGCGGGGCACTGGTGCCCCGCTCCGCTTCCATCGCCGCGAACGCGGCGCGCTTCTCCGCTGGCGTCGGCAGCGTCGGGCCGCCGCCCCATTTGTCCCAGCGCCCAATTCCGCCGCCGCACTCGGGGCACGTCTCGACAGCCTGGGCCTCCGCGTGATGGTCGGGGCCCAGCGGCAGCACCAGCGCACACCCGCGGCACTGGCTGTACGGGTGGCTGCCTGGGCCGGCCAGGTACACCGCACCCACCGCGCGGGGCAGCGCCAGCTTGAAGTTCGTTAGACCGTGCAGCGCAGCCTGGATCAGCTCGTCAGCCACGGCCCACAGGCGGGTCGCGCCCGCGTCGGCGTTCGGCCGCTCGTCGGCGTCGGCGTCGATCAGGGCGTTTAGCCGGGCGATGTGCGCGGGCGCCATCGTGGCGGACAGCTCGGCGAGCAGTTCGGCGTAGCGCCGCTCCTGCTCGCGGTCTTCCGTCGTCGGCTCGGGTACCAACGTCCGCAGCTCAGCTAGGGCCTGTTCGATCTGGCGAATCCAGGGACTCACGCTCGTCTCCTCGTCCTGACCTCGTTGACCAGCGCACGGACCTCGGCCAGCATCTGCTCGACGTCGGACGCTCGGGCCTGCTCGACAGCCTTGAGCAGAATCCCGAGCCCGTACAACGTGGTCCTCGCCACTTCCACCTCGACCGTGCCGGCCAGGCAGTCCTGCACGACCCCGCTGGTGAACTTGACCACGGCCGCGGGGCTGTCGAGCTTCAAGCGTTTGCCCTCGAGGATCCGGACCTTCGCGGCCATCGTTCCGCCGCGCCGTCGCGCCTCGGCCACCTTGCCCGCCAGCTCCGGCGTGTGGCTCAGGCAGGTGTCGTAGTTCGGCAGGGACGGCGCCCGGCAGCTCGCCCCCTGCTTCGTCAGCGCTCGGCACAGCGGTTGGTTCACGACTCGCGCTCCGGTCGGCCGTGCTCGCCACCCCCAGGGGGGCGGACGACGGCCGGGCCGAATTGCTCTTCAATCTCTTCGCGCAGCCCGCCGACGTAGCCGCGCAACCGTTCCTCGCCCCACCAGAACGGAGCGAGCGCCACCGTGGTTGAGGTGTCGGGTCCGGTCGGCATATTCACCAGCACGGGCCGATCCACCTCCTGGGCCAGATCCACCAGCCAGCGACAGGCCGCATCGTGGTCGCCCAGCTCGGCGGCCAGGTCGGCGAACATCCGGTGCGTGAGCGAGACGGTCGAGCCGGCGCGAGCCACGCGGCCCAGGATGACGGTGGGTTTGACGTGCTCGGTATCCACCAACACGCTGAGCGATCGACTGCTCATAGACAGAGCTCCTGTTTACGAGCAGTGGCCGCAGCTACGTCCAGCGCCGTCGTGAGCGTCCCGTTGGCGTACTCGGCAAAGCGGCGCCAGTTGTCCTCTCCGCGCGATATGCCGAGCCCCTTCCCGAAGAGCAGCTCTGGGTAGCCCAGCAGACCGCCGAAGCGGATCAGCTCCGCTTGCGCCCGCTGCACCCCTATAGGGTCAAGATGCCCGTTCTGGTTAATCACACCGGCTGCTGGGGTCTCTATAGGGGCAACTTGCCCGCATAGGTCGCCATCCTGGTCGGTGCGGACGTACTCGGTGCCGGCCAGCAGCTTCTTGCAGGTCTTGCAACGGAAGGATTCGTAGTGTTCGACAGCGCCGAGGGGGTGCTCGGCGCAGCGCGGCGCACGCTTACCGCCCCAGGTTGACTTGTCGGGCTGGGGTTCGGGCGCATAGGCCGCGAGGGTGCGAAGGGCGGCCGCAGGATCGGCCTGGGTGGGCCGAAACTCGGAGACCCGGCGGCGGCGGTCGACGATCTCGCCGGTCTGCTTGTCGACCTGCTGGAAGGTCTTGTAGACGGTCTTCTTCTCAAAGATGCCGGCCGGACCGGCCAGGGCCTCGAGCGCATCGCCGGCGGCCGACTCGGACACGCCGGCCCGCTCGCCAATGGCCGCGCGGTAGAGCAGGTGGCTCTCGCCGGGGTGCTGGTGCTCCTTGCGCGCCAGCTCGAAGATGGCCACGATGCCGACGACCTTCCGCCCCGCGGTCAGGTGCTTGTTGCGGAGCACGGTCTTCACGCCGTCGAGCTGGCGCCGGTACTCCAGCCCCTGCTTTCGGCAGGTGTCGAGCTGACCGCGGAGTTGCTCGAGCGCGGCCTGGTGTTCGGCACAATCGGAGGCGCCCGCGATGATCTGCTCGGCCTTTTCGACGGCCGCCTGCTGCTCGGCAATGCCTTCGGCCAGGTCGATGCCGCTGTCGGGATCGTAGAAGGCCGAGCAGCCCTTGACCGCCTTGTCGATCTCGAAACTACCGAGGGTGCCGGTGCCCCGCTTGCTGCCCCACTTGGTCTGGTCCAAGCTCGAGGCTCGGAACCAGGTATCGATGAGTGCCACGTCCCCTCGGGCGTAGAACGCGGCTTTCCAGAGGTACCCCATCCTGGCCTCGGATGGGCTCGGGTAGTCGCTGATAGTGCCGCCGTGGAGGTCGGCGAACTTCCGATCGCGCATCGCCGCGGCGAAGAGGGTGTCGGCGCTCAGGTCGACGGCGGGTTTCGACGGGGCCGTCTTTGGTTTGGGTTCTGGCTTTGGATCGGGGAAGGCGAGCCGCATGAAGGCGGCGAGCTCGTCCTGGCGCTCCTCGATGGTCTCGAGGGTGCCGGGTACGTGCTGATCGGTGATAGAGAGGAAGCGGTCATGGTCGTAGCACTCGACCGGCCCGAGCTTGCAGCGGTCGGATGTCTTGGTGCCCTTCGCCAGGATTCGGAGACCGGTCCCGCTGGCGCTGATGCAGGTGTAGGAGTTCAGCAGCCGCACGTAGACCATCGCCCACGGGTCGATCACTCCGTTGGTGACGCAATGGTCCAGGTCGATACCGACGATGCCGCTGCCGGTCCGCAGCGCGTAGTACAGCCCGTCGCCCTCGCCAGCCTCGACGGCTGCTAGGGCGTCATTGAAGCTGCGCCAGGTGCTGGAGGTGTTCGACTTCGCCTTGGTGTCGGTGCCGGCGATGTAGGGCACCTTTGCACGGCGAACAGCCCATTGCTGCTCGTCGCGGATCAGGGCGGGGATGCGCTCGACGTTGATGCTCATCGGCGTCCCCCACGGCGGGGGCTACAATTCGGAGGGTGCTGTGCTAGGATTCGCATAGCATCTGCTTTCTGCCCGCTCCCCGGTCTTGCTTGTCAGGCGGCCGGGTCGCGGGCTTCACTTTGTCAGGCGCCGCTGGCGCCCGCCTTCTCACGCAAGCCGCGCTGCACCAGGATCCTCGCCAACGATGCGGGCGGCCGGTCATCCGCCGCCGCCATCTCCCGCAGTTTTCGCGCTTCGCTGTCCGGCAGGCGAATCATCACGCAGGTCTTCGCCGGTTCTCGCTGTTTGGGTTCCACCGCGCCTCCTTTTGTCGGTTCGGATGACGACAAAAAACCGACCAGTTCCGCTGCCTTCGAGGGCTTACACGGTTCTTGGTCGGTTATGGACCTACACCCAGCCGTCGCCTCAAGCCGGCGACTTCGGGTCATATCTATTTGGTTGTTTCGCCCAGCAGTGCCGCGCATGGTCCGCCACTCTCTGTGGCGGCTCTGCGCGCTCAAGGCACTACGGACGCTCGGTGCTATTCGGTTAGGGAGATTATCGCATGGAAAGCACGTAAGCGCAAGTGCCAAGTTGTTACAGGCACTTGCGCCCGCCGGCCGAAACGGCGACAATACAAACAAGGCAACGACCTCCAGACCAGGTCAGCCGATCCGAGCCGAGGTGCAGCTAACACCTCGGCTCTTCTATTTGGTTGCTGGCCAGCATAGGCCGGCCAGGGTGCCGGGTACAATCCGGTTCGCCTCCGTCCTGTTGCGACCGGGTCGGTAGGAAGTCGTGGGCCGTCTGGTTACTTCAGGCGGCCTGCGCTTTTCCCTCTTCGGCCTCGAGTACTGGCTGCTCGAGCCGTTCAACGTCGCCCACCCGAAGCAGTCGGACCCGTGCATTCCGCGGGTCGCGGTAGGTTTGCAACCCCGCCTCGCGGACGATCTTCGAGATCGTGACCTTGCTCACGCCGAGTCGCTGCTGAGCCTCGCCCACCGTCATGAACCCCTCGGGCGGGCGGTAGCCATCTGCCATCGCGCCACCTCCTGTCCCCATCATATCACATAGGCAAAGTCAAGCCAATAGGGGTTGACAACGGTCCACTAACCTGCTAAGATAGGTACAGACCAGAAAGCACTGGTTCGGAGCGGTCGCAACGCTCCACTAACCACAGGAGGGGAGTAACCCCCATGACCGTCACCATCGGATCCGAGGCCCAGCAATGGGTCAAGACGCGGGACAACCGCACCGGCCGCCAACTCGCGGTCGCGGTCCCGAGCCAGAGCACGCCGGGCAAGTTCCACCTCGTGACACTCACGACGTGCGACTGCAAGGGCTTCAGCTATCGCGGCGACTGCCGCCACGTCCGCGCCGTCCAGGTCGAGGCGACGAAGCGCACCCGCTCCCGCTGCTCGGGTTGCCTCGGCAGCAGCGTCTATCACCGTGTCCGATGCGGCGCAAGGGTGGTGGCGTGATGCTGACCACCAAGGCCCGCGCGGTCGTCGCGCTCCGCCAGGTCGAGCAGCGATGGGAGACGTTCTCACCCAGCCAGCAGGCCGAGTGCACCGACCTGGTCGAGCGCCTGCGCGTGGCGATGGCCCGCGAACACTCCGTCGCCAGCCGCCAGCCCATCCGCGTGCCCCTATTGGCCCGCATCACCGCGTAGTCGCCGATGGCGGACCTAGCGCCAGTTGGCGCTAGGTCCGCCCGTTCCGTTCGGAGGATCACTCCCATGACCTACGTTCCCCACAGCGCCGAGGCGCTCGAGTACGTCGACTTCGAGGAGCTGGAGCACATACTCGGCGAGCACCTGTCGCCCGGCCTCCACGCCCTCGCGCTCGCCTGGTGCAATCGCGCCTGCGACATCCAGGTGGAGCGGCTCATCAACGCGATCTGCGCCCACGACCCCGGCCTGGCCGGCCTCTGTGCCCACGTCCTGGTCGACCTCGAATCGACCGATGGTCTGTGCAAGGCGGCGAAGGCGCGGCTGAAGGTCGAGGACGCAGCATGAGCAGCGTTGACGAATCTCCGCGCATCCGGTCGCTCGTCATTCACCCGTACCCCTGCACCCACGAGGCGGCCGTCTGGTTCGATGGCGCCGGCGAGCCGCGACGCCTCCAGGTCGATGGACGGTACTACCGAATCGTGCCGAGCGGACCACGGATGCGGCTCCGCTGGAGCGAGTGGCGCATGGTCTGGCTCGCGCGGTGGCAGACGCAGGCCGCCGAAACCGATTCGGTTTCTGGCTATGAGCCATGCGTAAAATTTACGCATGGCTCCAATGGGGATCCCGACGACGCCGCCTGAATATTCATCAGACTCTGATGGAAATAGACGGTCGGATTCTATTTATCTTGGCACGGTCGGCCTGACGCCCCGCCGGCACTACGCCGGCGGGGCGGTTTGCTGCCCTCGAACCCTTCAGAGACGACCCGAGAGTCGTCTCGACGCCCAACGCCGTCAGAATCGCGCCCACACGCGTCTGGTGCGGCGTGGCGCGCTATTCAGGCGACGACGAAGGCGACGGCGATCATGACGAGAAACAGCC
>MWVY01000375.1_pt1 | contig 10686 bp, 18 predicted proteins | sample 1047251 | NCBI WGS metagenome assembly MWVY01 (sample SAMN06349983, study PRJNA376086) | soil metagenome | isolation source: MS7-5 sample Antarctic (ecotone) soil | place: Antarctica | collected 2015-01-13
GGCCACTGCTGGTTGAACTCCTCGACCGAGCCACCGGACAGCCGCCAGGCACGCAGCAAGTCCGTGCGCTTACGTTCCAGGTCTTCGTTCGCGGCCTGCTGGACCACCAGCATGCCTTCCTCCTGCAAGCGAGCTTTCTTCGCCTGATAGCGCTCGTGGGCCTTGCGCTGGCGCCCCTGGTCGTTCTGCAGCCGGAGCGCCGCGCGCGCGTCTTCGGCTTGGCGGCCCATCCTGTTGTTTTCGGCCTTCTCGTCAAACTCCGCCTGCAGCTTGGCGACGAGGTGATCCAGTTCCTCTTGGGTTCGGTAACGGCGTTCCATCGTGGCGTTCCTTTCAGTGCTTCTCACCGTTCGGTGAGGAAACGTAGTCATCCCATGGATCAGGTTCATGGTTGGTCAGGGTGGGGTCAGTGGGGTCAGTGGGTTCACCCTTAAGGGGGGTGAACCCACTGACCCCAGGGTCAACCGGGGTCATGACCCCAGTTTGACCCCAGTTGACCCCAGTGAACCCAGTAGCCTCAATACGGTGATAGTTCCCGCTATCAAGGGTGTTGACCAGTCCATGATCTTTCAGTTCGATGATGATGCGCTTGGCCGTCGAGTCCGACTTGCCGGTCTGGGTGACGATGCGTCGGACCCATTCGTTGTGGCCAAGTCCCGCGGCACCAGCCGCATCGAGGATGTCGAGCGCGACCGTGCGTTCCGGTCGCTCGGCTGGGCGTGGTGGGCAGTAGTCGGTTGGGAGCAGAACGATACTCGTCTGCTCATCGTCGATCTCGTAGCGGCGTGGCAGGAGGGCGATCGGTGGGAATGAGTCGTCGTCTTTCTGCTTGCGGCAGTGCAGGACGACACCACCGCTGCCGGTATCGCGGACCGCCTCGATCTCGGTCTGGAGGGCGCCACGCAGCGACGAGTGACCACGGCTCCACTTGCCGTCCTTCGTCCCGTGGTGCAGGACCAGCACGCACGCACTAGTCGCCAGCCGGATGCGATCCATCGCGGCGATGGCCTTCCCCATGTCGGCCGGTGCGTTCTCGTCGCCGCCGTCGAGGGCACGGCTAAGGGTGTCGAGCACGATCAGTATCGGCGGGTCGGGCAGCTCCTGCAGCAGCGTGCAGAAGGCCTCCACGTCGCCTGTGTCGAGCACGCGGACCGTGTCGGCCAGGACGTGGAACGTGTCAGGTGCAGCGCGCTGGTGGTGCAGCTCCCAGGCATGGATACGTTTCTTGAAGCCGCGTGCACCTTCCGAGACGACGTAGACGACGCGACCGGGCTTGACCCGTCGTCCATGCCACGCATGTCCTGCTGCGATCGACAGCCCCATGCTGAGCGCAACGAACGTCTTGTATGAGGCCGCATCACCGTAGAGTTCGGCCAGTGTGTCGGTTGTCAGGATGCGCTCGACGAGGTACTCCGGATCGGGTAGCTCATCGAGTTCAGCTGCGGTGTAGAGGCGGAAGCGTGGCTCGGCTGATGCTCCCTGCTGGAGCCGTTGCAGTTGCTGGGCTGTCGTCGTGATGGTGTGCAGATCCCCGACGACCACGGCCAGCTCCAGTCGGCGCTGGAGGCTGTAGGTCTTGACCAGTTCCGCGTGATAGATCGCATGCACGCTGGCTGGGGTTGCCAGCTTCAGCTCAACGACATAGCTCTCAGCTACCTCGATGTCGAGGTAGCCCGGTGTACGGCACAGTTCGGCGGGGAATGTCACGTCGTCGATCGGCACGCCACGCTTCCAGAGGCTCAGCATGGCCGTGTAGATGACCCGGTGCCGGTGCTCGCTGAAGTCAGTCGGGGTCAGGATCGGCGCAACGTGAGCGATCGCCTCCCGGTCGATCAGACAATCACCGAGGACAGCCTGCTCGGCTTCGGTGGGAACCATCAGCACGGTTCTGCTCACGCCGTTGGAGGGGTATACTGGTGATGTCATCGGATGCCTCCAATGTCACACGCGATGCCGGGTGGGCGACCCGGCATTCGCGGTGTCTGGAGGCGATTCAAGCGTCTCGATGAAGCTGGCTGGGATCCAATACTTCGACGATCCCGGCATCCGCTTGGCCGGGATGCGGCCATCCTTGATGCCAGCGACAATGGCGTGACGTGTCAGCCCGAATGCGTGTGCCGCATCGCTCGTCGACAGCCACTGTTGCGACGGTTCCGGCTTGACACACAGACGCTGAGTGATACGCTTACTGACAGACATACAGCTTCCTTTCGTGGGGCTTGTATCAATGTGTTGAGATGACGCCGGGGTGTTTAGCAGACAGTGACCCGGCGTTCATCGTTTCCGAATAAGTGTACCAGTTTTCCCCTTCTAGACGCGGTTTTCACTGACCTTGCGGCCTGTCCTGCGTGCGTCGATGAAGCGCTCCAGTGCCTCACGCTCGATCCGGTAGCCCTTGCTCAATTCGACCGCTGGCAGAGCGCCGTTGCGGATCCACTCGCGTACGGTGTAGTCCCGCACCTTCAACTCGTCGGCAACCTCCTTGACGGTCAGCATCTCGCGCTGCTCCACACGGTCCATCGTCATCACCATCGCTCAACTCCTTGTCACTCCCGGCCAGTGTGGGCCAGTTGGAGGAATGATACCAGATACACAGGATTGTGTCGGTTTGTACCGTCCGACCTGTGGCTTGCTGACGAACGCCTGCGCGCCGATCCTCACGACGTCGTGAGCATGACAGCCCGGTTTGCCTGTCTGGATGCGGAAACCGGGCGATCGGAACAGTGCGGTTAACAACATTTATGCGAGAAGTGCCGCCGCCTCCCGCTTCCGTTGGATGCACGCACGCACCCGGCGCACCCGGCAGGCACGGCACACCCGCCGCCCCGCTGGGTCGACATACAGGTTGTCGCCGCGCAGGGGATGGCCCCACTTGCAGTGTGACATGCGCGGCGTCGCCTTCCACGGTCCGCGCGCCTGTCGATCGCGCATGTTGTCGCCCTGGCTCCCGAAGCGCAGATGCTCAGGGTTGATGCAGGCCGGGTTGTCGCAGGTGTGCCGGATCAGGCCGCCCTTCGGGATCGTGATCCCGTGGGTCAGCGCCCACGCGACCCGGTGGGCGCGCGTCCCACCGATCCTGCCGTAGCCATCCCGATCACGACTGCGGTTCCACTCCCAGCACTCCCCCACCACCGTGTAGTGCTCCCAGAACGTTTCCCGGATGGTCATCGACGTCCTCCCTCCTTATCCGCACTGTGCGCTACCGGACAGACGCCTGTCGCACCTTCTCAGGTTCATCCCGAATCGATGTCAACTCACGGGCATGACGCTCGGGCATCAGCTCGGTTTCTACCATGGTAGAAACCGCTACATCCATCAGCGGAGACGGGCGTTGAGTGCGTGCGGCTCGTCGTCGGACGGGAGTTGGATAAACGTCCCGCTGCGATCGCCGTCTGTGATGACCTCGACCGTCGCGGTGCCGATCGGATAGACGCTCGAAACCTGCTCCCCGATGCTCAGAGCGATAACGTTCGACGCCCGTTCGGAGGGGGAGACGTCGCCCCAATCACCGCGTGCATGGCGGACACGCAGCGACGCCACGGTCACACCTGCCGCTGTGAGTACGTCCAGCGCGGCGCGGGTCACTGACACGCGACCGATTTCGAACGACACGGAGTCGCGGGGGTAGGCAGCATTGAGCAGCGGATCCATGCGCTCAGCACCTGCCAACGCGTACACCTCACCGAGGTTCTGCGCCTGCGGGTACTCTTCCTGCCAAATGCGTCCGACTTCCTCGGCTGCTGCTACTTTTTGTATGGCCGCCTCGGCGGCAAGCCGCGACGCATTCACCGAGTCCTCGATCAAGGCCCAGAGTTTGCCCCGCCAGAGGTCCGCCTCGGGATACCGGCCAGCACACTCCGCCGCTTCCCACTGCTGGAGCAAGCGGTGTTCCTCTGCGCGGTCCGCTTCACTGAAAAACTCCGGGTTAGACGTCAAGAGGATCCGCCGAACGTGGGCGATGTTCTGTTTCTCAGATGGTCGCATGTGAGTCTCCATTCATGGCATGAACGCCATGATACTGAGCGTTCGCGGGCCGTGTGGAGCGTCTGGGATAGGGCGCGTCAGTCCAACGCGACCTGGACGAACCGGGGCGGCTTGATGCCCAGCATGGCGCAGAGGTCGGCCAGCGTGGCGGCCATCGAGATGAGAACGGCGCGCTACAGGTTTCACAGATTCGGGGAACTCGGGTACGCTTGCGGGGCATCGGTCGCTCCAATCGACTGCTGTCGAACCCCGGGCTGTTCCACCAGCGCCGGGGCTTTTCCGTTACCGTAAGTATGCCAGTTTTTGGCTTGTGGATGCGGAAATCTCAGTCATCTGACGCCTCAGCAAGCCATCCGAACCACTCCGGTTTCAGGGCTGCGAGCCGCATGGTGTAGGTGTTCAGCGGCACGCCGAACCTTCGGTGTCTCGTCTGATACCAGTCGGCCCACGTTAGCGTCCCTTTGGCCCTTCCTGCTGCAGTATGAAGATCGAGGGCATAGTCCGGGATCGCTCTGCGCAGGCTGACGTCGCGCTGGGCCGCTTTGAGCCGTTCCAAGGTGTAGGTTTGAGCATCCTCGACCTCGGTCGATTTCAGCGCCCTACAGAGCGTCATGACGGCCATCGTGAAGTGATGCGCCGTCACGCTGTAGCTGCCCTCCTTCGCCAGCCGCCACGCCTGGGCGAGGGCGCTGACCTGAGCGACCGCCGCTGGATCACCGAACCCGATGTCCTCGGCAGCTGTGATCAGCACCCGCTTCCAGGCGTACTGTGGTGCGGCCTCGTAGAGCAGCAGCGCCCACCAGAGGGCGGCGTCCTCGTCCCCGCGCCGGATCTCCTTCTGCATGGCGCTGGTGACTTCTCCGAAGCGGTAGCCCAGCTTGATCTCCCGCGACGCGCCACCTCCTTTCGTCGCGGGAGCGGTCACTGGTTCCTCCAGAAAGCTCTGCTGCTTACTCGACATGGCTCCACCTCCGACCATTGATGACGTCGCCCACCGCTTTCCGAGACACCCCGAACCGGGTCGCGATGCTCGTCGTCGACTGACCAGCAGCATGCTGTGCCCGGATCTCCATCACAGCGGCGGGCGTGAGCTTCTTCGCGGCACGTCCCTTCGTCGCCATATCAGCCGAGTTGTCGGCTTTCGTGCCGAGGAACAGGTGCTGCGGTCTGACACAGGCTGGGTTGTCACACTTGTGGAGGACGTTCAGCCCGGCTGGGATCGGTCCGTAGTGGAGTTCCCACGCGAGCCGGTGGGCTCTGACGGTTTTCCCGACAACCCCGATCTTGCCGTAGCCGTTCTCGTTCGTGGCGCCGGTCCAGAGCCAGCAACCCGCGAAGTCGATCTTGACCTTCTCCCAGAAGCGGGAGCTGGTTGAAAACAGATCACGTTGCGTCTCAGCCATCATGTCGCTCCTCAATACTCGTCTGGCGTCAGCAGACAGGTGCTGCTCCGGTCACGCTCAGTGATGATCCAGACCGTCACGCCGTCGATCGTGTAGCTGCTCACGAGCCGCTCACCGTGCTTCAGCGACCAGTCGTTTGCTTGCCAGTCCTCAGGGTCGACATCACCCCAATCGCCGCGCTGATGGCGTTCCAGCAGCTGCCAGAGCGAGGCGTGGGCCTGCTCCAGTGCGTGGAGCGCTCCCGGTGTCGCCACCACCTGTCCCAGCGACACGCTGACCTCCGTGGCGCTCATCGAGATCGCTCCACGAGGTACAGGTCCGTCATGAAGGGCAGGCTGCTGTTCGTGATCGGCATGGGACGCTCACCGACGACACGGGTTAGGATCGGCGGCACCTCGATCCCCGCCAGTTGCAGCAGGTCGGTCAGCACACAGCCGAGCATGACCGGTGCGGCCAGTGGCTCGTGCAGGTCAGCATCAGTGAACTCGTCGACCAGCTGATCGAGTAGCCGGTCGAGCAGCAGGGACAGCCACACCTGATGGTTCTCCGGTTCGATGATCGGGATCGTCATGTCATGTACCATGTCACTATTCCTTTCTGGGGAATCAGGCAGGGGGAGGATAGCCCTCCTCGCCCCTGCACCTCAGTCCTTACCGGCTACGCACCAAAGTCACCTGAAACTCGCGGCCTCCGGCGTGAATGACAAAGCCAGCATCGTGGGTCAGGACGCCAGCCTCCGCGTAGCTTTCGGTGCGCATCTGCAGCGCCAGTCCGTCGATCGTGCACTCCAGCAGGTCACGCAGCTCCTCGGCGACCTGCTCAGCCTCGATCGTCTCAGCGGCGTCACGGTTCTGCTCCTGCAGGATCTCGCGCTCTCCATCGGTCAGGTATCGCATCGTCAGGCTCCTTACTTCATGATGCCGACGGCACGAGCAGCCGCTAGCTTGTCGGGGTCGACCGGCAGCAACCCGATCGATCCCTGCACGGTGGCGATGTGGGCGCAGTGACCACGATAGAGGCAGCCGTCACAGGTGCAGGAGAAGCATCCAGCCACGAGGATGATCACGTGCAACTGGCCGGGCTGGGAGCGGCTGGGAACCGCCCAGCGGTCCCGTCCGATCCGAACGGCATCGAGGGGTGGTGCGGTAGACTCGTGGAGCATGGGAGTTCCTCTCTCATGTCCGCCGGAGGCTGTTTCCGCAGCGCTCCGGCTTTTTCATGCCCTCCACCAGTTGGGAGGGGTGTAATGAGAGTATAGCAGGTTTTCATTGGTTTGTATAGGTTCTGGAGGGGTGAATCGGGGAGTGTGTCCACAATTGTGGAGGTGGCTCCGGTTTGACACGTGGCCGCTCTCTCGGTCATGCTGTTGTGACAACGTGACACGACAGCGTGACGTGACAGGACATGAGCAAAGGGGCCAGCAGCGTGGGCGACCTCTATTGGGGAGACAACCTCGACATTCTCAGGAACTACGGCAAGGACGAGTCGGTCGACCTGATCACGCTCGATCCGCCGTTCAACTCGAACCGGAACTACAACGTCTTGTTCCGAGAGAACAGCAAGGTCGAGAGCGAAGCCCAGATCGAGGCCTTCACCGATACCTGGAAGTGGTCAGAGCAGGCCGAGGAGACGTACGCCGAGCTTCTTGGTGCGAACCACGTCCCGCAGCGCGTCTCTGATCTGATCACCGCCATGCGCTCCTTCATCGGCTCCAACGATGTCATGGCTTACCTCGTCATGATGACGATCCGACTGATAGAGCTCCACCGCGTCCTCAAACCGACCGGGTCGATCTATCTGCACTGTGACCCGACAGCGAGTCACTACCTCAAGGTGGTCATGGACACGATCTGGGGGCCGCAACAGTTTCGGACAGAGATCATCTGGAAGCGATCAAGCGCGCATAGTGACACTCGACAGGGACGAAAGCAGCACGGACGAATTCACGACACGATCCTCTTCTATACCAAGGGGAAGGACTGGACGTGGAATCCCATCTACGTCCCATATGATCAGGAATACGTTGAGACGTTCTATCGAAGCGTCGAGGAGACGACTGGTCGACGATACACCCTGAGTGATCTCACTGCAGCTAAAGGTGGAGGGGATACGCTCTACGAGTGGAAAGGTGTCACCCCCTACTCTGGCCGGGCATGGGCCTACTCACGAGCCAACATGGAGCGCTTCGAGCAAGAAGGACGACTCGTCTACACGAAGAGTGGAATGCCCCGATATAAGCGCTACCTGGATGAGATGCCGGGTGTCCCTATCCAAGATATCTGGGATGATATTCCGCCCATCAGCGCGACCGCCAGCGAACGACTCGGGTATCCAACACAGAAACCGGAGGCACTACTTGATCGCATCGTAAGTGCGAGCAGCAATCCCGGCGATATCGTGATGGACCCCTTCTGTGGTTGCGGTACCGCTATCGCCGTCGCTGAGAAGCGCGACCGCAAGTGGATCGGTATCGACATCACCCACCTCGCCATCGCAGCTATCGTCAACCGGATGGAGTCAGCGTTTCCCGGAATCATGATCCGTCGCCATGGTGAGCCGGTCGATCTTGGTGGAGCGCACGCACTTGCCCAACATGACCGCTACGACTTCCAGAACTGGGCGTTGACCTTGGTTGCGGCTCGGCCGATTGCTGAGGACGCAAAGGGCAAGTCGAAGAAGGGTGCTGACCGAGGGATTGACGGGATCATCTCCTTCCTTGGAAAGGACGCCAAGACACCGGCTCGCTGTCTGGTCCAAGTCAAGAGCGGTCACGTCTCCAGTGCAACGATTCGTGATCTGGTTGGTACCGTTGACCGCGAGAAGGCTGATATCGGTCTGCTCATCACGCTTGAGGAACCAACCGGGCCAATGCGGACTGAAGCCTTGGAGGCTGGCTACTATCACTCAGGGTTCATGCAGCGTGACTATCCGAAGATCCAGATCATCACGATCAAGGAACTCCTGCATGGCAAGGAGCCACAGTTGCCGCCCCACTACAGCCCATATCGGATCGCTGAACGGCAACGGCGCAACGTGCAGCAGCCTGGGCTCTTTGAGGAGCAGGCTTAACTATTGTGACAACGTGACACGACAGGACAGGACAGCGTGACGTGACCGATCGTGACCAGTCACAGGACACTGGGACAGGACGTGACGTCCTGCTCGTCTCGGTCTCGGATGCAGCTGCCATCCTCGGAATCAGCGAAGCAGGCGTCAGGAAGCGCATTCAGCGCGGTCAGTTGACCGGTCAGAAGGTCAACGGTGCCTGGATGCTGACGCTCCCGCGTGACAGCGTGACAGGACAGCCTGAGCCGGTGTCACGTGACCGTGTCACGGCTCGTCCTGCTCCCGAACGGGACAACGGGACCGACCTGAGCCCGACTGAGCAGGGTCAGCGTCAGTTGGAAACGCTCAGGGACACGCTGCTGACGCCGCATCTGGAACTGATCGAACGACAGCAGGTGACGATCACGGAGCAGGCCGAACGCATCGGCCGGCTTGAGGCTGAACGTGACGCGCTCACGACCCGTCTCAACGCCGTTGAGACGCCACAGGATGCAGCCCCCATTGCGATAGAGAACGTCCCGGAGACGCCACCACAGCGTGCCTGGTGGCGCTTCTGGGACCGCTGATGCGTGGTCTTCCTAGCGATCAGACGTGTATCGACGAACCAGTACCGTCAAGATACGCATTCAAACGCTGACATGCTTCATCAAAGGCTTTGGTCATCTCAGGACCAAGATACGGAAGGTCTATCAATTCCTGTTCATCGTGGGGGAATGCTGCGTACATCTTCACAGCATGCAGGTAGGCAGTGACGTGTGAGTAGGCGATGGCCACGGAACGACGGACATCGACAGGGAGCGATCCGAGATAGGGTTGCGCCTGCAGATACCCCGAGTCACTGAAAGGCAGAGAAGGGACGATGTCGATCGCATGAGACGGGTCTGTTGTTTTCATTAGCAGATAGTAATCAGCAACATCAATGATGGCCCGGTTGGTAAGCAGTTCTATGAGGAGCACATGGAGTGCGCTCCAGCGATCCCGTTGATACGCCTCTTCTCGCTCATCCTTTTGGGCCTTCTGATTGTCGAGCCGTTCTTGACGAGCCCCTCGGAGTGCGACGAGTTGGGGGATCGCACCACCAATGATCGCGGCAAGGGCGGCAACAAGGACATACCAGAGACTGTTCTGATCATTCACGCTTGCCTAGCACCTCCGCTGACATCCGGTTCCAGTCACGAGCAGAGAGAGGGAGTCCAGTCACAGGAGACGGCTGCCTGCGGCCCGAGTCAGCGCGTGTCAGGACATGCCGCTCACCCGGTCTTTTGGCTGTCCAACATGCTGGACACGACGATCATGCTCAATCGTCGTGAGCATGGCCGTTGCTCATCGGCAGGGCCGGTTCCCTCGGCGTCGGACCATCCCAGAATTCATCCATCAGGTCACGGATGCGGTTCATCCGTGCTGGGTCAGCCGCAAGCTGTGCCATTCGATCAGCCATCTTCTTAGACGGCTCTGGCGGCACAGCATGGTTCACCGATCCACCGAGGATCGTATCGGGTTCACCGAGGGCCATGCGCTCCAGCTTGATGACCATCTCCAACCAGCGGGCGACGTCACCGGCCGTCATCTGCGTAAAGTCCAGTGCATCGATGGCGTCGATCAGCTTCTCCTGGGCTTTGAGGGCGATGCCAACGTGCCGTTCGGCCATCGTCTCCAAGACATACTGCAGATCCCGCGACCGTTTGCGGGTGTGCTCCGTCTGCCATGCCGCTAAGCGCTCCTGCCAGTCATAGCGCAGCGCGGTCTGCTCGATGGTCTGCCTCGACCTACCCAAGTTTCGCCCAAGTTTCGCATACGACCGTTCATGTCCCATCAGCAGGTACGTGTGGAACAGTTCATAGGCACGCTGGGTTTCATGCGGTTGACGGTCCCACAGACGTCGCGTACCAGCGATCGGATCAGGCATCGAACACTCCCCTCCCAGCCGTCTGGGGTATGTCGCTAGGGGACGTATCCCAGACGGCTGCATCGGCCGACACTGCTCACGACGTCGTGAGATGTCCCAGCCACGGCTAGATCAACTTTCGCCCTGCCGCGATCTGGTTACGGCGCACCTCATTCTCACGCGCCTCGGCACCCTTCGTGATCAGTTCCATCCGCATCTGCGGCCACTGCTGGTTGAACTCCTCGACCGAGCCACCGGACAGCCGCCAGGCACGCAGCAAGTCCGTGCGCTTACGTTCCAGGTCTTCGTTCGCGGCCTGCTGGACCACCAGCATGCCTTCCTCCTGCA
>MWVY01000376.1_pt1 | contig 10683 bp, 19 predicted proteins | sample 1047251 | NCBI WGS metagenome assembly MWVY01 (sample SAMN06349983, study PRJNA376086) | soil metagenome | isolation source: MS7-5 sample Antarctic (ecotone) soil | place: Antarctica | collected 2015-01-13
GGATCACGAGGCATGGAGCTACGCTCATAGCCTCTTGACCCCGATGGTCGAGCTGGCCCGCGAGATCGGGAGCGACGAGTTCACGCGGGTCATGGAGAAGGCGCTCGCCGAAGTCGAGGGAGAGGTAAGCCGCACTCTCGACGTGCTGGAGCCCCTCGTAGAGAGAGGAGAAGCATGACTGAAGAGACGAGGATCACGAGCACTAGCGAAGCTGAGGAGTGCCTGCCCGCCGCGCTCTGCATCATGGGGCGCTCGCTGCCCGACCCGTGCCCCTACCTGGCCACCGTGCCGCTGACGCATCGGTTAGGCGGAGACGAGCTGCACCTGTGCGCCTACCACGCAGCCACCGAGCCACTGGTAGATGAGTCTGAAGAGCTGAATGTATCGTTGGAGCTGGTGCGGGCCTACTTGAAGGGTGCGCGCCGCCACCCAGACGCGGGGCCGCTGGTGACGATCCTGGAGCGTGCCGAAGCCGACTTCTCCGAGAGGGAGGCGGTAGTCGATAAGGTTCTCGAGGACCTGAAAGCGGCTGAGTACGCACTCATGCGCGGATAGCACCCACCACTAGCGAAGCTGGGCCGGGGCTATCATGGTCCCGGCCTTTACGAGAGGAGGAAGATGGGTTACTACATGTTGTTCAAGCATGCGCCAGACAGCAGCTTGGACACGCCGCTTGGTATCCACGTCGATAGCGAGGGGGTGAATGCTCTCTGTGTGTTTTCGTCCGCCGATGCGGCGGCCACCGCGAGAGCTACCGCCGCGTCCGATTACTACCTAGAGGCAGTTACTCCCGATGACGTGGTTTCTTTGGCGGCTATTCACGGCGTAGACGTGGTGGCGCTGGATGCCTATTACGCGAAGAAAGCGACGCTCGTGCGCACCATCGAGGCCGTCGAGGTACTGGCAAGCCTGAAAGCGTGATCCACCGGGCCGGGGCTCCTTATCGGGGCTCCGGTCCTTTTGGTGTGCGCGGACACAAGAGAGCCATAATACTTTTAGGACGCCCTACCCAACCGGTCGAACCGCATACCCTCATTGGACCGGTCGGATGAGGTCCGCGCATACCGTCCCCGCCAGAGCGTAGGTAAAGGCTTCTCGGGGGCGGGGTAACAACGGGTTGTGGCCGCCCGGGTTGGTTGCGAGCGTAGAAGTTTGGCGCCGGCGCCAAACTTTGACCTTCTCCCACCATCAAGAGGTCGCGCCGCGCTTCCTTGTGTCCGCGGACACAAGAGAGCCATAATACTTCCCGGACCCCTCATCTGGCTTCGCCTCCGACCAGGGACCCTCCGAGCGGTGTAGCAAATAGGCTGTAACAAATGTTCGGCTTCCGAGAAGTCTGCGCGAATCGGAAACTAGATCAAGCATACTCCGGTGTTACTAGGGTCGGTTGCAGTGGTCGATGTCGGTGGTCGGTGGTTGCAACGATGGCGGATAGAATTTCTGCTTGAGCATAATTTCCGGTTGCAGTGGTCGATATCGGTGGTCGGTGGTTGCAACCGAAACAATGGTGAACGCCGTTCACTATTTACGCGTTGCAGTGGTCGATCTCCGGCGGCGAGGTGTGCGCCGGACGGCGGATAGAATAGATACTTGAGTATCTATTTGTTGCAGCGGACGATCTACGCCGTCGTAGTGAGCTTGCCCCCGCGGATGGCGGCTAAAATAGCCGCTTGAGCGGCTATTTTAAGCCTTTCTATCCGCTCATGCATGAGCTTGTAGTCATTGGTGTTCGGCGTCGAGGTGTGCGGCCTTTTGGTGTGCGCGCACAACACACTCGACGGGGTCCTCGCATGGGCCTATAGGACCGGTCCGATGAGCCGCGCTACTCGAACCCAAAGAATCGCCGCCACCAGGACGCCCTACGTTCAGGGTGCGAGGATGGCGTCTCCCGCTCCGGTGGTGCCGACGTACCAGCCTCGCTCTCGGAGACTGTCTCGGTGCCGTGTGGCTCGTCTCGCAGGGTCCCTGGTTCTAGCTCGGGTACACGCTGTATCAACCCGGCGATGATGCGGCGGTTCTCGCGGTTCGCCTCACGCTCCGCTTCTAGTTGGGCCTTCAGGACCTCGACTAGCTCCGACTGGTCCCTCGACGGTCCCGCGACGGGCGGCGACGGTCTCCGACGGTCAGCCTCTGTAGCGTCAACCCACACGTAGACCTTGCCGGTTTCATCACGCTCGTGGTCTATAGTGCCGCGGCGAACACGACCACGCACGGCGTCCACCGTCATGTCAAGGACCGTCGCCGCCTCCGGTACGGTTAGTCGTTGACGGTCTCGACCGTCGCCGTGGTCCTCTCCCAAAGGGTCCCCCATGCGGGTACGATACCCTTACCGGACCTCTCGCAAGCCGTAGCGGAGCTGCGGGTCTCTCGGGTCTACTCGCTCAAGTCTTCCAGCGGCTCCCCGAGCTCCCGGCCCGCCACGAGGGAGCGGCCCACGAACTCGCCACGCGATAGAAGGGCGCCCTCGTCGACCGGCAAGAGATGCGCGAAACCGCCCAGGGCGCGTGATAACGCATCGGCCCGGTCCCTGGCACCCGCTACGGCTCGCAGGATCTCCGGCGGGGCGGGTCGTGGCTCGCCGTTGTGGTCCGCTTTCATGGAGTCGGAAAAGAACATAAACGCCTGGCTGAAAGCCTCTTGTCGGTCGAAGAAGAAGCGGGTACCGTCCGCGAGCTCGAAGGAGTCCAACTTACCCAGCATGGCTCTCTGCAACTTACCGAGCTTGGCTTTAAGTCCCATACCCGCTCCCTCCCTGCTGGCGCTCGAAGGCTTCCGAAAGCTCCTCGATGCGGGCTTCCAGATCCCCTACCTCTTTAGCCTTCAAACCCACGGACACACACCTTATGGCGTAGTTGAAAAGCTGGCCGGCCACCGCGGCGTCCTGGCGGTCCTGGCGGCCCTCTAGCACGGCTTCGGCGAGGTCCTCAAGGCGATGCTTGATGTCGGAGAGTTCGACCACCGGACGGCCACGACCACCACGCTTTCCCCCTTTGCGTGCGGAGCGTCGGCGGGCGTCCGCGTGGTCCGGATGATGAGAAAAGCATAGGCCGGTAGAGTCGATAGCTATACCCTTACACCTCTCCCCGGACCGGGTTATTGCACTGCATTTAGTCAATAGCTACCACCCCCTCCCCCCCAGGCGCTCCGCTTGGACCCGCCGCCGTCCCACGATGCGGGTGACTGGTAGCGGCGGGCTCTTGAGCTCTGGCGGCGGCTCGACACCGATCGGGGCAACGAAGCGAGGGAGTTGCCCCGACTCGCGGAGACGCTGCTTTATCTGCTCCAGGTTCACCGTAGCGAGCCGTAAACGTTAATTTCCGGCTGAGCCGCATTGAAGAGCTCATACTTGCTCGGCGCCGCCGCCGCGAGCTGCTCGAACCTGGAGCCTGGATCAACGTCCGGCTGACTAGTCCCCTCGAGGATGACGACGTAGGCTTCAGCCCAATCAGGCCGGAGGTCAGTCGCCCACGCCACCACATCATCGAAGTCCTTTTGGCGTGCCGTTTGGAAGAAGAGCAAGGCGCTATCCTCTCCGGCCTCGCCTAGCCGGAGAGCCGCAGAGAGCGCATTCCTGAGCTGCTCTGCGTCGGCGCTAGACGCAGCAAGAATGTCCTGCGCGCTGGCTTCTTTTGGAGAAAGCTCCTTCTCCGCTTCTTCGACCAAAACCTCTATGGCGGCCCGCTTCGAGACGTCCAACTCTTCGAAAAGCGTCTTCAACCGCAGGCGCTCACCCGCGGCCCAAACCTCTTGCTCAGCGGCGCGAAGCTTATTGTAGTCAGCGGGCGCTAGCGTTTCCTTCACACCGCCGGACAGTACTATATCCACTTCGAGCGCCCCGAGGGATAGGGCGAATACCTCGGTGAGTATCCGCGCTTGCTGGTCTCCGTACTCGCGCTTCACATCATCTACTGTGTGCATTGCTGCTCCTATCGTTGATGTTTGCTTGCTTGTATCCCGTGAACCCGTCGAGCTCCTCGACGTTGCCAGTGGTGAGGTTGATAAGACCGTCCACACCTACCGCGACGCCGTACACGCTCGCGTCGTCTAAGGCGACGAAGGCGACTACGGGGACGGCCTCACCGGCTATCACGGCGCACCAGTCGCCACCGGGTAGGACCGCGATGATCTCCGGCTCCTCGTCGAGGTATTGCAAGTCTTCTTCGACCACTGCCGATGTGTTGAGCGTGTGTCCCGGTCGGGTCGGGTCGTACTGCTTCGGGCCGTCGCTCGTGTTTATCGTTCTCAAGCTTCCTCACTCTCTTGTTCGTTTACGCAACCGCTCATGTGCCGGCTAATGTCCTTGCGGCTGACGCTGGTAAACCTCGCCGCAACGGACCGGGCCGACCAGCCGGAGCGCATCCCGCCCACGATAAGGGCGCGCTCTCCAGCCGCTAGCTTGCACACCCGGCACGCTCTCGTCGGGCTTCTAGCCCTCGCCCGCGTCACGCCGGCCCCGGATCGAGAAGGGCTTCAGCACGCGCACGATGACCCCGGGCGAGCTCGGCGGCCGTCGCCTCTAGCCGGGCGGCCTGGTCGAGGTGGTAGGCCCGCCAGAGCCCGCGGTTCGTCTCTTGCTGGCGGGCGTGGTGAAGGCGGACGCTCTCGGCCCACGCAACCTCTATAAGCTCCGCATCCCCGGCCTCACGGACACGTCTCGAGATGAACTCGTCCAAGCTCTTCTCAGCTCGTTCTACGGCTACCGGATCAAGCATCATGCTCCCTTCTCTCCGGCTTCGCCTCTTTCGTACTGCGGTAAGGATCGCGGCGGTGAGGCAGAGCCCCTTCGGGCGGGCGGTAGCCGGGCGACGCGTCCCGCACCGTTTTTAGGAGGTAACGAGGGGCGTACTTCCAGGCGGTCACGGTACGCGCCAACGCGTCCAGCCCAACGAACTCTTGTAATTCCTCCAAGACTTTCGCTATCTCGCGTACCGCTTCTTCCGCAGCACCGGAACCGCTCGGGGAGTAGCATACGAACCTCGCCTCCAAGAGCTCCCGGCCCTCGCCGTAGGATTCCTCACGACCCAAGGCCGCGAGAGCAATCTCCCGGTAGGCGAGAAGCTCCCTGTACGGGGAGTGCTCCCTGTCGTCAAGAGGTCGGAACTCCTCCCCCTCGGCTGCGACGCTGATATAGACCTTCTCGCGCAGATGACAGGTTCTGTATGCAAGAACCTGGACAAAGACACAGTTCAGGCCGTGCTTGCCGGGAAGGACAGAGCGGAGCTCGGAGCGCTCCCACCCGAAGGCTCTCGACCGCGAACGTGATGCGCTGCCGCGTTGGTCCTCTTTGCGCTCCCGCCGAAGTCGTTCTTGCCGGCGCTGCAGCTCCTGTTCGGGGGTCTCAATGAATTCTATGTCCACGCTAGGACTTCTCCCGTTATCGTTGGGTGAAAGCGATGAGACTGTCAAGCTGTTCTGCTAAGCGCGTTTTCTCCGGGTCGGGCGGAGCTATTCCCCTCTCTCTCAGGGTCAGAAACACCACCATCCACCGTTCTACAGCCCGGGCAAATGTACTTTCGGCTTTGCTGTTCCCCTCGTCGCCTCGAAACACGAGTTCGAGATGAGTGCGCTCTGCATCCATCCTGCCGAAGAGCTCGAGGAGGGCTGCATCACTCCCAGCATCGGACAATACACGCAGGAATTCGTCTTGCGGGATGTCGGTAAGACTTTGCGGCCCCGCACCCCGCGAGGCCTCACCTTTTCCCGCGAGGGCCGGCTCTTCTAGTAGTTCACTAACCTGCATATCCAAACCGGCGGCGATCTTGCTCAAGCTTGAATAGTGAGGGTCTGCGATATCTCCTCGCTCAATATCGCCCATACCCTTTAAGCTCATACCCGCTCGGCGGGCTAACTCTTCCTGCGATAAACCCGCAATCTTTCGCGCAGTTTTTATTCGACTGCTGATATCCACAAGCACCTCCATAGTTAGCCGGCTAATCGCATAATATCACCTTGCGTACTTTACCGCAAGGTGATATTATTCAGCAGTAGAGGGCCCCTGACTGGACAGTCTCAAACAATGGGGCCCTCGCCGGTTCAACAACGACCTGAAGAGGAGGCCGCTTAATTAACCACAGCTTACCAGAAAGACCCCCGCGCTACCTCTCCGTAAAACCCAAAAGGCACAAGCTGCCGACTAGTTAAAGGAGAAAACACAGACATGGCAATACCCACGAGTGGTTCTGTGGCCGTGGACATCCCGGCAGGAATCCAAACAGAATTCAGGATCGTTGACGCTGAGTTCGACGAGCAGAACCGTTTCGGCCCCAGCATAGAGTTGGAGTTGGAGCTTACCGATGAGAAATACATCGGTACATCAATAAAGTATTGGGCCAAAGTCCAGTGTCCGCGTTTGGACAAGGTGCGCAAGCTGCGCGAAGAAGGACTAGATGATGAGACCATCGCCGCCGCCCTCAAAAAGCAAGGCTTCACCTTCGACTCGATAGATGATCCTGACACTTACCACGTCGCACGCGCAGGGAAGCTGTACGCGATTCTCTCAGCCGTTGAGGGTTCCGCGAAGGGTGCGGAAACAGCGCTGAAGAAATGCGCCAACTTCTCCGAGCTGGCGGAAGGTCTCATAGACGGTTCGTTCGTCGGGACCACGAGCCGTAGCGTTGATGACAAGTACGCCAAGCTGGACGGTAGGGAAGCAGTCTTCGCCGTGGCATCTCCCGTAGCCACGCCTGAGAAGCCTGAGAAGGTGGCGGCTACCACGGCGGCCTGGGCGACCGAGGAGGAAGCGATGTTAGACGAAATCCCGTTCTAGCACCCGCAAAACAAAAAGAGCCTCGCGCGGACACTGCGCGGGGCTCTTCCAACAAACATCTATAAAGGAGTATAAACCATGATCCCCACGAGCGCGGCGCCGACCTTTTGGGCCGCCCCCGACCTGGCCAAAGCAGGATACCCGGTGTTTCCCGTTGACCTAGACAAGAATCCCACCGTCAAAGGTGGATTCTACGCCGCTACTAGGGACGTAAGCCAAATCGCCGCGTGGATAGAGGACGGCCGGGCGGATCACGACATCGCGGTCCCTACAGGGCTGATAACTCTTACCGTGGTTATTGACGGCGACACTGCGGACGCCTGCGCGAAGATGGAGAAGCGGTACGGACCACCGCACGTCCAGACCAAGCGCGGCGGGCATTGGTACTTCAAGCATCCGCAAGACGGCAAGGTTACTAGCCGGAAGTTCGCCCCCGGCCTGGACTGTAAAGCGGATGGGGCTTACGTGATCGTACCCCCGAGCCGCAACCGCTCATGGACGCGCGGGATACCCGCGCTGGATACCCTGCCGGAACTACCCAAAGACCTCAAACGCCGGCTCCGCGAAGAGCAGGCAGGCGGGCAGGGACGTTGCGCCGGCGGCGGCGGCGCGGTGGGAGAGGTAATCCCGGACGGCAACCGAAACGGCACGCTAACCAGTCTCGCGGGGACCATGCGCCGGCGAGGTATGGGAGCGGCTGAGATATTCGCCGCGCTGGAAGTCACCAACCGGCTGCGCTGTAATCCACCGCTACCCGTAGAGGATGTGCGGCGGATCTCCGAAAGCGTCGCCCGCTATGAACCCGCCAATGCTCCCTGGTGGGTAAAGGCGGTGAACCGCAATGGCTGAGGAAAAGCAGAAAATCCCGCCGTTCGCGGATCGTCTTATCTACTACGTCCAGGCGGCTGAGTGGCCTCTGTTCGTTGACCAACACAGCGAGGCGCATACTCTGGTAGGCGGCCAGGCGGTCCCCATATCGCGGACTAACAGACTGCTAACGAAGCTCCTCTACAAGCACGAGGAAAAAGCCCCGAGCAATGACGGGCTCATCGGAGCGCGGCGGGTGCTCGATATGCTCGCGCACGATAGCGGCGCCGTCCGAGAGCTACACACTCGGGCAGCATTCCACGAGGGCGCGGTCTTCTATCAGCTGGCCCCCGGACGCGTGGTCCGGATAGACGAGGAAGGCTGGAAGCTGGACCCCGACCCGCCCGTATACTTTCGAGCCGTCAAGAACCTCCAGCCTCTCCCGAACCCGATACCCGGCGCGAAACTTGAAGACGTCGCGGAGTGGGTCAACCTAAAGACAGACCGAGACCGCCGACTGTTTCTAACGTACGTGACACTGGTGGCGTTGGCACACATCCCGCGCCCGATCCTCCAGACAACCGGCGTGATGGGGGCGGGCAAATCCACCGCCGGCCGTGTCGTAAAGCGCCTCCTGGACCCGACGGGCAACGAGGCTGTCACCATTGACCGCCGCGACTTCCTCCAGAAGGCCGCGCACTGCTACATCCTGATGCTGGACAACCAGAACTCTCTCCCGGAGTGGTTCCAGGATACTCTGTGTCGCCTCGTCACCGGCGAGTCTGACTCGAAGCGCGTCCTCTACAGCGACGACGAGGACCTCGTCTGGTCTATGCAACGAGCGGTGCTCCTCAACGGGATCAATCCGCCGACTGACCGGGGGGACGTGCAAGACCGCACGCTACCAATCGAGCTCGAGCGCCTCGACAAACGCAAGCGGCTACCCGAAGACGACTTCTGGATGCAGTTCTCTCTCAAGCATCCGGAGCTACTCGGGGCGGTCTTCGAGGCTCTTTCCGGCGCTCTCCGGGAACGTCACACGGTACAGCTGGAGGAGCGCCCGAGGCTGGCCGACTGGGGACTCTACGCCGCCGCGCTCTATGAGAGCCAGGGTTGGGGCGTCGGTACGTTCGTTGAGGACTGGAGGGGCGTAGAGGAGACGCAGCAGCAGGGTACTCTCGACGGCTCCATCGTGGCCCAGGCCGTGATCCTCTACATGAAAGACAAAGACCGCGTCGAGCTATCAGCCGCGAAGCTACACACCGCCATCGAGACACGCGCCGAAGACGACCTTGACTTGAAAGACGACAAGACCTGGCCGAAGACCGGGCGCACTCTCTGGAAAAAGATACGCGAGGTGACACCGCTCCTTGAAGTGCACGGTATCCGGGCATATCGGAGCAACAACTGCAAGATAGGTCGGCCAATAGTGCTTAACACGGACTTCAATGACGACGACCCGGACGCCGATAAGGTGAACGATAAGGTGAACGATAATCGCCCGGTGAACGATAAAGTGAACGATAATTTTGGCGTATCGTTCACCGATACGCCGGATAACTATGCGGATGCGAACGATAAAGCCCAAAGTGAACGATATTTTGGGCCTTCTCTCGGTTCCCATACCTTGATTAAAAAGAAAGAAAAGGTACAAGGCGAGAGAAAGCCGGATTTATCGTTCACATCGTTCACATCGTTCACCAATGGCTCTTCAGCCCAGGCGCCTGTGTCCTTCACCGCAAAGCCGGGCGAGTCCGTTACGGTTAAAGAACTTCAAGCCCGACGGGACCAAAAACCGCCCGACGATTCTCTCCCAGACGTGCCGGCAGCGGAGGACCCTGTTCTAAAACTTCTCAATGAGCCGCCCGATTGGCTCCGGACGCAACTCCGAAAGTGCTGTACGGACCCGGCTAGGTTCCTGAAACCGACGAGCGCAACGATTGCCGGAGAGGTCTTCAACACGGTCACCCGGTGGGGAGAGGTAGAGCAAGTGTTGCGGCGCTGGCTGGAGGAGGTCCGCGCATGACGGCGGTCTACTTTCCGGTTAGTTCACTAGGATGCACACCGAACGCCTCGGCTAGCTTCCGAACGGTAGACGGTCGTGCGCTGGCCTTTTCCTGTTCAATGCGCGATATAGCGTTGACTGTCAACCCTGCTCGTTCGGCTAGCTCTTGTTGGGTGAGCGCCTCATGCTCCCGGAGTTGCCTTAGCTTGTTGCCCACGTAAACCATGCTCCTTACGGTAACTCACTAACACGATTAGTTCATTTAACTGTGTAAATTATACCATATAAAGTTGACGTAACTGTGGGTGAAGTGGTATACTACAGGTATTGATAAGAAAGCCTCGGCGGTGCGGAAACACCCCGAGGCCCGGCCCAAAGAGCGGAGGCTCAATGGACACCACGAAGGATACAGCACCACCAACCACCCGCGAGCTACGCGGCCTCGCCCTCTACAGGGACCACGCTGACGAGATTGAGCACATCGGCCACGGCGTATATGCCGTCCCCGGCTGCAGCGGCGGTACCTACACGGTTGACTTGGCCGTGTTCGGCGGCACGGAGTCTTGCAGCTGCCCGGATCACGCCCGCCACCCGGAGCTTACTTGTAAGCATCTAGCGGCCGCGACGATCTACCGCTCGAAGGCCCGGACACGCGCCAGGACGGTACAGGCCGAGCGCACAGCGGCCAGGGCGGCACGCGGCAACGTCGCGGCTCTAGCGGCGGCTCTGTGATCCGGGCGATACTGACGGGGCTGCTCTTCGCGGCCCCGTCATACTTCCTACTCTTCGTCCTGGCCGGCTGATAGCTCATGCCCACGTCCAGAGCGAGGGGACCACCAGGCGCCGCAAGGTATTCCAGGCGACCGAAAACGTTACCCATGGGTAACAATCGAGGAGAGGAGAAACAATGACTGTAGAGAGTAGAGACCCCCGAGCGGGGTGGAGCGAATGGGAGCGGGACGAGTTCGACGCCCGCGCGGATCACGAGGCATGGAGCTACGCTCATAGCCTCTTGACCCCGATGGTCGAGCTGGCCCGCGAGATCGGGAGCGACGAGTTCACGCGGGTCATGGAGAAGGCGCTCGCCGAAGTCGAGGGAGAGGTA
>MWVY01000377.1_pt1 | contig 10678 bp, 10 predicted proteins | sample 1047251 | NCBI WGS metagenome assembly MWVY01 (sample SAMN06349983, study PRJNA376086) | soil metagenome | isolation source: MS7-5 sample Antarctic (ecotone) soil | place: Antarctica | collected 2015-01-13
GTAGGAGGCTACAGCATCACCAGTCCATTGGTAGTAATTTAGATTTGCATTTGCTACATAACCATCCGGAAAGAATGTAGCGGCAACAGGTCCATAGGGTACCCGTTCGTGAAATTCAAAACCTTGTTGACCATAAGTATCAAACCCTGCTGTGAAATCAACATTCAGACCTGCGATTGGTGTAAGTGTAAGCTTTAGGTCAGAAAGTGTTCTGTTGACTTCTTGACTTATATCAAAATTTTCTATAACAGAGAGCGGATTTAATCTTTGCTGTTCAACATGCCTTAGATTTCCCAGAGCATCTCTTTCATTAATGTTCCAAACGTTATCTATAATAGTAAGAGTACTAACAGGTAAGAAAAAGTTGTTACCATTAGGCATGTCCTGGGAACGTGAGTTGGTAAAAAGAACTCCTCCTGAAACTTTAGACCAGTTATTTAAAGTAAAATCAGTTCTGGCTTTTAAACCATAGCGCTGGAAGTCTGTGTTCCTTATAATGCCATTATTTTTTAAATAAGATCCGGAAAAGTAATAACTGGCTCTATCAATTCCACCGGCAACAGAAATATGGTTGTCTGTACCATAAGAGGTTTGGAAAATGTCATCCTGGTAATCATATCTGGTAACAGGATATTTTACTTCATCCAGTCTGCCTCCTAAAGCAACCGGACCGGTGCCGGGAGTAGCTGCCTGGCTTGCTGCAGGACGTAAATTAGCAATGGTTGTCAACCTATCACCAACAGTTGATAAACGTTCATCACCCGGAATACCAAACCTGAAAGGATAATCATTTAAATCGAGTCTTTTACGCAAAGAGTTTCTTTGTATGCTTGTTGTAAAACTTACCTGTGGCTTACCTGTTCTCCCACGCTTGGTAAAAATTTGTACAACTCCATTCGATGCTCTTGAGCCATAGATTGCAGATGCCGCCGCTCCATTAATAACTTCTATCCTTTCAATATCATTTGGGTTTATATCAACCAAACGGTTTGTTCCTGTTTGTATTCTGGCACCTTGTGCATCTGCACTAAGGTTAATAACATTCGCAGAGCTGTTATCAATGATAACTCCATCAACAATGTAAAGAGGTTCGGAAGAACCAAAAATAGAGCCTACTCCTCTTAATTTAATAGAAATTCCACCAGCAGGGTCTCCTGAATTTTGTGTTACCTGTGCTCCCATAACACGACCGTTCAGAATGGCACTTAAATTTTGTGCACCGGTGTTTTCTAATTGCCTTGCAGATACTGTTGAAATAGAGTTTCCTATTTGTCGTTTTGACGTTCTACCAAGTGTCCCTGTTACTACAACTTCATCAAGTCCTAACGCATCATACGTTAACGTTGAACTTACGTTATACGAAGTTTCAGTAGAAATGGTCACCGACTGTTCACGTGTTTTGTAACCTACACCAGAGAATTCCAGGATGTAATTTCCCGGTCGTAATCCTCCGGTTAATTCAAAATTTCCATTTGCATCAGTAGTAGTTCCAATCAATGTGTTTTTGACTGTTACAGAAATAGAAGGAATACCTCTTCCTTCAGCATCAGATACTTTACCACTGATGCGTACTTGCGCAAGAACACAAATAGCCAGCAATTGAAAACTTAGCGTTAGCAATAGTTTATAGCATTTGTGCACTTTAATTGATGAAACATTAAGCATATAGCAGTTTTTGAAAATGGGGGAAAGTTTTTGTGGCATTTAGAATAGGCAGTACGAATATCTAAAAAATTTATTTACTATTTACCATTTTTATTTAAATGAAGATATTTTAATTACAACTGGTAAAGCAAGAATTATTCAGAAAGCTTTTTGAGATTTGCTAATCCTTGTTCCATCATTACTCCATGTGTTTTTTCAAAAAAGAAAGAACGGAACTTCTCCCATGGATACCATTTTAGATTAAAGTCCATATGCCACTGTAGTACAGAAGAATGGCTATCGTTAAAATGTAATAGTTGCCAGGTGTTAAAAACAGAAGTTCTATTATTATACTTTTTAATAATAACTGTAGAATCTGAACTTTCGATTATTTGTAATTGAGTTTTTAATTTGCTTTCACTATTTAATGTATCTGGAGAAAGAAAGCCCGGGTGCCATTGCTGCCATTTTGAAGTGTCTTTTATAAAAGAAAAAATTCTATCCGCCGGAGCATTTAACTCAATTGATTTGAATATGCGTATTCTGGAAGGGATTAGAAATGAGATGCAGGTTAGAACTATTGAAAAAGCTATTGCGCTTAGAATAAAAAGTTTAATTACTCTCATGGAAAATAAAAGGTCAGACAAATGGCACAGTAATAATACAACCCAGGCGTTGATAAAAATTTTCTATTCCCATTTGAAAACTTTTATTACAACTGCATAAGCTAAAGTTCCCCATGCCAGCAGAACAGCAATCTGTAGCCAACAATCATTTATATGAGCGCCTTCAAAAGAAATTTTTCTCATAGCATCATTAAAATAAGTAAGAGGTAGCGAACGACTGATGGGTTGAAGCCATGTAGGAAATACATCAATAGAAAAGAAAGTTCCTGCTAAAAGAAATTGCGGAAGCGTTATGATATTAGCAAATGGTGGAATACTGCTTTCACTTTTTGCTACACCACTTACAATAAATCCAAATCCCATAAATACCAGTAGTGCAATAAAGCTTAAAAACATTATTTCTAAAAAGGTAAGCCAACCATGAATAAGTGTAAAGTTGAAAACAAAGTAACCCAAACCAACAATTATTACTGCAGTTAACAATTGAAAGATCACCCGACTCAAGCCTTCACCTAAAACAATGTAGCTACGCTTAACAGGAGTAGCATTAAAACGTTTTAAAACTAGCTGCTGCCTAAGATTAAAAAAAAGAAATGCAACTCCAAAAACACCTGCACTTAATAAGGAAAAACCTAACTGACCAGGTAAGATAAAATCAATTGTTCTGTATTTTCTTACCGTCCTTATTTCAGGTATAACCTGGGCGAAAGTTGTCTGATTTTGATATAGGGTTCTATCTATCTTACTAATTAAATTTTCAAGAAATGGTAAGAAAGTAAAAATTTTATCAGAGCTGGCGGTAGTTGATTTAAATTGAACAATATATTCTGCACCATTATTAATAACCTCTTTTTTAATGTCCAGAACACCTGTTATTCTTCCTTTGATGAGCTCCGATTCAAGCTCCGCATTATCTTTTACAGTTATAAACTTTATGTTTCTGATTTGCTTTAGCGAATCTACTAGTGTGTTTGCAGTATCGCTTTGTGGGTGTAACACCAGGCGGTAAACAGGTCCACCGCCACTTCCAATAAATCCAAACACAACAATAAAGATTAAAGGAAAAAAGATGCTGAATACAATGGCAGATGGACTTCTTGAAATAGCTCGCAAGCTGGCCTTTGTTATAGCCAGCATTGCTCTGACCTGGTTGTATTTTGGAGCCATTATGTGAAGGTCAACAGTTAATCTATCAGGAAGTCAAATGGTAAGCGAGCCTGGATGACTCCACACATTTCCTTCACTTTCACCAATTGCTGAAAAAGCATAAATCTTTCTTCACCAAGTTGTTCTTTTAGAAAAACGTTAGGATCTGGTTTTGATTTGTTCAAAATACTGTTTAATAAATTAGAGGGTTCAGGATATTCCCTGATTCTATAACCTTTTACGTTTGCCATTCTTGCAGCACAATCTATAGCATTTTGCAGTCCACCTATTTTATCCACTAAACCTGCTTGTAAAGCATCTATTCCACTCCAAACTCTACCCTGTGCAATGCTATCTACATAAGCAATATCTTTCTTTCTTCCCTGCGCAACACGTTGTTTAAACTGGATGTATATTTTATCTACACTTGCCTGAATCAATTTTTTTTCAGCTTCATTTAGTGGACGAGTGACTGTAACCGCATCAGCATAATCAGCAGTTTTAACGCCATCAAATGTTACTCCCAGTTTATCATCAAAAAAGCCCTGCATATTTGGAATAATGCCGAACACTCCTATAGAACCGGTAAGTGTATTAGCACTAGAATAAATACTATCAGCAGCGGTACCAATATAATAGCCCCCAGATGCAGCTACATCACCAAAACTTACTACAACTGGCTTTTCTCTTCTGGCTAATAGTAATTCGCGCCATATGTTTTCACTAGCTAAAGCACTTCCACCTCCTGAGTTTATGCGGAAAACAACAGCCTTTATTGATTTATCTAACCTAACCTTACGAATCATGTTTACATAGCTTTCGCTGCCTATTGTTTCTCTTGTTCCTTTACCATCAATAATATTACCTTCTGCATAAATCAATGCTATTTTGGAGCTTCCGGATTGACGGAAATTAGCAGCGTCTGCATAAGTGTTAAGAGGTACCAGGTTGAACTTATCATATTTACCAATTCCAAGGTTCTTTTTAATCTCATCCTTAATCTGATCATCATACTTTAAACCATCAATAAGTTTATTATTTAATGCATCTTGTGTTGTTTGTATGGCAGCAGTATTTGCCAGTCTATGTAGAGTACCTGTATCTATTCTCCTCGCTTCACTGGTCTTTATAAGGAAATATTTATAAAGGTCGCCCAGCCATTCTTTGGTTTGTAATTTGTTTTCCTCAGTCATCTGAGTAGTTCTAAATGGCTCTGTTGCACTTTTAAATTTACCCGCGTAAAAAATTTGAGGAACTATATTTAGTTTATCTAATGTGCCTTTTACAAATGCTAATGTTGTTGAAAGTCCACTCCAATCTATTGAGCCTGCCGGATTTGCATATACTTTGTCAGCAGCGGTAGCAACAAAATACGCCTTTTGAGACATCATGTCGCCATGAGCAATAATGAACTTTTTAGAAGTCCTGAAGCTCAGTAATGCATTTCTTATCTCATCACTGGAGGCAAAGCCATTGTTATTAGCATTAGCAATCAGATAAATACCTGCAATGTTTTTATCCTCCTTTGCATGCCCTATAAGTCGTACAACATCATATAAACCCGGTAGTGAAGTCTCACCACCGGATAGAATAGCAAAAGGGTCTTCAAGTTTTCGCTCGGTAAAATGCTGATCCAGATTTATTACCAGCACAGAATTTTTTCCAACCTGTGGTTTCTCTTTTGAAGCCAATCCTGCTACAACTGCTATCATCAAAAAGAAGAGTATAAAGCAGAAGACAACAATAGATAAGAATGATGCTAAAAATATTTTCAGAAAATTTCTCATGTCAATAGTTAATTAAAGTGCTCAAAAATAAAAGATATTTGACGCTCTTAGTTACCGTTTATGAATATTGCTTACTTATTAACAGGCGGAAATGTTGGTGAGAGGGAAAAAAACCTGGCAGAAGCCAGAAGAATGATTGAAAAGCATTGTGGTAAAATAACCAACGTGTCTTCTATTTACGAGACTGAAGCCTGGGGAACCATTGCCCAACCGAAATTTTTGAATCAAGCTTTGAAAGTTGCAACGTCTCTTAATCCTTCAGAACTGCTGAATGAAATATTAGATATAGAGAAGAAAATGGGCCGCGTCAGAGGACAAAAATATGGGCCAAGGAAAATTGACATTGACATCTTATTATTTAATCAACTGGTGTTGAATAAGCCTGGTTTAACAATTCCACACCCTGAGTTGCAGAACCGGCGGTTTGCACTGCAATGTTTAAATGATATTGCTGCAATGGAAGTTCATCCGGTATTAAATATTACCATTCATCAATTGTTAATAGAATGTGTCGATCCGTTGAAAGTGCATATGTTTCAACCTGTGTAATACTTTTTTTATTTCTTTTGTTTAACTGTAGCTATTTTGACCGCCACAGAGAGCCACAGAAAATCTGAGTACCACAGAGATTGGGGTCATCTAAAATAAAGGTGTATTTGACTTTCAGATACATTTAGAGGTCCTCTGCGGTATAAATGCTTTGTTTTAGTTCTGAAGACAACAGAAAAAATGTAAAAACTAATTAAATGCAGATAAATGAAATTACCAAGACGATCATTGGATGTGCTATTGAAGTACACAAGCAATTAGGTCCAGGTTTATTAGAGTCTACGTATGAAGCATGTTTATATTATGAATTGGTAAAAAATGGACTTAATGTTCAATCACAATTAGGATTACCTCTTGTTTACAAAGAAATTAAATTAGAAATAGGCTACCGCCTTGACTTCCTGGTTGAAAATTGCGTTGTTATAGAAATTAAATCGGTTGAAGGTTTAACTGATGTACATACTGCACAAGTTTTAACTTACCTCAAGCTTTCAAAAGCAAAAATAGGGTTACTGATAAATTTCAATGTTTTAAGATTGAAGGATGGAATTAAACGTTTAATTGCCAGAGATCCTCTCCGTGGTTCTCAGGAAAACCTTTGAGGTTCTCTGTGGATTATTTACAATTTTTATGAAGTACCACTTTATTACAATAGAAGGAAATATCGGAGTTGGTAAGACAACATTGGCTCATTTGTTATCTCGCCACTACAATGGAAGATTAATTTTAGAACAATTTGCAGATAACCCTTTTTTGCCTAAGTTTTACGAAAGCCCGAAGCAGTATGCCTTTCCACTTGAACTCTTTTTCATGGCAGAGCGATTCAAGCAATTGAAAGACCTTGTTCAGCAAAAAGACTTATTTCAAAGTATTACTATTTCAGATTATTTGTTTACAAAATGCCTGTTGTTTGCTAAAATAAATTTACCGGAAGATGAGTTCAGATTATATCAAAGATTATTTGACATTATTCATCAGCAATTAATACAACCTGATTTTTTAATTTATTTGTTCTCACCGGTGAAGAAGTTGCAGGAAAATATTCGCAAACGAAACCGCAGTTATGAACAGAATATCAGGGATGAATACCTGTTAAGCATTCAGGAGACATATAGTAATTACATTAAACAACATGGTATTACCACACTTTATGTTGATGTTTCTCATGCAGATTTTTTAGGAAATCAAAGTCATTTGAACGCAGTAATAGCTGCATTGGATAAAGAATATGACCAGGGAGTTCATTTCTTGTCATTGTCGTAAGGAGATGTGTTGGATATGAATATTGAGAAGTTGCCGCATAGTTTAAGTCCTCTTCGGGAAACTGAATTCCGTTTTTTTATTATCTCCCGCTTTTTTTACATAATGGCTCTGCGAATGGTTGCCACAGTGGTGGCATACAAACTCTTTCAACTTACTCACAGTTCTTTTGCAATTGGGATTGTTGGTTTATCGGAATTTATACCTGTTTTTTCATTAGCGTTATATGCCGGCCATGTAATTGATAAATCAGATAAAAGAACATTGTTGCTGAAGGGAATTTCATCGTATTCTATATGTGTACTGGCTTTGTTGTTAGTAACAATGCCTGTTATTGAAAACAGCATGGATAAGAAAATGCTTGAGTATTCCTTTTATGGAATTATATTTTTAACCGGAATTATCAGAGCATTCGCTGGCCCCACCTCACATGCAATTATTGCACAACTTGTGCCGCGAAACATTTTACATTTTGCTGCTACCATCAGTTCATCTTCCTGGCTTGGCGCTTCTATTTTAGGACATGCATCTGCAGGGTTTTTTATTGCGTGGTTTGGCGTACATGGAACATTTTACATCATACTATCATACATTATTATATCAGTTATTATTCTATCAAGAATTAGTAAAAAGCCTGTTGTTCAAGTACATACCGGTGTAAAAACCTGGGAAAGTGTAAAAGAAGGATTACGTTTTGTCCTTCAACATAAAATATTGTTAGGTGCCATCTCACTTGACTTATTTGCCGTGCTTTTTGGTGGTGCAGTAGCATTAATTCCTGAATTAGCTGAACGTATTTTAAATGTTGGACCAATTGGATTTGGTTGGCTGAATGCAGCCATTGATATTGGAGCTGTAATTATGATTGTACTAATTACCATTTTTCCTCTGCGAAGGCAACAAGGAACAATTTTGTTTTTTGCTGTTGGAGGGTTTGGATTAAGTATAATAGCATTTGGTACATCAGATGTTTTTTGGATGTCTTTTACGGCTTTGCTGATTGCAGGTATGTTGGATGGAATAAGCGTTGTGATTAGAGGAACTATTTTACAATTAACAACACCTGATGAAATGCGCGGAAGGGTGAGCTCAGTAAATTCAATGTTTATAAATTCTTCTAATGAATTAGGGCAGTTTGAAAGTGGATTTACTGCAAGAATTTTTGGAGGGGCATCTCCTGCAGTGATCTTCGGTGGTTTTATGACAATTATAGTGGTGATTATTGCATGGATAAAAGCTCCGCATTTGCGTAAATTTGAGTATTAATAACTGTTTACATGATCACATGTTTACGTGTTCATAAGGGGTATAGAGGAACTGCTGCAAAACAAAGTATCAATCTTTGGCTATATAAATTTTATCAAGGGAAATTTACCAGTGAACTAATTAACTTGTAAACTAAAAACATTATAAGTATGCACCGCAGATCATTTATAAGGAACAGCGCTTTTACAATTGGAGCACTAACCATTGCACAAAAGAAAATACTAGCTGCATTTGTTGATGATCCCTGGAAGATCAGGATGTTAAGGAATAACGTTGGAGTGTTCACCGAACGCGGTGGAACTATTGGTTTTTTGTTGGATAATGATGGAATTGTTATTATAGATGCACAGTTTCCCGATACATCAAAACATCTTATTGATGAACTAAAAAAACGTTCTGATAAAGCATTGCGGTATCTTATTAATACACACCACCATGGTGATCATACAGCAGGAAATATATCATTCAAAGGCATTGTACAAAATTTAGTTGCACATCAAAACAGTTTAAAAAATCAACAGTTAACAGCCCAAAGAAATAAAACTGAAGACAAGCAATTGTATCCCGACACAACTTATTCAGGAAAATGGAAAACTCGTGTGGGAAGGGAGAAAATAAGGTTACATTATTTTGGCGCAGCACATACTGATGGAGATTCAGTGATTCACTTTCGCAGGGCTAACATAGTACATATGGGTGATCTGATGTTCAATCTTCGTCATCCTTTCGTAGATCGTTCAGCCGGTGCTTCTATAAGCAATTGGATTAAGGTATTAGATAAAACAGCAGATAAATTTGACAGAGATACAATGTACATTTTTGGCCATGCTGCAGAAGGCCATGATGTAACCGGAACCAGGGATGACCTGATGAAATTTAAAGAATATCTACAAAGGGTGCTGGATTTTGCCAGCCAGGAAATAAGGGCTGGCCGATCAAAAGAAGAATTTATAAAAAATACAACGATCCCGGGTGTTACCGAATGGAAAGGTGATGGTATAGAAAGGCCTTTAACAGCTGCTTATGAGGAGCTGACAGCAAATAAATCTATGTAGAAATCTAAGATAACTCTGCTGTTGCAGGAGAGATCATATTCTTTACTTCTTCAATTCTATTAGCAGGGAAACCGCCTTCATCTGCATGTTGCTTTACGATCTCTTTATTTGGTGCGTCATAAACACAGTAGATCTTATCTTCTGTAACATAACTATGCACCCATTGAATAGAAGGTCCCAAATTCTGTAATACACCGCACGACTTCCGTGAAATATCTTTTAATTGATTGGAGTTAAGGTTGCCGGCCTGTGGCAATTCTCTTTCTATTACATAACGTGGCATAAGTAGAGGTTTTGAATTTAAAGCTACTATTATTTTACCTGCTGCATCAGCTTATCCAGAATATTACTAACGATAGGGCAGAAGGTGCCGTTCTTCAATGGTTTTACTTCTGCCTGAACACCAAACAGTCTGAAGAAAAAGCGTCGCTACTTATCCGAACAGGTTGAAGTTAGGTATTGAGACAAACATTTTTTTGAACGATAAGCTTATCTTCTTAACTTTTGAACAGATTGGCTGTTTCCATCAGGTATCATCATTGCGGCTTTTTATCTTTCCTTAATACACCATTCCGGCACTTGTAAACAAGTTCTAAAAACTTGCACCACATGAGAAAAATACTGCTGCTATGTTCCTGTCTTTTATTAAACAGTTGTAAAAAGCCTTTCAACTGTAGTGAAGCGGAAGGTCTTGAAGATTCTGCAATGGTTATTTATCCGTTTCACACTGGTTTAAATGAATACTTCTACCCAGAAGATGAATTCCGATCCCCTTATAAGCGTGATAGCCTTCAGATTTTTAATGAAGATTCAAGAAGATTTGAAAGGGTTAGCTTTCTATTAAAAAGTGATCCCACTAACCCATTGAAAGGTTTCTACGCGATCCTGTTGGCTCCTGCTTTCATAATTCCCGATGACAATGACGCATACCAGCGAGAAAAAGTCAGAAAAATTTATCTAAAATATAATCATAATACAGCAGATACTTTATTACTTATATTTAAAGCATACAAAGATGAGTGTAAAAAAGGAGTGTATGAATATTTGAAAGTCTATCACAGAGGTAATCTTGTCTTTTCTGCTTCCGATAACACTTCCGCGGATTTCAAATTAAACCACTAAATCCCTTATATGAAAAAAATACTTCTACTTGTTTTTGCTCACTCGTTCTTATTACTAAGTTATGCGCAGGATACTGATGATTGTGCAACTCCAGACATGGATACAGCAGAGTTTAAACAACTTGCATGGTTTGATGACAACCAAGTGCTAGAAACATATCTAGACAGTATCGGATATCCTTCTAGTGGTGGTAGTGGTATACAAAATATTGTTGAGAATAACA
>MWVY01000378.1_pt1 | contig 10654 bp, 11 predicted proteins | sample 1047251 | NCBI WGS metagenome assembly MWVY01 (sample SAMN06349983, study PRJNA376086) | soil metagenome | isolation source: MS7-5 sample Antarctic (ecotone) soil | place: Antarctica | collected 2015-01-13
ACTTTGATTTTCCATGCGCCGACAATTCTTTTCCTTCCATCCATTTTTCCACTCTCCGTAAATTGAATTTTGATAAGTTGAAAATAGCGCCGCGTGAGGGTTCAGCTCACGCGGTGCGTTTTCGTTTCTACCAAGCCAAGCGACCGGCTTTAATCAGATCGCCCATCATGCGCCATTCGTCGGCGCTCACTTCGCTGCGGGAATTCACGCAACGCTTCATGGCGGTTTCCATCGCGTGGCGCATCGCGGGTTTGGCCGCTTGGCTCGTATCCAATCCATTTTCGCGGGCGATGGCAAAAAAGCGGCGAATCACTTTCACATTGCACGGCGCGGGCTGGGCTTCGACTTTGGGCGCTTCGACTTTGGCGACGGGCACCGGCTGGGCGGCTTCGACTTTCACCGCGTCGCGCTGCGCAGATTCGCGCGCCGTCTCTGCAAGCACTTCATAATGGTGCGCGCGGCGCAAAAGATAATCGGCGTCGCGGGCGTCTTTGGTTTCCGCGTATTTCACATAAGCATCCATCGCGGCGGCGGTGTATTTTGCGGCGTAATTCGTGGTGGCGTTCATCGTAAATTCTCCCCTGCGCAAATGTGCGCTTTCATAGATAATTATAATCCTATCCGTTAGGAAAGTCAAGTTATTTAACCGTTAGGATTGAAATTATTTTTTCTATCCGTTAAAATGGTAAGAATGAGCGAACAAATTTCCGATGCCGTGCGCGATTACATGAGCGCAATCGGCAGCAAAAAGACCGAAGCCAAAGCCAATTCATCGCGCGAAAACGCCGTTAAAGCGGCGGCGGCGCGACGGCGTGACCCGTTGGAATTGCCCTGCATTTGTGGCGGCGGGGATGTGTTGGAAGTGGGCGCGCACAAAACAACGTGCCCGCGCGGGCACTTGCTTTATCAGCGGGCGCGCACGGCTCGTTTACGCGCCGAAAAAGCGACGCCGTGAGGCGGGTCACTTTGAAGCGCGCCGAAAACGGCGAACACGGCAGCCGCAAGTACTTGCGGCGCTTGTTTAGATGCAAACCGTTTTGAGCTTGCGACCGACCAGGCAGACGCGGCGCACCACGCGCAAAGCCTCATCACGCGACAAGCGCCACCAACCTTCATGGCCTGGCCAAATATCGTGACAATGGGCCGCGACCTGCTTGTGACCGATGCCAACCAAAGGCGCGATGTCTCCCGGCGTGTACCATTCGTCGTCGTCTTTGACCGGCAACTTCATGGCGATCAATTTCCAATCGGGCGGCGGCTTAATCGGTGGGCAATTCATGCCCGCAAAGTAATTGCAAAAAAGTTTCGCGGCGTCACGAAATGCATTTAGAACCAATGGCGCGACCCCGAAAATACAGCGAGACGGCGGCGGCGTGCAATTCTGCGAACGCTGAAACGATGCTGGAAAAGTTGACATCGCATTTTGAAGCGGTCGCGCGCAAACCTTCAACGTGAGGCGGGTCACTTTGAAGCGCGCCGAAAACGGCCATATTTGCGGCCTTCAACGTGAGGCGGGTCACGTTGAACGCACGCCAAAAGCCCGAAAAGTAGGGGCGCAAGTACTTGCGGCGCTTGTTTAGATGCAAAGCGCCAAAGCCACACAATGAACCGCAAACCGCGATATTTCGCGCGTGTGATGGCGCGATGGATAAAGCGTGCTGCAAGTACTTGCAGCGCCAAAAAGGACAAATTATGAAAATGAATATGAATATCGAAGTCGAAGCCCGCGACCTGCAAGTACTTGCAGCGCACGCGGCGCGGCTGGGCGTGCCGATTGAGCGCGTGGCAGCCGAAACGTTCGCCGATGCCATACAGCGCGACTTGCAAAGCCCAGAGCAAAACGGCACGCAAGCGCCCAGCGGCCACAGCGACGGCGCGCCCAGTGGGACGCAAAGCGATGAAATCGGCACCGATGGCCGCGACTTCATAGCGCGTTTGGATGCGAGCGCCGCGACTATCAGCGCGGGTACTTTGCGTCCGATCACGTCCGACGATATTAGCCAGGCCATCGCAGAGGCGCGGCCACACACCGCGCCACAGGCCGCGACGCCACAGGCGGCATTATGAGCGATGGCCCTACAAATGGCGCCGACGAAAGCGCCGTCGCGCCGCTTGTCACAGGGCGCGAAATTGTGACCGATGCGAACCTTTGGCTAAATGCGGTCTTGCCCGCGCACCCGTCGCACGATGCGGCGCGGCGGCTTATCGGCGATTGTCTGGCTTCTGGCGTGGTGATGATTGCGCCCGCGTGGTGGGAAACCGAAGCCGACAGTGCCTTGCGCGGCATGGTGCGCGGCGGCTTTTTCACAGTCGAAGCAGCCGAACAAGCGCAAAGCCTTTTGGACGGCGCGCCGGTGCAAGTGGCCTATGAAGCGGCGGCGCGACCGCTGGCGCGTGCCATTGCCGATGCTGCAAAGCGCCACGAGGTTTACGACGCGAGTTATACGGCTTTGGCTGTGGTGCGCGGCTGTGAACTTTGGACTGCCGACAAACGCTTTTTCAACGCGATGCAAAACGAAGCGCGCGGCGCGTATGCGGTGCAACTTGTGGACAGCTACGCGGGCGAATATGCGCCACACGATGAAATTACCCCATGAGTGACCAAAACGGATCCGAAAACGGCGCTGCAAGTACTTGCCGATGGATAACAACCGAACAAGCGGCGGTGGCGTTGGACGTGAGCGCGAAAACCGTGCGGCGGCGCGTCAGGGCGGGCAAGATCGGCGCGCGCAAAGTAGCGGGCGAAAGCGGCGGCTTTGTGTGGGAAATCGCAGCCGATGCGACCGGACAACCGATGGCCCAAACCGATAGCCCAACCGATAGCCCAACCGACCGACCGGACACCCAAGCGATAGCCCAGCCGATGGCCCAACCGATGGGACAAAACGCGAATTTGAGCGCGGAACCGATGGCCCAACCGATGGCCCAAGTGGACAACCGATGGCCCAACCGATGGGACAAAATGGCGACCGATGGCCCAAGCGGACAAAGCGACCGGACAAAACAAGCCGACGGCGGCGGGCGCGTGATTGAAATTTTGGAGCGCGAAAACGCATTCTTAAAATCGCAGATCGAAGCCCAGCGGCTGCAAATCGAGGCGGTGAATCGCTCAAACGCGGAAATTTCGGCGGCTTTGCGTGAGGCTTTGAAGATGTCGCATCGCGCGCTAACCAGTGGCGCGGCGGGCGTGCCCAGTGGTGCCGACACACGCGGCCCGCAAGTACTTGCAGCACCCGAAATGCAAAATCAAAGCGGCCCGCAAGTACTTGACGATGGCAGCGACGGCGCGACACAAACGGGCGAATTTCGCGCACGCGATGGCGCGACGATCAAAGCGGCGGGACACGATCAAAGCGGCCCGGAAACGAGCGGCACGGCGCGGGAAAGCACAACGGAAAGCGGCGCGACTTCGACAAGCGCAAGTACTTACAAGCGGACACGCGGCTTTCGTGGCTGGCTGCTCCAAGTACTTGCAGGGCGATAATTCGACAGAAAAGGGAAAGGCGTTGCCCCGGGGCAACAAATCGTCGCCGGGGTGACGATTTATCAAAACGCCCCTGCAAGTACTTGCAGGGGCGTCGCAATGTGTCCCTGGGATTCCAGGTGTAAACCCGGGTTTACAGGCATCGTTGGCATTGTAGGGGCATCGCGGTATGTCCCTGGGACACATTGAAAAACGCGAGCCAGAAAGCACAAAACGCCGTGCATCTTTGGTAAGGTTCGCAGCCCCCCGATGCACGGCGTTTCCCCGACAGGCTTTCACCCATCGTTTTAGATACGACCCAAGATGCTACCTTCACAGCTCCACCGACAAAGATTGCGTTTTTCGCAGCTTGCAAAATTTCGCAAAGCGACGGAAAAGCCGCTTGTCCCCCTGGGGGGACAAGTTTCAAAATTGTAAAAATTTACAAAGTGCGATCAAAGTCGCTGAGCGGTGAAGGTAACAACTTGGGTCAGATGACGTACGTCATATGATGCACGCCTGGGAATTATTTTAGCGTTAAAAAAATTCCATCGCAATGCCGTCGCGGGGTACTAATTTTAGTATTAAAAGAAATCGCTTCGATATTTTCGCCGGTATCAAGCGTAATGTGCAGGACAATACTTGTCATTAGATACGATAATAAATTCACAAAAAAAGCTGTAAAAATACTGTAAACAAGTAATTTCTTCGATTATGGCGGCTGGCATCACTAACGATGCCAGTCTTCTTGCGGTTATCTGAAAAACACTTTACCAGACAATACCGGGCAGTTAGAATAGGATGCGAAAAGCACAGCGCAGACGTGTAGAGTGTCATGGTGTTTCGCAGCCCCCCGACCTTTACGGCGTTTCCCCGACAGGCTTTCACCCAACACGGGCAGCATCGTTTCCCCGCACCGCTTTTGCGCAACGCCTTTGCGTCGCTTTGGCTTACTGGGATTGGAACGAAAACGCCGTGCGGTGAAAACCCGCACGGCGTTTTTGCTTTCCAATTTTAATAAGGGGCCGTCAAATGTGGTCTATTTGCCAGGGGGCAGATACCACAACACCCGCCAAACTTGGGGAAGTGGGCGGGCGGCGGCTGGGCGATTCACAATGGATTTTACTCCATCGGCAGGCGGGCCGCATTCCAATGCGACCGCGAGTTTCAACGGCAGCACACCGGACGGCCAGGCCACAAACGGCGCCGCTTCCAACGGCAGCACACCCAAAAAAACCGCGCAAGGGCCAACGGTTCCCGTACTTGCAGCATCGCAATACGAGCCGCGCATCATCGAAGCGGACAAGGGCGAACGCGCGACCTTGCGCGGCATGATCGGCGAAGATGGCGACATGATCGACCACGCTTTGCGCCATCTCAAACCCGAATTTTGGCAGAATCCCGAATATCGCGTTATCGCGGAAGCCGTTTGGACGTGCCACGCTCGATTTTCCAAGTGGGACGCGCAAACCATCGAATCCTTTTTGCTCAGTGAAAAAGAAAGCGATGCCGCCGCCGCGATTCACGCGCTCATTTTGCCGATGCCCGAGCCGTCGCGCAACGATTTTCACGACGCCGCGCACACGGTTTTGAATTGGAAAAAGACCGCTGCAAGTACTTCCCATATTCCCGCGCCGCAGCTCACCAGTGACAAAGGCGCGCGCGAATACGCGCCGCGCCAGATCGTAGCTTTGCTTTATCCCGACTGGGAACACCAAAACATCACGTCACAGGCCGCGCACGCGCGCCGCGTGCGCGATGTGCTGGGCGACAATCTGCGCTACTGTCCGCAACTGGGCTGGCTGGGCTACACCGGCAAAAGCTGGGAAACCGACGACAAAAGCGCCACCGCGACCGCAGAGCGCGCGGCCACGCTGGGCGCGACCGTCAGCAAAGAAAGCGCGGGGCTTTTCGACTGCGCCGCGGCATTGGCCCGCGATGGCCGCGCCCAGGATGCCGACGCCATGAGCCGCGCGGCGGTCGCGCTTTTGAGGCACGTCAAACAATGCGAAACCCGCAATTTCATCGACGGCGCTTTGCACTTTGCGGCGGGCGATGCGACAAAAATTCGCGTCGCGCACACGGCTTTCGATCAAAAGCCGTGGGTTATCGGCTTTCAAAACGGCACCTGGGCGCAAGGGCAATGGGGCAAACATCGGCGCGACGATTATTTGACGCATCTTTCGCCGGTCTCATTGGATGCCAAAGCCGATCAAAGCGAGTGGCTGCAAGTACTTGCGCGCATCACGGGCGGCGATCCTGATTTCGCGCTCACGCTGTTAGACATCGCGGGCTATGTGCTTTCAGGCGCTTCTCACTTGCGTGTTTTGCCCTGGGCATACGGGCCAAAAGGCACCGGCAAAAGCACTTTCTCCGAACTTCTGAAAACCGTGCTGGGCACAATGGCCGCGACAGTTGATCCAAAATTATTGGATAAAGACGCGGTGCGGGAACGACTGGGCGCAGTTTTGTGGAACCGTCGTTTAGCCATTTGCGCAGAGGCGGGAAACCAGCGCATTGACAGCGAACTTTTAAAAGCGCTTTCTGGCGGCGATGCATTGCCCGTGCGCTTTCTTTTCCGCGAAGGTTTCGACACACCGCCGCGCCACGTCCTTTTGATGGTGGCGAATGACGCGCCGCGTTTGGACGCCTACGACGATGCTTTGCGTGATCGTGTGGTGGCACTGCCGTTTGTGCATCGCTTGGACGCAGACGGGCCGCTTGAATTGACGGGCGGCGCGCGCATCGAAGCCGTGCGACAAGACCCCTATTCACCGCTTGTGCGCGGTTTTGCGGCCTGGGCGATGGAAGGTTTGGCCCGCGTCTATCAAACGGAAAGCATTCACCGCGCCGCGTGTATCGAAGCCGCGACCGCGAAATTTTGGTCAGACACCGATCCGCTCACCAGCTTTTGGGAAAGTATCGAAGAAAGCGATCTGCTGGCTGGCATCGGCAAAACCGAACTGCGCAAAAAATACGAAGAATGGTGCGATAACGAAGGCGTTCACAAAAATGCTCGCATGAACCGCACCAGTTGGATTAAGGCGTGCGATTCTCACGGATTAAAAGACGTGAGGCGTACCGGTGGAAAACGCTTTTGGGTTTTGGAAAAACCGGCAAAAGTGACACAAGTGACACAAGTACCTCTAATTTCAAAAGGTACGCGCAAAGAAGAAAAAGAAGTACATGAACTATCTGAAAAGATAGGTACTTGTGTCACTTGTGTCACTTTTGAGCGTGAAATTAGTGACGCAACTCAAACCGAAATCGAAAAAGCGCGCGAAAGTGGCCCCGAAAGCGACCCCGAAATCGAAATGGAAAGGTTTTCGATATGAACGCATCGCGCTTATTGTGCGAATTGGAAGCGCGCGGCGCCATTGTCACGCGCAACGGCGGTCAGCTCGACATCGAAGCGCCGCGCGGTGTGTTGACGCCGCAAGTACTTGCAGCCGTTAAAGCACACAAACCGCAAGTACTTGCGCTATTGGCCGCGCCGCGTGACGCCACCGGCACAGCCAGTGAAGCGGCCACCAACGAAACGGACACCGCAATCGAAAGCGCGATGCAAAGCGACCCTGCAAGTACTTGCGGCCATCGTGAAAAGCGCGTGGCTTTGCCGACGGCGAACGCGGCGATGCGCGCGGCCATCACGCCCGAAAGTTTGGCCATCGCGTCACGGCTGCACCGGCGTTTGATTGGAAGCGGCGCGAAATTTCGTGTCGCGCGCCGCGCCGGATGTTGGCGCTTCGACGAGCCACGCTTGTGCGTTGAATGGCAGAGCATGGAAGCGTCCGATTGGCAGCAAGTACTTGCGTTGCGTGCCGAGCTGCAAAAGATCGTGGCTGGCTTCGATTCCCCGAAATTGGGGAATCGAAGCCGATCAAGACCGGAAGCGGAAAACCAAAATGAACCGCGACCGCCAAAGCGTTTCGCGCGAAACGCCATTTAAAAGCGTTCTGCAAGTACTTGCAGAACGCGATTTGCAGGCGGCAAAGTTGTGGCGCGACGCTTACAGACCGGAAACCCAAACCATGAAAGCACAACGCGCGCTCACGCGCCAAACGATGCCACCAGAAAGCGAAGCCGATGTGCAGCGCGCTTTAATCGCGCACCTTTGCGCCTCTGGCTGGCTTGTCGTGCGGATCAATGGCGCGGCTTTCACCGGCAAGCGCGGCCAATATGTGCGCGCTTACGTCGTGGCCGGTTTGAATGCGTGCGCGGGCTTCCCTGATTTGCTGGCATTGCGCGGCGCGTCCTTTCGCTTGTTTGAATTGAAAAAAGAGGGCGGCAAACTTTCGCCCGCTCAGCAGCGTTTCCAAGACTTTGCGGCGCGCTTTGGTGTGCAAGTCGAAGTGATCGAAGGGCGCGACGATTTGGACGCTGTGACGGCGGCGCGGCTGTGACCGGCGGGCGTGCTGTGATGGCGCTCAAAAGCGGGCGCTGGCTTCGATGCCCCAATTTTGGGTGATCGCAGCCGATGCCACGGCGTTTCGCGCGAAACGCCACCAAAGCCCGCTGCAAGTACTTGCAGGGATCGCCAAAGCAGCGGCGCGCGCTATTTTCGCAAGTCTCCAAACGCGATTTAAATTCAAGTTTTCAAGTTTTGGCGCGGCTTTTTAAATCGCGTTTCGTAAAGGCAATGTAAAGAAAAGCGCGTCCGCAAGTACGGCAAGCCGTTTTACGGGAACCGTTGGGACTTGCGGGCGCGTGGTGTAAAACAGCGCAAAACAGGGCGTGAGAGCGCGAAATATCGCCCGCGCGACGGCCTCACGTTGCGCTGCTTATTTTGCGTTTGGCCCGCAAACGAAAATAAAGCCAGGCGAAAGCCGCGCTTATTTCGCGCTGGGCGAACTGGGCAAAGCCATCGCTGGGAAACGTCATCGCACCGCGCGTGCGATATTTCGCGCTTTCACGCGCGGCGCGGTCGCAGCCAGGCCGCAAGTACCAACGGTTCCCGTACTTGCGGCGCGATTATCGAAGTTTTCGACAAGTGATTTAGGCAGATCGTAACCAGATCACACGCGCGCCGCTTGCAGAAACGATGCAAAAAGCGCCCTGCAAGTACTTGCAGGGCGCTTTGATTGGCAACTTTAAGCGCGAAACCGTTTTCGCGGTCGCATTTGCCGCGCCGCTTTTTTGTAGGTTTGGGCGCGCAAAGCTGTGTTTCGACTTCTCACAAGATACGATAAGACGCATTATCGGAAAAATGGCCCCTGCAAGTACTGCGGCCTTGATCGGTGCAGCTCCCAACGCGCCCGCGTGTGGCGTTGTGCGATGTGTGCGTTTCGCGCGAAACCATGCCACAGCGCCCGCAAGTCTCGAAGCCGCAAGTACTTGCAGCGCCGCTTTGTCCTGTTTATCCTGGCTGCGCAGATCGGCGCAGATGTGCGGGCGTTTGGTATCTTCTTTTCACGGCCTGGAAACCGATCAAAGCCGCGTCGCGTGACCGCAAACACGCGGCGCGGCTTTGGTTTTTCTGTGGCCACAGCGCGCCGCACGTGCGGCCCCTGCAAGTACTTGCGGCATGGTTTCGCGCGAAACCATCGCACGGCATTTGAAAGCATTTGAATTATTCAAATGCGCGCATTCATTTAAAAGCAAACCCAAAAGCGACCGTAAAACAGCCCTGCAAGTACTTGCAGAACGCGTTTATTCACCGGCTTTGCGCCCAATTTCTTCGGCGGCCAATTCAGCCCACACTTGATCGAAAATGCGCTCATCTTCTTCATCAATGTCGATTTCTTCACCGGCGCGACTTTCGTCGGGCGGTTCTCTCTCCGCTGGGCGCGATGGCGTCAAAAACTGGTATTGATCTGGCGGGTTTTCTGGATAAGTCATAGGGTTGAATTCTTTGCGGCCACATCGAGCGCCATTTGATCGAGTGACGTTTCCCGAATCCGTAAAGGAAATGTCAGGAAATCAACTTCATTTGCGCGCGATATTGTGCGTATTGTGCGACCGACTGGGCCTTTACGGTTTTTATAGTGGTTTCGCACGAAACCATCGCACAGTGACCGCACGGCGCTTGCATTCTGGCTTTAGCCGCGCTTCATTTCGGCACTTCGTTGTGGACGTGGGAGACGCCATCGCGGGATTTCTTCCTCTTGCTGATCTGCGTTTTGCTGATACCGGTTCATAAGTTTTTGCAACGTCCCGTAGGACGTTTCACCGGCGACCGCCGCCGCGTCCGTGTTACCAGACGCGGCGGCGGCTACTATCGCGCGATGCAGCGACCGCGCAAACGATGCCAGAGCCTGATCGCGCAGCCGCTGGGAATCGGTATCAGGGTTGGATGCTTTGGAAGGTTTCATAAATCAATCGTAATCGAAAATAAGGTGCGCAGATAATCGCGTGCATGGCTTTCTGTCTGCGTTTTTACTCTGTTAAATCGCCATTATAAAGAGTAAGTTTTATTTGCTAAAGCCAGATCAAAGCGGCGCTGCAAGGACGGAAACCGTTGGGACTTGCAGCGCCGCTTTGATAGTCACAACTCGCGCCGTCGCCGTCGTGATCGGCTGGCTTCTTCGCTCTCGCAAATTTCGTCAAAGCGGCTGCGCTGTATCAAAACTCTGATTTCGCGGTGCTCAAATTCGGTTTGCGCGGCTTCGACTTCTTTTTGTAGGGCTTTGCTCATGGCTTCCAATAGCGCGCACGCCGCTTCTGAAAACGTCTTGTAATGACCGACATAATCATCTTCCGCATACGGATACTGGGCGGAAGAAAGTGAAGCGTACCATTCTGCGCTGTCCGTATCCCACACCACACCCGTTTCGTAATCGTTAGCAATCACTTCGATGCCCCTTTATCGGCTGGCTTTGTGGCCCTGCAAGTACTTGCAGGGCCACAAAATAGAAATAGGCCCGCAGCCTCAATCGTTATCATGGCCACCGCCTTTTTTGAAAACAGCCTCTATCATTTCTTCGACAACAGCCAAACGACCGGCCAAAACTTCATCGGCAATTTCCATCATTTCGTAGTGACGTCGGGCGCTATCGGAACGGATTCCGCCCATAAAGCCCCGTGCGCGCGATTCCTGTTCGTGGTGTCGCACCAAGTTTTCTAACTCTTCGATGCCCAGCGCCTCGTATTCGGCGCGCACTTTGATTTTCCATGCGCCGACAATTCTTTTCCTTCCATCCATTTTTCCACTCTCCGTAAATTGAATTTTGATAAGTTGAAAATAGCGCCGCG
>MWVY01000379.1_pt1 | contig 10653 bp, 11 predicted proteins | sample 1047251 | NCBI WGS metagenome assembly MWVY01 (sample SAMN06349983, study PRJNA376086) | soil metagenome | isolation source: MS7-5 sample Antarctic (ecotone) soil | place: Antarctica | collected 2015-01-13
GAATATAAACAACATCTATTCAAAATTGGTTTTTTCTTCCATTACACCCCTCATAACCATAGCACCATAGATAATTAATGTTATATAGATTAGAAAGGCAGTTATATAACCTATGCCATTTGCCACACCAAAATTGCTTTGAGTTAATTCCCCATCTTCACCTTTTTTACTACTAATAACAGTTACTGTTGATGCTTTATCTTTTATGGAGTCAAGTTTTCTTGGATCAATATTAAGCTCCTGGCTTATCATGTTATTCTCAAGTGTCTTGCTTATATCCCGTTCTATTTTTGTATTTGCAACCCTGTTTAAACTTTTTCTACTGATTACTCTAAAGTTATTTGTTGTATTTAATCCTGTTTGTGGTGGATACAATATTGCAGAATATCCTTTTGCTATAAAGTTGCCGGTATCAACATTATTCGTGAATTCGTATGTTACAGATTTGCTACTTTCCAAACCTCCTTTTAATTGACCTGTTGGATCAACTACAGCAATTTTCTCCTGAGATATATTTTTAATGGTCATAAAAATTACAAACCCAAACAAACCTGCAAAAAATAAAGGAGTCAGCAGTGTAGTTAATATGAATGTCTTTTTGCGAACCCGACTTAAATATTCTCTCTTAATAATTAACCATGTCTTATTCATAAATGCAGTGTTTAAGTATTTACTTTTTCAAATTTTCTTGAAGCAGGAGTATCTTCTACTAATTGTATAAAAATTTGATTGAGTGATGGCAGAATTTCATTGAAAGAAATTACAGAAGCATTTTGATTCAGATAATGAATTAATACATCATTAGGCGTATAGCCATCATGAATCTTTACTGTAATTGTATGATCATCATTTTCCTTAATTACATGAAAAGCATCGGCAGCATTATTTGCGGGCAAAGAATCAAAACCAATTTTGAATAGATGTTGTTTATATTCTTGCTTAACATCCTTTACTGTGCCATCCAGTATTTTTTTTCCTTTGTTTATTAAAACTATATGGTCGCAAATCTCTTCTACTTGTTCCATTCGATGCGTGCTGAAAATTATAGTAGCTCCTTTTTTTGCGAGTTGGAATATTTCGTCTTTAATAATGTTGCTATTCACCGGGTCTAAACCACTGAATGGTTCATCCAAAATGATCAGTTTAGGGTTATGTAGAACAGTTGTAACAAATTGTAATTTTTGTGACATACCCTTAGAAAGATCTTCCACATTTTTGTTCCACCAACTTTGCATCTCCAGTTTAATAAACCATTCCTTTATCAACTCCATCGCATGGCTTTTAGAGAGACCTTTTAATTGCGCCAGGTAAAGTGCTTGTTCTCCAATTTTCATTTTCTTATATAAGCCCCGTTCTTCGGGCATATAACCTATATGTGCAATATCATTAAGCGGATCAAAAGGTTTACCATTGAATATAATTTCTCCTTCATCAGGATAGAAAATACCTGTTATCATTCTAAGCAGGGTTGTTTTACCTGCTCCATTAGGTCCTAATAATCCAAATATGCTTCCTTCTTCAACTGAAAAGCTTATATCATCTACAGCTTTTTGAGTAGCATAGTATTTTTTTAGATTTTTTGCCTGGAGTACATTCATTTGCAGTAACTATTTTTTTGGTGTTGGTATTTGTAAGCTGCGTGCAAATGTCAAAAGTTTTATATTCAAAAAGAACAATTTTATACAAACGGCCTTTTTATCAATACTAAATTTATAAAATGATGCTATGGTTATGAGGGGTGTAATGGAAGAAAAAACCAACAGGATAGCAGAAGTTATTATTTCATCTGTTAAACCATTTCAGCTGATGGTAGGTAAAATATTAGGTATTGGCGCAGTTGGCTTAACTCAGTTTCTGCTTTGGATAGTACTGATAGCAATAATTATGGGTATAATGACGTCACTGATACCGCCGGAGGTTATGCAACAGGTACAAGACTCACAGGATCAAATTCCCGGAGCTTCTCAACAAGGATCAGAAGCTGTCCGTAACCTTGCAGAAGTTCAGGCAAATCTTTCTACTGTTAATTGGCCACTTATAATTTTCTGCTTCCTGTTTTATTTTTTTGGAGGTTATCTATTTTATGCAGCATTATTCGCAGCCATTGGCAGTGCAGTAAATGAAGATGCGCAGGATGCACAAAGCTTAATGTTTCCTGTTACTTTACCAATTATAGTGGCTATCATCATAATGATCAATGCCATCAATGATCCCGGAGGCTCGCTTGCGACATGGTCCAGTATTGTCCCTTTCTTTTCTCCCGTTGTAATGATGGCACGCATTCCGTTCGGAGTTCCGGATACTGTTTCATACCTGGAGCTGATTTCTTCTATGGTTTTCCTGGTGCTGGGATTTTTACTCACCACATGGTTAAGTGCAAAAATCTACAGAACCGGAATTTTAATGTATGGCAAAAAACCAAGCTGGAAAGAAATGGCTAAATGGATTGTGAGATAATAATAATGAATCGTTTCCCTACTGTGCAATGTATTTACCATTCATCAAAATCTTTTACTTTCAGTACGAAATCTATCGTAACTTTAGTTCAATAAATTACTACTATCTAAAAAAAGAGTTATGAAACAGAAACATTTAGGCAAGTATGGTCCTGTAATCATCCTGTTTACTTTTCTTATTTTTTCTATGAATGCATGGAATCAAAGTGCGCAAACAATACAAAATGCCACAGATACAATTCCGAAAAATGATAAAAAGATTAGGAATATAGATGATGTAATTATTGAATTGGATAAGGCGACAATAGAACTGGAAAAGATTGACTGGAACAAGATGAAAAAAGAAATAGAAGAAGCAACAAAAAAAATAGATGTAGCTAAAATGAAGATAGAACTGGAGAAGGAACTCAAAGAAATAGATGCAAGTAAAATAAAAGCCGATGTTGAAAAAGCCATCAATGAAATTGATATGCAAAAAATGAAAATTGAAATACAAGCTGCTTTGGCAAAAGTGGATGTTGAAAAGATCAGGAGTGACATACAAAAAATTAAAACGGAAGATTTAAAGAAAATAGAAGTTGAACTGAAAAATATCAAACCTGAAATTGAAAGGTCCTTGAAAGAAGCTAAGGTTGAAATTGAATTAGCAAAGAAAGAACTCACTGAGTACAAGATGTTCATTACCAGTTTAGAAAAAGATGGATTAATTAGCAAGAAAGAGGGTTATACTATTGAACACAAAAATGGTGAGTTGATCATTAATGGGAAAAAACAATCTGCAGAAGTTTATAATAAAAACAGGGAGTTTTTAGAAAAACATAAAAGCTTTAAGATCAGGCAGACTGATAATGATTTTGATATTGACAAAGAGTGATCCTTTTACTCTCTTTTCGGAAACTAAAGTTTGGAAGTTTTCACTAATTCCTTTTACTTAAGCTAGTCATTGGATTACGTAAATCTTTAAACTGCACTAATTCAGCTCTGATTGTTCCAACTAATATAGGGCTGTCAATACGTATAGGCACCCTGTTAGCATCATCGGTAACCCAAACAGTCATTTTCTCACCACCTTCGAAGATTGTTCCTTTAATAAGTAATGGTCTGAATTTAATAGCTGTAAACGTTCCATACTTAGTCTTTACAGATTCTTTTCCCATATATCGTATATAAACGCGATGTGCTTCGTTATCAAGAAAAATTGAAAAGGGAATTTTTTCACCCGTTTTATAAGCGCTAAAATTAATGTTACGTGCATAATATATAGAACTAAGCACATCCTGCACACACGCCGGCACCTTGTAAGCTCCTTTATTAGTAACAGCAACATTGGCGCTACGGTTGAAACTTATTTGCTCCAGCATTTTGGTACTGCCTTCACTTATATTGCGAACAAACCGTAATGGTTGCATTGTTGCTGTATCAATATAACTTTCATACCTATCACGTACTTTATAAATCCAATCATAAGAAGGCCGTGTACCCCCTTCACCAATTACATGATAAGTTGTTCTTCCATCCCATTGCTTTAATGTGGTCGTAAATGTCACCTGGCCTGCATTAACATAAATACCTGCCAGTGTGTAATAAACATTATATGAGAGTTTTTCGCCCTGATGAAATGAAATATTCCTGATACCGCAAAAACCATCCTGCCCATATAAAGAAAAAGCTGAAAGAAATAAAGTAATTCCTGTTATGAAAAAATGCCTGCAATTAATTCTGAACATATAGTATTAGATGCTGGTTGGTGTAAAATGGTTTACAAAGATCGCAAACAAATAAACTTTATAATTGTAAAATCAATCCAGTAGCTAACATGCACATGTATTTTATAGCAATAGTTTTACCTGGTGATTTGAATGAAAAGATCATTGAATTAAAATATATGATGCTGGAGCGATTTGGCTGCAAAGTTGGCTTACGGTCCCCTTCTCATATTACTATAATTCCACCATTCTGGATGGACAATTCACTGGAACAACAGCTTAAAAACGATATTTCTTCTATTTCTTTAGAACAGAAAAAATTTCCCATTACAGTCAATAACTTTTCTGCATTTAAGACAAGGACAATATTTATTGATGTTTTACTGAATGAATCACTAAAAGCAGTAAAAACAAAAGCTGAGAATTATTTATTAGCTACTGATAGATATAAAATCAAAAAAGAAGATCGTCCTTTTCATCCGCACATTACAATCGCTACAAGAGATCTTCAGAAAAAATGCTTTCATGAAGCATGGCCAATATTTGAGGAAAAGAAGTTTATGGCTGAATGGGAGGCGGATGGATTATCAATTATGAGGCATAACAATAAAAAATGGGATGTAGTTCATACATCCCATTTCCTGCTATAAATAATTTCTTGTTATTCTGAACCAAAGAAATGTGAAGGCCCTGGCATAAAATCAAAAGTTGAATGCTCATCCATCATAATATTGAGCTGCAAACCTTCATCAGGACGGGTAATTACTTTTTCTCTTGACGTCCTTTTGTAACCATCTTTTTCGAAAACAAATTTGTAATTCCCAGGTTTAAGATCATTAAAAGAAAACATTCCATTTACATCGGTAGAGGTTACTTTCTCTTTTTTTGAAGATAAATAAGCGGTAACACTTACATTATTTAAAGGCTTCTTTGAATCATTTTCAAATACGCCACCCATAATTTCATTTTTCTTAGCGAGATTTTTAGGATCAATTCCTTTTGCACCAGCAAATAGTCCTGCCATAACAGCGAAAGTGCTTAGCAGTAAAATTTTTAGTTTCATGTTACAGTGTTAGACGGTTTATAGTGTATAGGTTAAGTGGTAAACTTATACGAAATTAATCGGATTTCTTAAAGCTTCTTCAAATTCATCGCAAATATTTTTTACGATCTCTTTAGCAGGTAAAATTTTATTTATCAAAGCGCTAACCTGCCCTATTTCCAACTCGCCTTCCTCAATATCTCCTTCAAACATCCCTTTTTTAGCCCTACCCCTTCCCAATAATTGCTTTAGTTCATCAGTTGTAGCTCCTCTTTGTTCTGCTGCCTGAACCTCCTTAAAAAACTTATTTTTCATCAACCTTACAGGCACTACCTGTTTCATTGACAACAAAGTATCGCCTTCTGCTGCACTTATTATAGCTTTTTTAAAGTTAATATGTGATGAAGCTTCTTCACTTGCAACAAAACGGCTGCCTATCTGCACTCCTTCTGCACCTAAAACCATTGCTGCCAGCATTTGTCTTCCGGTTGCAATACCCCCAGCAGATATTACCGGAACTGAGACTGCACTTACCACAGCAGGAGTTAATACTAATGTAGTTGTTTCTTCCCTACCATTATGGCCACCGGCTTCAAACCCTTCAGCAACTACTGCATCACATCCTGCTTCCTGCGCCTTTAACGCAAATTTGCTGCTGCTTATTACGTGCACCACAGTAATACCATGCTGTTTTAAAATAGCCGTCCATGTTTTCGGATTGCCTGCAGAGGTAAAAACAATTTTTACTTCTTCATTAATTATGATGTCTATGTGTTTATCAATGTCTGTGTATAGTAATGGAACATTTACACCAAAAGAATTATTTGTCGCTGATTTACACTTTCGAATATGCTCCCGTAACACATCAGGATACATACTCCCAGAGCCAATTAAACCTAAACCACCTGCATTACTTACTGCACTTGCCAGTTTCCATCCGCTGGTCCAAACCATACCGGCTTGTATTATGGGGTATTGAATATTAAAAAGTTGTGTTACCCGATTTTCAAACATGAGGTAAAAATAATGGACAAGCTCACACGTTGACAGGCAAAAAAGAATGGATTAGTAACTGAATTCATTAATACTCATTTTGAGTAGTCTATTTTAATCAGGCATTTTCAACGTAGTTCCTCACCGGTGGACCGGAGCTTTACCCTAAATCTATATCTGTATTATCTCCAATGTTCAGAGTTCGTGTTTCACCATGAATTCCGGTATCACTGCCAATAATTGAATAGTCAAGAACGATATCAAACAGATTTGAAAAAGAGCCAATAATTGAATTTTTGATAATTGATGAATCAATTGTCGTGTTCTCACCTATAGTTACATTGGGTCCTATAATAGAATTATGAATATCACAACCGCTGCCAATCCGTACCGGTTGAATAATGATTGTATTATCAAACGCCTGTGATGACATTATACTACCACCAAATTTCTTCAATAACGTTGCGTTTGATTCAAGCAGAGTTTCTTTTTTCCCGCAATCAAACCAACTCTCAACTTTAAAAGCTCTAAACTGGGCACCCTGCTTTATCATACAATCCAAGGCATCAGTAATATTAAATTCACCGTGAGTACGTAACCCCTGCTTGATCATGTTATCAAGGCATTGGAATAAAAGCTCTGATTCCTTTATTTTATAAATGCCGACTAATGCCGTATTGGATTTAGGAATTTGCGGTTTTTCCACAACATGAATAACGCGGCCATCATAATCCATTTCTGCAACACCAAATAATCTTGGATCATCAACTTTCCTAACCCCCAGCATTGAGTAAGGACTGTTGATCACTTCCTGCACATCAAATTCACAGATAGTATCCCCAAGTACAATAAACATTTCATCACCGTCTATTATGTTCCTCGTTAGTTTCAGAGCATGACCAACACCTTGTCTATCGTTCTGATATACAAAATGAGCCTGGAGAGATGGATAATTTGTTTTTACATAATCCTGAATTTTCTCGCCAAGGTATCCTACAATAAAAATGCATTCTTCAATACCGGCTTCTCTAAGTTGATCCACAATAATGCTGAGAACTGTTTTACCGGCTAATGGTATCAGCGCCTTTGGTTGTGTATATGTATGGGGTCTTAATTTAGTTCCGGCACCTGCTACAGGTATAATTGCTTTCATTCAAAAATGTTTCGATAACTCAATGCAGCATTCATTTTCACATGCTATCATTAACAATACGTCAGAGATAATAAAAAAGAAGCAAACGAAATTAATACAATTTCAATGGCATCAAAAACAAACATTGCAGCCTTTCCAATGCTCCACATACTTATTTTTGTAATTATTAGGGTGTTACCGGCAGAAGTAATTCTATTTAACTTATGTTGCGTCGCACACTTTTACTCTTGCAACACTATTCAGCACGATCAGTACAACTGCTCATCTTTGCCGGCAGGGTTGCATTTCAACAGAATTTTTTAAACATTAATTCTCCTCAGAGAAAAAACAATATGGAAAGAGATACATTGGTTTTTGATATTATTAATAAAGAGCTGGAACGGCAACGTAACGGAATTGAATTAATAGCATCGGAGAACTTCACCTCGTTGCAAGTTTTGCAGGCAATGGGCAATGTAATGACCAATAAATATGCAGAAGGTTACCCGGGAAAAAGGTATTACGGTGGTTGTGAATTTGTAGATCAAACAGAACAATTAGCTATTGACCGTGTAAAGCAAATTTTTAACTGTGAGTATGCTAATGTACAGCCGCATGCCGGTGCACAGGCCAATGCAGCAGTAATGCTTGCGGTTTTAAAAGCGGGTGATAAAATCCTGGGGTTGGATCTAAGCATGGGTGGTCACCTTACACATGGTTCTCCTGTTAACTTTAGCGGCAAATTGTATCAGCCGTTTTATTATACAGTTAAGAAGGACACCGGTTCTATAGATTATGAACAACTGGAAGAAATTGCACTTAAGGAAAAGCCTAAAATGATTTTCTGTGGTGCTTCTGCATACAGTGGTGATTGGGATTATCCCCGCATAAGAGCTGTTGCAGACGAAGTGGGTGCATTTGTTTTAGCAGACATTGCACACCCTGCAGGGTTAATTGCAAAGGGATTACTCTCCTCTCCTTTTGATCATTGTCAATTTGTAACATCAACAACTCATAAAACTTTACGTGGTCCCCGCGGTGGTATCATATTAATGGGTAAAGATTTTGAAAATCCATTTGGCCTTAAAGATCCGAAAGGTAATACAAGGTTGATGAGCCAGGTGTTGGATATGGCAGTATTTCCCGGAACTCAAGGTGGACCGCTGGAACATATTATTGCTGCAAAAGCTGTTGCCTTTGGTGAAGTGCTTACAGATGAGTTTACAACATATGCAAAACAGGTTCAAACAAATGCACAGGCAATGGCAAAAGCTTTTTTGGAAAAGGGGTATAATATTATTGGCGGTGGAACAAAAAACCATCTGATGCTAATTGATTTAAGAAACAAAAACATTACAGGTAAAAAAGCACAAGAAACATTAGATAAAGCCCATATCACCGTCAATAAAAATGCAGTTCCTTATGATGATAAAAGTCCATTTGTAACATCAGGCATACGAGTTGGAGTGCCTGCAATTACCACCCGTGGAATGACAGAAAAAGACATGCAAACCATAGTTGATTTTATTGATAAAGTGGTAACAAATCATGAAGAACAATCCATAATTGATAAGACAAAAAATGAGGTGCATGACTTCATGAAAAACTTTCCGTTATACCCTGAATTAAACTAATTTTATGATACAACGTTTACAAAGTGTATGGTTGTTATTAGCGGCCACATTTAATGGATTGACTTTCCGTTTCCCTTTTTTTACCGGTGACTGGATGAAAGATGCAACGCCTTATATTATTGAGCTGAAGGCAAATACAACCACCTGGCTAACCATCTTTACAGCACTTACTGCAATACTGGCTTTCATTACAATCTTTTTATTTAAAAATCGGAGATTGCAATTAAGTTTATGTTACCTCGGGATCTTTCTTGCAGCGGTGCTTATTACCATGTATTTTCTTGAGTTAGCAAATTTCTATAATGGTTCTGTAACCATTTGGGCCATTATATATTTTCTAATTCTTATCTGCTTTATTCTTGCAGCCAGGGGAGTTTGGAAGGATCAGAAGCTGGTGAAAAGCATGGATCGGTTACGTTAGTAGATACAAACTATATTTTGTAGCTTTTCCACTCCTATGAGGCAGCTCACCATTCTATTAATCAGTACCTTCTTTTTACTGCCTGCAAAAGCTCAATTTAAGGCGTTGGTTGTAAATGAATTTTCACAAGGGAGTGATGGTTTTCGAGAATACATAGAACTTGTTGTTGTAGGCAATCAAAGTTGCATACAACAAACTGCTGATTTACGGAAGTGGATCATTGATGATCATAATGGCTGGTTTGGATATTTACCTCAAAGTATTGCGGCAGGGCATTACCGCTTTGCAGACATTCCTGAGTGGAGTAATGTTCCCGTTGGTTCAATAATTCTCTTATATTTTCAAAACACTTTAATACGGAAAAACCCCAAAATACCTCCTGATGATCCTACAGATGCAAACGGAGATGGTATTTATATTCTACCATTTAATAGCTCGTTAATAGAAACACATCCCACTTCACCACCAAATCCATCATCACTTAACTATGTTTATCCTACAACTGGTTATACAGCTGGTTATAATTCATTTTCTAATCATGCCGGTTTACAGGAAGATAATGACGTTATAATTATAGTAAGTCCTGATAATTTAAGCAGTCCGCATTATTCACTTCTCTATGGCAATACAACACAATCTGGTTTGCAACCAACACTTACGATAGGTGAAGTTCCTAACGGTTATTATGCTGCATTACAAGATGAGCAGTTTGCCAATACTTCAAGTTGGAATATTGGATTAGTTACCGATACAAAAGAATCTCCTGGTGCTGCTAACACACCAGCAAATAGTGCATGGATCAACTCTATGCGAGCTCCGCCGCCAGCCATTACTTTTACCGCCGCTGCAACACAGCCCACCTGTACTGCACCAACAGGTTCCATCACCATCACTAATGTTGCCGGTGGCAGCGGAAGTGGTTACTCTTATTCTAAAGACAACGGTGTCACCTTTCAAAATCAAAATACTTTTAGCAGCCTTGCACCCGGTCCCTACAAGGTGGTAGTGAAAGATGCTGCAGGATGCATCAGTGCCCCCACTGAAGTAATAATAAATGCTCCCCCGTCAGACATTACTTTTACCGCCACTGCAACACAGCCCACCTGTACTGCACCAACAGGTTCCATCACCATCTCTAATGCTGCCGGTGGCAGCGGAAGTGGTTACTCTTATTCTAAAGACAACGGTGTCACCTTTCAAAATCAAAATACTTTTAGCAGCCTTGCACCCGGTCCCTACAAGGTGGTAGTGAAAGATGCTGCAGGATGC